>AMFJ01000001.1_pt1 | contig 21756 bp, 21 predicted proteins | sample 427208 | NCBI WGS metagenome assembly AMFJ01 (sample SAMN02954298, study PRJNA114691) | groundwater metagenome | biome: aquatic; feature: subsurface aquifer; material: sediment; isolation source: subsurface aquifer sediment | place: USA: Rifle, CO | collected 2008-08 | reverse complement strand
TCGTGCTTTCCGGATCCACGAGCTCTGCTAGCTGATGAATATACAATCCCGACTTGTGCTTCGCTCTGGACGGGTCTTCTGCGAACACATTCTCAAATCCGGAAGGCTGCATAGCGAAGAGGGATATGAGCCTGAAGGATTATGACAGCTCAATTGTGTGATACTGGGATATGGAAACATTGACTGCCGATTGAAAGCTGAGGGATCTGAGCGGGAATGGGAATGAAGGGGTTTTCAGCGGAGGCATGAATTATGCAGACGCCCTTACATGATGAGTTATCGGAAAGGGATTAAGCTTTAATGGAGGATCAGATCATATCAATTGCTGAACATGAAATTCGCTTGAAATCGGCCAGCAATTAACTCTGGTTGCTATTGTAAGGCCAAGGCAAGATGCGCTCAAATGAATTTTCACAAAACAATCAGCCTGAACAAAACTAGATGCATGAACAAACTGCTGAGTGAACAATTACTGTTGATATATGTTAAGGACACAAACATGAAGTCTGGTATGAAGGACCTATGACAATGCTATCAGATCATATGGGACTCAAGATAGAAGTGTAAGCATTGCGGATAAATGATATCTCAATAATTTCAGATATATAGCCTTTACCGCAAAAGACTGAGAATGATGAAAAATATATGTCAATTGAGCCGGTTTCAATACCTGAAATAAAATCGTATGAACGATAACGATAAGCAAAAATCCATTATTGATCTGAAGATATTGGAATGATGTGACTCCATGAATATGATATGATTATTTTGATGGGGTCATAGACTCTATCATTGTCTATAATAGAGTTCTGTCTGATTCCGAAATCATTCAACAGTCAAAAACCGCATGATTTTAAAAGCCTCAATCAAAATCCCTTTCAAATTAGGGATTTTTTGATAATAAAAATTTGCAGAATCAATATAGTTTTATAAACTGTTACCGCACTAATAATAACTAAACCAATATGAAGAAAATAACAAAATGCATAATCCCGGCAGCTTGATTCGGTACCAGGTTTCTGCCTGCGACTAAGGCTCAACCGAAGGAAATGCTTCCAATAGTCGACAAGCCCGTCATACAATATCTTGTCGAAGAGGCTGTTTCTGCATGAATTACTGATATTGTGATAATTACATGACGCTGAAAAAGAAGCATTGAGGATCATTTTGATATGTCATTTGAATTGGAGCACACTCTCGTAGAAAAGGGAAAGACAAAAGAATTGCAGGAAGTGGAAAAAATATCATCGATGGCAAATATCGCTTATGTAAGACAACCTATACCAAGAGGAGACTGAGATGCGATACTCAGGGCTGCACATCTTATCTGAGATGAGCCGTTTTTGGTGCTATTCTGAGATGATCTGATAAAATGAGAAAGGACTTGAGCACAGCAGCTCATGGACGCTTTTCATAGGAAATGATCTCCGGTAATCGCTCTGGAGAAAGTTCCAGATGAAAAAGTTTCGAGCTATTGAATGCTTGAAACAAAATCTTCAGACTGAAACATCTATCTGGCTTCCAAATTCCTAGAAAAACCAAAGCCGACTGAAACAGAATCAAGACTATGAGTTATAGGTAAGTATATCCTTACTCCGGATATTTTCGATTATCTTCGCAAAGCCCCGCAATGAAAAGATTCCGAGATAAGATTAGCTGATGCGTTTGTGCTGATGATGAAGGATAGGGATATATACGGAGTCGAAATGGAATGAGTGAGATACGACACCTGAGATAAGTTAGGTTTCCTGAAGGCGACCATTGATTTTGCACTTGATAGGGAGGATCTTTGATCTGAACTTATGGATTTCATTAAAACTAGGGTAAAATAATATGCCTATGGAGAATTTTGAAAAGGATGACATAAATAATAAAAAAGAGAAGCTCTCAGAAAAAGAGCTTAAAAAAGAGGCTGCCAAAAATATCGAATTCAAGAAGGAGAAAGACAAACTCCTAAACATGATAGAGAAGGACCGGAATCTTGCAATGCTCAGGAGCATAATCGAGAGATGACTTATCCGGCCAGAGATAATCAAGGCGATCGCTGAGTGAAAATGATTAGACATCTTAGAGATCAATGAGGTTCTCAAGAAGATAGATGATATTTCAGCTACGGAAAAAATCGACTCGATTCTACCGAAGGAAATGAGAGTTACGAAAGAAGAATACCTCGAGGCATTAGGAAGCCCCGAACCGAGGGGGCATCTTATCGATAAATTAAACCGCTCGCTTGATCATCTTTATCTCCTTTCCAATCCCTTTTCCTGAAACATTTATGACATGTTCTCATGACTTTTCCTGATTCTCAATAAGAATCTCGTTGCCGTGCAAGACAGGACAATAGATATAAAATTAAGCCTATTAGCAAAAAAATAACATGATCTGGTGAATATTCAATGCACTTCTAGGAAGCCTCGCAACTATATTCTGGAAGAAAGCTTTAGAACTCAATAAGCTTCCCCAGAGCCTTTTTATGTTCTTATGAATGCTCGGCTGATTTGCATTATCTTGGATTTTCATTTTTTCCGGCCTTACGAACTTCCCATTCTGAGATCCGTATATCACAGGCTGAATCATGATAATCACTCTCATGAGCATCATGATGTGATATCTTTGACAGTATATATACAGAGAAGAAAAACTATCTGTTCTTCTGCCTTATTCGAATATAGACAAAATAATAATCATAATAGCATCTTTCTTCTATTTCAAAAATGCCTCTCTGACATCATTCCTATCTGCGATTTCTGCAACTTGTGTCGTGATATTCTTCTCGGTCGATTTCAGGGAACTGAAGCTCCCCAAAAATTTCTGGCTGATTATCCTGAATAACGCACTATCAGCCGCAAAAGTTCTCTATCTAGGCTGGCTATTCCTGCATATCACAAGCATCACTTTCTACAGTTATAATACGATATTGTACACCCTTCTCCTATTCATCCCCCTTCTATTCAAGAAAGAATTCTCCACTATCAGGAATGGCTCAAAAGAATTTTATTCATTCAGGCTATGAGCTGCAATATTGTGACAGATAACCGCTATCATATGATTCTTCCTTCTGGAAAAAATGTGAGTGATCATCTCAAATCTCCTATGATTCCTAGTTTTGTGAGTCACCCTTCTTTTCGGATACCTAGTCCTGAAAGATACCCCTAAGAGAAATGATGTCATACAGGCGACTTTAGTAAGCATTTTAGTGGCCATAGGCTATTACTTCAAACAATAATATGAGATTAGACCAGCACATAGCAGCAAATTTCGGATTCACAAGGAATCGGGCGCAATTTCTGATTGACGAAAAATTGGTTAAAGTCAATGGCAAAGTCACAACCAAGAATTCTTTACAGATTGAAGAGTGAGATATTGTGGAAATCCAAGAAGATAAGAGGACCAATTATGTGGCAAGGAGCGCACTTAAGCTTGATGCCTTTTTAGACGAAATAGAGATATCCATAAAAGGTAAGACTTGTGTCGATGTCTGAGCCTCAACAGGATGATTCACCCAAGTCCTGCTTGAAAGATGAGCAAATGAAGTCTATGCGATAGACGTCTGAAGCTCTCAATTGCATGAGAAGGTGAAAAATGACTCCAGAGTGATAAGCCTCGAAAATTGCGATATCAGGAAGATGGAAAGGAGCCTTATAAAGTGAAAGACCGATATCATAGTAGTCGACGTGTCATTCATAAGCCTCTGAAAAATCCTAGAAAGTCTGATTTCCCTAAGCGAGGATTGAACTGAGATGATTCTCCTTTTCAAACCTCAATTTGAAGTATGAAGGAAGAATCTCAAAAAATCTTGAGTACCTATAAACGATGCTGTAATAAGGCAATATCTCGATAAATTCAAGAAACTCTGCAAAGAATCCGGATTGCGAATTACAAAAATCTCCGAGTCGAAACTACCCGGAGAAGCTTGAAATATCGAGTATTTCATTTATCTACGCAATGGACTCGCTCTTTGAGAGTGAGCCTAAGAACTCTACTGAATCGAATTCTTTTCAGCCGTTTTTAGGATAGAGTGCCTTTGCCAGCATCTCAACATTGGAGAATCATCAAACATGCTTGCTCAGCTTGCTGCTTTTTCGGCTGATATCAGATCAAGAGAGGCTCACATTCGTGAATTGATTTTCATTGAAGCGCAGATCTACAGAATGGATGTATCCTGGAATTAATTTAGGACCGATTATTGATAATAGGAGCATTTTCTCATCCAGATCCATTCAATCTCTATCGTTGATCTTATTTCATTTCCCATTACTATTGACCTTAGATAGGATTTCTCTGGAATGAGGTATGAGAAATCATAATCCTACCGAATTGGCATATTGTGCGAAAGATAATGATTTCCTGACTTCTTTTCTGGATAATCATTCGTGCTTTATTCCGTTCGCTCATCCGTATTCTACAGTATAAGCTTCACTTCAAGCTGTCTTCTTAAGCTCAAAAGTGAATCCATTAGGAAGCTTCACTGACATATGCCTTGAGCTATCAACTGAAGAAAATAGGCTATCGAAAAAATGTTTCCTATCTATCGTTGAAGAAAAAGTTGAAGGTATATCGACATGATTAGAGGCGATTGGCTCTGGCTTCATCTTATCGTTTTCTGATTTCTGAGAAGCGAGTTTATCGGATTTTTGTTTTTTGGAATCTTGTTTTTCTGTTTTTTCTGCAGCATTATCGTTATGGCTTACAGATTCTTCTGACTTCCTGTATGATTCTATTTTCGCCTTTCCCTTAGCATCGAATGAGACATCTTTAGCTTTTCATGACCTATATCTGACTGAGGTTGATTTATCGGCATAGACGATCATGCTTTCTGCAGATCATGTTCAGGAATTATAGAAAATCTGCCTTATTCAATTGGCGAAAACCAGCTCCAAATCTCAATTAGCATAACGGATTTCTTTTGCTACATCGCTGTCTTTGTATTCAATAACAACTGTATGCTTTTCTTTTTTATCCATCTTCTTCCCTGCTTTTTCAGCTAATCACCTGATTTGCTTTCAGGTATTTTTGAATTGATTTTTTACTGATCCGATAAGTGTAGGGCTTTCTAGCTTAGTCTGCAAGACTATGACTCATTTTTTCATTATGGCTTCCAGTTCTGATTTCTGGCTCTTTGTCAATTTGATCTTGCCTGATCTCAATAATCCGACATAGCGGCTGTAATGCTCAATGAACATATTTTTTGAATTATTGTATGATTCCAAAAGTGTCTTGCTCACTTTTCCTCATGTGAAAAGATCAAAAACCTTGTCTGTAAGTCAGGCTTCTTTTGATGCTTTATTCAACTCATTGAAATTGGACTCGCATCTCTCAAGGACATTTCTGAGCCTCTGCATATCAGCTTCCACTCTCAATTTTTCTAATGATTTCCTTCATTCATTCTGAATTCTTTTCTTGTCCATCTTCTTATTCCTGAGGACCTGCTGCAATTCCCTGACAAGATTATCCATCTTATCCTTAGGAATATTCAATCCTCAAAGATTCTGCTCCAGATACTCTCTGGCGTTTTTCTCTGTAATATTGCTTGGGGCTATGCGTCCACTGTTATAGTGATGGACTTCGTGATTGCGCTCTGACATGATAAGATTAATAATATATATCAATTAGAGTCTACCACAAATCCCGTCAAAAAACAAAAAATCAAGCATATTTGCAATAATGATTTGTTTGGATAATATAAGCCAAATAATTTAAAGCAGAAATATGCCAAGAGCAAAGACAAAAAAAGTGGCAATAGTAGCCGATTGGATAAAGGATTGGTGATGAGCCGAAAAAGTCTTATGAGACATCATGGAATTATACCCTGATGCCGATATTTTCTCATCAGTCTTCCACCAGTTCTGAAATCCCTTATTCGATGATAGGAAGGTTTTTGTTTCCTTCTTGCAGAGAATCTGGTTCTGATCAAAGATAATCAAGATGATTCCTTTCTTGAGGCCATATGCATTCGAGAGCCTTGACCTGTCCGCTTATGACATAGTGATAAGTTCAAGTTCGGCTGAGAGCAAATGAATAATAACAAAACCAGAGACAACCCACATATGCTATTGTCACACACCGACAAGATATTATTGGAGCCATTATTTCGAATATTTCGATAGGCTGGAGTTCTGAATCCTCAATCCGATTGCCAGATGGGTAATGCCGAAATTCATACATTCCCTGAGAATCTGGGATTTTTGTGCTGCTCAGAGAGTTGACCATTTCATAGCGAATTCGAGGAACACCCAAAGCAGGATCGCAAAATATTATAAGAGGAATTCCCAAGTGATCTATCCCTCTATAGATGTCAGTCAGTTTCCTTTCAGCGCGATAAAGGAGGATTATTATTTCTATGTCGGAAGATGCATACCATACAAGAAATTCGATCTATTGGTAGATGCGTTCAATAAAAACGGAAAAAGGCTCATCCTGTCGACTGCAACAAACAATAAATTATATAAGGAGCTCAGGAAGAAATCACGTCCTAACATAGAATGGAAATTCTCTATCCCGAATTCAGAAGTAAGGAAGCTCATGAGTTCAGCAAGGGCTGTGATGTTCCCCCCTGAGGAGGATTTCTGAATAGTTCCGCTTGAAGCGATGGCGTGCTGAACCCCTGTCATAGCATACGCAAAATGAGGCTCTCTAGAAACAGTAAGAGACAAAGATCCTCTCATGTTCTCTACATGACTGTTCTTTAAGGAGCAGACTGCAGAAAGCGTGAATGAGGCTATCGAGAGATTTGAGAGAAGGGAATTCGATTCCTTAAAAATAAGAGAATATACTTACAACTACGATATCACCAACTTCAGGAAAGAGTTTCTGGAATTTGTCGAGTCTAAGGCACAATAAGCTTTCCTCAATGTTTTTTCAGCCAATTCCTGAGCTCCTTGTAATCGCTCACATATCTGCCGACTAAGTCCCAAAATGATTTGGAATGGTTTTTCTGGACGGTGTGCGCAAGCTCATGATAAATCACATAATCGATGACTCATGAGGGGCATTTGAGGAGCGCGCTATTTAAGGATATGTCGTTCTTGGCACTACAACTCCCCCATCTGGTTTTTTGGCTTCTGACTGTTATTTTCCCAACCTTGAATGAATGTTCCGCAATGAGCTCTTCTGTCCTGCGAGTCAGATATTCTTTGGCTTTTTTCTTGTACCATGAATTCAGGTTCGATTCTTTTGAAAGATCCATCTTCGATGTGATTGACTTATTTTCAGTGTCTATATTGTCAGATTTCAGCTTCTCATCTAGGATGAAATCATATTTATCTCCAAAATAGATAATCTTCCCCGGTTCCGTATCCAGGATATCGCCATTATTCTCAAATTTCTTAAGCTTTTTTTCAATCCAATCTTTTTTTGCCATGACCACTTTATCGATCTGACCTTTGGTATAAAACCAAGGAGAGCTGACAATGATATCTCAGGTATTCTTGATTGTTATCCTGAGGTTTTTGACTCTCTTGCGCACTATCGAATATTTCAATTCCATATTATTAAATTTTTATCCATTATTAAAAACAAAGCTTCCCAAGGGGAAGCTTTGTTTTGTTTTTGATTTAGAAGTGTTTTTTTAGCATTTTCGCTATGAATTTTGTCGGTATCGCTTCCCAGGATCGCAATGTATCTTTTATGTGATCTATATATTCGATGATGCGATCTACTTTTGTCATAATACTGTAAGCCCTATATAATACCATTGATAAGAATATTCAAAGAGCGGCGATGACCACTGTCGAAACATATATCAAGATTGTAATCGGTTCCATATTCCTTATGGTTAAATTATATTGTATATTCCTTTAAATACCTTTTGATTTCAGATGTGTCAGAAGTCCTTTTTTTCTCCTCTCATTTCTCGAATGCCAGAAGAAACGGAACTTGAGTGACATTGAAGTGCTCTGTCAGCTCTTTTGAATCATCTGCATCCACAACCCTGAATGTCGATCAGTTAATCCATACGCTCGACATTATCATCGGCATCGCAAGCTGGAATTTCTTCGATTCTTCATCTTCTTTCTTCAGGAACAGCAGTGCAAGTATCTTATCGTCTTTTATCGCTTCATAATCAGTTAATGCCTTTAGGACCGGCGCAGTCTTCCCTAGGACTCAAGTTGTCGATTCCATAGCCTTAGAGCCCATTGTCTTGAGCTTATCGGCAAATGATTTTGTTTCTGCAACTTTCTCTTCTCATTTCTCTCTGATTTCCTGGATCTTTTCTTTGCCTTCTTCCAGCTTATCCTTTCATTCTTCTATCTTTTCTTCGGCCTTTTCCTTCAAATCTTCAGCCTTAGACTTGATCTCTTGTGCTTTTTCCACAACCGCATCTTTGGCCTCTTTTGCTTTTTCGATATAATCTTTACCCTGCTCGATTGCTTTCGTGCTAGCTTCAAGCGCTTTTGAGCTTATATCCAAGGCTTTATTTTTGAGTGATTTCCAGTCCATCTAAAAATTCTTTATATTCTAAATATATTTCGCTTGATATTGTATCACATTTCTTCTTTAATGCAAATTTAGCGTCATCTTTGTCCGATTCCAGCCTCTCAAAAATTCATATGAATTCGCCGAAATCAAAAGTCTTGGGATTCAATGCAAAATCATAATTGAAATCATTTAAGAGCTCCTGTGTTTTTTGTCAGTAATTTATCGCCAGAAACGGGATATTCTTTACTGCTGAGAGTATCATGGAGTGGAAACGCATTCACACGACCAGATCTACGCTATCATATGCCCTGAGCGTCTCTTCCATCGTCCTTGTCATAGGTATCCTGTATGCGACCGAGAATTCTTTGAGGAAATCCAGGTCATCAGCGAGCGGATCATGCTGATGTATGGAGTGGCTCAGAAAATGGAGATTGTATCATTTCCTGCTGAGATAAAGGACTAGCTGTTTTATATTCTCGCGCTCATCCTTGAGATATCATTTTCTCAGTGAGATTCAGATTGTCTTTTTATATATTTCAGGAGATCATTTTTTCAGCCTTAACGGATTATTGAGTCATAGGAAGAAAACGGAATCATGGAGGAGAGTGGATTCTATTCAGATAGAGCCTAAGAGCTCCTGGCTTTGCCTGTCTCTTACGCTCACGAAAGTATTTTTTCAGGAAAAAAGATATTTTATCTCATTTGCCCTACTTTTAGGATAGCTTATTCAGACTGCCATCCAGACGATTTTCTTGCTGAAGAGCTTTGCGAACATGACTCTCATTTTCCATTGCCATACGGGTGTCGATGCTATCTGCACCTCATCGGCATAAACCAATCATCCTCATCAGATGAAGATGATATCTGATTTTGCTATCGACAAGATATTCTTGAAGAGATAGGCGATATTCGCAAAAGGATTTCTTCTTATATTCTTAGGGAAATACGGGATGTATCTTATATTCTCGTCTTTTGGGAGAAGCGAAGATTTTTCATCGTAAGTGAAAATATCGAATTTAGCATCAGGATATCTTTTTCTGAAAAGCTCATATTCCTGTTTTAGAATAAGCTCATCTCAAAGATTATAGTGTCACGTTGCGGTAAAAATTATTATTCTCATTAACTTATCTTATTAATTTTATTGATTATTCGGCTTATATACTCCGGCAGATGCTTTCTTTTGTAGACAGCGATATAAGAGGGGTGCTGGGCAAAGATGAATCTGGTGTCTCAGAATATGTATTCGGATTCGTCTATTTTCCTCATTTCAAGATTTTTCAGAATGAAATCCGAAACTTGCTTGCCGAACAAATATATGCATTTCGGCCGAAATTCCAAAATCTCTTTTTCCAATATTCTGAGTCATGCGAGTTTTTCGCTCTCTGAAGGATATCTTAATTTATGATTATCATCCAAGGGGACTCATCTGACTAGATTAGCTCTGAATATCAGACTTCATGAATCGCATTTTCAAATGATAGAACTTATGATTTTCCCGGAATCGGTCGATTCGCAAAATGCCTCCAATATTTCTCAGGATTTTGATAATTTATGCGAAAGTCAGATGAAATAAACCCTATAATCAGGATTCGGAGCCATATTCATCGAATACTCCATGAAAGTTGCCTTGCTCATTTTTATTTGCTCAGCATCTTGATGGCATATACCATCCTCTCTTTCAGATCTTCTATATCAGAGGGGATAGATTTGACCGCTTCCTCGACTTTCCTCTTGTCATATCACATCGCAATCAGGCTTTCCATTATCTCCTTGTTCCGAGGGGCGGTTAGCTCCATTTTGTTGTCTTTTTCAAATAGGTCATCTACTCAGACTTTACTCTTCATTTCAAGGATTATCTTTAGCGCCGTTTTCTTCCCGATTCATGGAATCGTGGAAAGCAGCTTATCGTCGCTCTCTTCGATGGCCTTAGCCAGAGTGTTGACTCATATTCATAAGATATTTATCGCAGCCTTTCATCCGATTCAATCGATCTTCAATAGGTTTTTGAACACTTTTTTCTCGAGCGGATTCTCGAATCAAAAAAGAGTCTGGGAGACTTCGGTAATATGATGATAGATCAGGAGTTCCTTGTCTTCTCACTCCCTTAATCTGGATAAGGTAATCGGTGAGACGAAAACCTCGAGCCCCAGGCCGGTATTCTTGATCAATATCGATACTTTTCAGTCTTCAAGCGCCAGAACGGTTCAGCTTATAAATGAGTACATGTTTTGGAGTTATTATCTAATATCTTTTGTGCGGGAATAACCATTATCATTATTCCCCAGCAATCTGTTATTCTGTATATTTATAAGACAAATCATTATATTCTCAAGTTTCATATACGCATATTCAATCTTTTTGAACTAGGACAAACTCGCTGATTCAGCTGTCCAGGGACATCTTGGAGCAAATGGTGCAATATGGCTCTCCGGAATTTTTGATATTGCCGTCATCGCCGACTCTGACAAAATAAAGCCTGGAACCTGTTAGTTTCTGAGGGTTTCTTGCAAGTCCGTCCATTATCGCCCTTTGTTCGGCATGGATGCAGCACGTCTTGTCTGTGACCTTTTTATGGTATTCGCTTTTTTCAAAATGGCATCTTCTCTGGGATTCCAGACCATATGATGGCGAATTGAACCCGACTCAGACGATCTCTCAATCCCTGACGATCACCGAACCGCATCTTGAGCGGCTGCAAGTAGCCTTGAGAGCCAGCTTTCTGGCTTCTTCCAGAAAATTCATCCCCGCTATCTTTTCTTCTCATTCCAGACGAAACATCTTTGATAGATTATAATTGTAAAAGCTCTCCATCGTCCAAATTGCAGACTTCACTTATTCTGACGCAAATCGCATGTTTAGGAACATATTGTGATCCTTCGTTCTCAGCTTTGCAGATTTCAAAATATTCTCCGCTGCTGGTTATCCGGACTTCTCACTTGATCCTAAAATATCATCAGATGATTGAAATCCGAGGATTATCCAAAAGATTTCCGATTGTTGTCTTCATCTGACAATCAGACAATAGGAGCATCCCTCCGACAAATCAGAGAGATATTGCGATTATCGAATGAGGCTCGCCGGAACTCGAACTGGTTGACAGGATGAGTTCGCTATCTTTTTTGAAGTTGTTTTTCCAATTTTCCATACTGCCTCAATTAAGGATTATCTATTCATCACTTGCTGAAAGGATTGCATCTGAGAATTCTCCAGATTCATTTCATGACTCATCTCAGCGGTCCGTATTTTATAATCGCTAACCTTGCGTATTCAGAGCAAGTGGGATAATATTTGCAATACCCTCAAGAGTACTTGCTGGTCACAGAATGGTCAGGACTCATATTCTTCTGGTAGAATCAGATGATTTTCAGAAGGATATCGCTTATTTTCAAGCTTATTTTCATTTTTCTGCTGTTATAAAAAAAGGAAGAACACAAAATGAACCCATCTTATATTTTTCCTATTTTTGTTTTTATTATTGGTTTCCGCTTCCGACAACAACTTTTGCGTGCCTGATGACTTTATCTCAAAGCATGTATCATTTTTCGAATTCCTGGATTATCTTGCCCTCTTCTCATTGTGCCTGACTCATGATGTCATGGAAATTCGCATCTGCTTCGTGTCATATGGACTCGAAAGGCTTAACCCCGATTGATTCAAGAGTCTTCACGATTCAAGCATGAGTTGATTTTATTCCATCGAATAATCCTCACGTCTTCATATTTTCTGGGGTAGCCTGGATTATCCTTTCCAGGTTATCGACAAATGGCAGAATCTTTGTGATAATGTTTCATGTCATATATATTCACATATCGATCTTATCTCTCTCGACTCTCCTCACGAGATTCTGATAATCAGCCTGAGCCCTTGCAAGAGATTCTTTCAGCATATTGATTTCGGACTGTATCTTATCAAGTCCCTTCATCTCATCGTCAAGCCTTCATTCAGCTTCTTCGGCAGCAGCCAGATCGGACTCTAGCATATTTTCGATTTCAATGTTTTCATCATTTGCATTGTCGTCTTTTTTTGTCATATTAGTAGTTTAAAAAAATAATAAAGTGATGCGGAATATTTTAATCCGATAAAAACAGCAAGAGCTTTTTGGCCCTTATTTTTTGCGTAGGAAATAGGCTTATTTATTAGTTTCTAGACTATTTTCAGATTTTCTTCTTCATGTCTTCAAACGCCTTGTCCAATCTTTTCCTTCAATCCTGAAGATATTCTTTAGCCATTTCAATGCCCTCTTCCATATAATCTTCAGCGGAATCCTTTGCTTCATCGAAATATTCCTGCCTCTTATCATAGATTATGCGCAATTCCTTCTCTATGTCTTCTTTTTTCTTGATTCATTTCTCCTTAAGCTCTTCTACTTTTTTCTCTGCATCTTTCTTAAAATTTTCAACTTCTTTCCTTGCTCTCGCCTTGTATTCTTCTAGAGTCTTCAGATTCTCATCAGATAGAGCTCTTCCTTCAAAATATTTGTAGATATCTTTATGCATGTTTATGACATTTTCTAAGAAAACATCAAAGAATTGAGGATTCTTTTCTAGAGATTTTTTAGTTTCTGCAGCATTCTTCTGGCTGAATTTCATAGCGACTGCGATACCTCATAGATATCCAAGTGCCAATAAAATTAAATTTTTCTTACGCATAGTTCCAAGTGTTAAATAATAAGATTCAACCATTATATGCAATTATTAAGGTTTTTCAAGTATTACAATTTTGATTTATTTGTAATTTTGTGATACAATCGGAATCAAGTAACAAAATAATAATGCATTTATGATAGTAGAAAGGTTTAAGGAGCTACTAAGAGAAATGATTTCAACCAAAATTCCAGATATCCACATAGTATCTTGAAATGCTCCATTCGTAAGAAAACACAACTGAGAAATAGAGCATAAGATAAATTTCTGAGTACTCTCGAAAGAAGATGTCAAAATCATCATAACAGAAATGTTGGGATGAGAGAAAGAATTCCAAAATTTCTTATTTTCTCTCGAACAGGATTTCTCATATTCCCTTGAGCAAGCAAAATTCCGTGTGAACGCGTATCATGATGCAAAATGATATGCAATCGCCATCAGATACATCCCGGTTGAGATACCTTCGCTTGATTCTCTGAATGTCACTAAAGAGGTCAGGAATCTGCTCCATAAATGAAAATGACTGATACTCGTCACCTGACCGACAGGTTCTGGTAAATCCACAACTCTCGCCGCAATGATCCAATATATAAACGAGAATTTCAAGAAACATATAATCACTATCGAAGACCCTATAGAATTCAATCTCAAGAATATCAATTGCCTAGTCAATCAAAGGGAAATCTGAACACATTCGAAATCATTTCTAAGGGCTATCAAGTCTGCGCTCCGTGAAGATCCGGACGTGATAATGGTATGAGAGATGCGCGATCCCGAGACTATCCAAGCAGCACTCACATTAGCAGAGACATGACACTTGGTATTGTCTACATTGCATACCAACGACACCATTCAGAGTATCGACCGTATAGTAGATTCATTCCCTACTGCTGCCCAGAGCCAAGTGCGCACACAGCTTGCCATGAGTCTCAATGGGATAGTGAGTCAGATACTTTTGCCGAAAAAAGACGGATGAACCCGTGTAGTAGCAAGAGAAGTGCTGATAAACAATGATGCTGTCAGAAGCCTCATCATACACTGAAACACTCATCAGCTCTACTCGATAATCGAGCTTTCGGGACAGGATTGAATGATTCTGATGGACAAATACCTGCAGATGCTCTTCCAGAAATGATATATCACAAAAGAAGTATTCAACTCGCATTTGCGCGATAAAGACCTATTAATGAATTAAATATGGGAAATGATAAAATAGAAAAACATAAAACAGCGCAAGAGACTCAGATTTTCGATAAAGAGAAGGCGAGAGACGATATTGAAAGCCTCAAAAGCAATCTTAAAATTGAAAAGCCGAATCCCATTATTGCGTATCTCGAAAAATTCGATACGTATTTCAAGAAGAAAAAAAGGCTATTGGAAGCCTGAGAATTGCTATTCAGCCCTTGAATCGACAAGAATTTCTATATAATCACTTCCTGAACTGTTGATATTTTCAGGTATACTTTTGACTGACAGAGGAAAGAGATCTGAAATGCGAGAGCATGAAGCTTTATCGGAGAGTGAGTGATCTTCTGAAGGTTCCAGAAAGATGTTGAGGCTGTCGCAAGCACCAATGCACAAGTTTTTGCGCTTAGCCGCGAAGACCTTGCTCTTCTGGAAAAGGAATCCCCTCAGGAGGCTATGGAATTATACAAATACATTATAGAAATAACAAACAAGCGTCTTCTGGATTCCTGAAAAGAATTAGCCAATATATATGAGGCCACAAACAAGATAATCGAGCTCGCGAAGAATTGAGAGAAGAGTTTTCCTGATGTGATGCAATACCTGAAAAACCTGCTGATGGTCGATTATATAACTTTTGTCGAAAATCATCCAGCAATCGATGGATTCTTCTTCTATAAATACTCGACAGAGCTAGGAAGCGTGGGAAATCTCAACAGGAAGGCCTGAGGAGAGATAAGCAGCGGATTATCGTGACATTATTCATGAGATATACCGTTTTTCTGATCAGGGAAGAAGGATTCTGTGTATGTCCTGCCCCTCAAAAACTGAGATAAGCTCAAGTGATACCTGATCGCTTGAAAGAAAAAATGAATGGTCACAGACAATGAAATGCGCATTTCTACCAACATCTGACCCCTTCTGGGATCGATTGTTGAAAATAACCAGAAGGAGACGGAAAAAAAGGCGAAAGAAATGAGCAAAAATTATTTTGATAAAGGGATAAGTTCAATATAATAAGGAAATATTTTTTGAGCGGAAGTACTCTTATTTTTGGATTCCAATGGATGAGATGGCTCTTGCCGAAATTAACCCTAAATTATGATGGAGAAAATAATTCTAGAGATTTCAGTCGATAGAAACAATGATAAATGAGTCTATATTGCCGAACAGATAATAAATATCTTCCACAATACGCTCGAAGTAGAGAAGACTTTCTTTTCCAAAAAAATAACAGCATCTCCAGAATTCAGCTTTGAAATCGTCAACAATAAATGATCGCTCAATTTCTATTTCATCATAGAACCCCAATTGAGGGATGTTTTTGAGAATCAGATCTATGCCCATTATCCCAATGTGGAGATAAGGGAAGTCAAAGATTATCTTAATGGAGAATGAAGGATATGGTGCGGCAAGCTCAAGTCATCTTCCGATTATATTTATCCGATTAAGACCTATGCCGACTTCAAGGAAGACATAGACCCTTTTTCATCCATAACTTCAGCCCTGAATAAGGCCAACACAAAAAACACCTCATTCATCCAGGTGAATTTTTCTCCGATTCCGGATTATGCCTGGAAAGATGAAAAGAAGATATGAATACTAGTCTCCAAGCACCCGAAATTCTGGAAAAAATTCCTGCTTTCAAAGAAGAATACTGCGCTGAAAATGCTTCTCTCCCCTTTTGCGCTGCTCATCAGATTCTTCAAAATGATCTTCAATCCCGTATGAAAAACAGAGATCAAGAAGGAATTGGATCCCTTGATCGTAAAGAAGCTCTCCGGATTCTGATTCAATGTATCTGTGAACATCTGAATCGAATGCACTGACGAAAACACAGCGAAGGTCGCAATCAAGGAGATGGTGACAGCTCTGAATTTCTTCACGATTGCAGGTCAGAATTGACTGGTCCTCAGCGCCATAAGCGAGGATGACGGACTCCTCCAGAAAAGGAAGAATGAGAAAAAAATGATATTCAATTGAGCTGAATTGGCCTGATTGGTGCATTTGCCTACCCTTTATGTGCAGACCCCATGAATCAACTGGATCACGACAAAGATCCTTGAGCCGCCTCAGAACCTTCCTGAGCTGGAGAATAATGAGAATGCGTCACCGATATGAAAGACCAACTTCAGATGAGCTAGCAAGAATTTCTGAATCCTGCCTGTCGACAGGGCCAGGCATGTCTATATCATCTGAAAGACATGAATGGGTAAATCAGTCCTGCTGGAGAACATGATTTATGACGACATAATGAAATGAAGATGAGTCGCGCTTATTGATCCGCATGGAGATCTGGCTGACACTCTGGTTTCAAATATCCCGAAAAACAGGACGAATGATGTGATACTATTCGATCCTTCTGATTATAAATTCCCGATAGCTTTCAACATGTTCGAGAATGTAGCAAAAGAACACAGGCCTCTCGTGATGTCCTGACTCGTCTGAATATTCAAGAGGATGTGGGCCGATAGCTGGGGGCCGAGGCTGGAACATATCCTGAGGAACTGCATTCTCACTCTTCTGGAAGTTCCGGATTCTACACTCATGTCAATTCCCCTGCTTCTCACGAACAAATCATATAGGACAAAAATAGTCAATAAAATCGAAGATTATAATATCAAGAGGTTCTGGGAACAGGAATTCGAAGTCCTGGAGCCGAAGCAGATGACTGAAGCGATAAGCCCGATCTTGAATAAAGTCGGACAATTCCTATCCAATCCTCTTCTCAGAAATGTTCTCTCACAGCCGAAAAACGCATTTTCCCTGCGATGGATAATGGACAATAATAAGATTCTGATAATCAACCTGTCGAAGTGAAAGATCTGAGATGATTCGATGGCTCTTCTGGGTTCTATGCTGGTGACGAAATTCCAGATAGATGCGATGAGCAGGGCTGATATCGCAGAGGATAAAAGAAAGGATTTCTATTTCTATGTCGATGAGTTCCAGAATTTTGCGACAGAGAGCTTTGCAGTGATCCTGGCGGAAGCCCGTAAATATAAGCTGAATCTGATAGTCGCGAACCAATATATAAGTCAGATGAGCGAGACAGTCAGGAATGCGGTTTTCTGAAATGTCGGTACCATTCTGAGCTTCCAAGTCTGACCGGATGATGCTCCTAAGCTTGCGTCGAGCATCTGAGACGACTGAATCGTCACAGCTCCGGACCTGCTGAATCTGAGGAAGTATGATATCTATTCCAAGCTTCTCATAGAAGGTATGCCGTCTCGTGTTTTCAGTGCGACTACATTCCCGCCGATAAAGACAAAATCCGACATCGATGAGCAAAGGAAAAATGTCGTAGCAAAAGTCAGCCGTGAGAAATACGGTAAACCTGTTGAATTCGTAGAGAAGAAAATCCTAGAGCTGAATAAGAAAGTGATAGAGGATGAGAAGAAATTCAGAAAGGAAGAAGCTGAATACAAGGAAAGGATTAAGGAAGAAAAAGCCGCTAAGAAAAAGGCTGAAATGTTCTGAAATAAAGTTGATTAAAAGCTAGATGTTCAACGGAATATTTTAATTTTTAATTATAATGCATGCCATACAAATTCTTAAACGAATTGCCATTAGATGATCTTCTATGAAAAAATTTACTGACTCAAGAAGAAGCAGATAATGAACTGGAGATAACCAAGATGCAGGATAAATATCTTAATCAATCAAAGGATTCAGAGATTGCTGCGGAAGAGTCCAAACTAGACAAGAGAGCACAGAAAGAAAATAGGGTCAAATATTGTAAGATATATTTCTTATGAAGCTTATGACAGGCGGACAAGGATTACAGGAACGAAGGTTTCAGCGTAAAATGAAGCCATACGATGATTCCCAGCCCGGTTACCTGAATATGAGTCGTTGAGGCTGAAAGATATCTCATGAAGAACAATTGGAAGATTGATGCTGCATATGAAGAGATCAGGAAAGACAAGTGAATTGAAGGCAAGTATCAGTTCATCAAAATTAATTTTGCAGAATTCTACAACCTATTCGATGAGAAGAAAAGAAATAGCACAAACAAGATTGTGATAATCATTATCGCGTCTATCCTGATATTCTTGATTTATACTGAAATTGTGAATCCTACATTTTTAGCCGAATGGATGAAACATTGATTATGGAGGAGATAGCAGATAAAATGAATCGCTTACCGGATAAATAATGAGGAATGGATAATAAATACCATCTTGTGGGACAAATTGACCTAGAAAACTTGAATAAGATAATTATTCCTGTCACAAAAAATGTATTCAATAGCAGGATATCTGAAATAAAGAGATTCCCTACCGGATCATGCCATTTTGTCTATGATGCCGTCCTGGAATCATGAGAAAACTTGGTTTTCAGGATCGGTTATTCCGATAGCAATAAAGCCAAGATAGGATGATCAGTCTTCTGGCATGGGAAGCTAAAAGAGCTCGGCATAAAAATACCAGCCTTATTGTATCATGATGTCAGCTGCATTGAATACGGAAAGCCTTTCACAGTCTCGGAAAGGATAAGGTGAGATGATATCTGAAATGCCATAGATTCGCTGACGGATGAGAATCTGGACTTGATTGCCAAAGAAATAGCAGGAATCCAGAACAGGATATCAACTCTGGAGCCATGAAGATGATTCTGAGAGATGACCAGCTATGATGACGCGAACCTGAAAGGAAAATGGAGAGAATTCGTATTAGAGAAATTCGAAAAGGCCAAAATGGCATTATCTGAGGGCGGGATATTCGATGATTCATATATTGAGAGAGTCAGGGAGGCACTCGATAGGAATTCATGATATCTTGAAAATGTTAAAGGGACGATGTTTTTCGATGATATCACTTCAAAAAATATCATTGTGGACAACTCGGAATTCAGCTGAGTTGTGGATTTCGATACGATGACTTGCTGAGACCGGCTGTATTGGCTAGGGCTTTGCAATATGGCTTTCATATATCTTGAACGTGAAATCTATATTTCATACCTGATAAGATATCTTGGATGCTCTGAAGATGATATTTCAGCAATGAATCTCTATACCCTGCTCTTTTGCCTTGATTTCATGTCGGAAATCGGACAGAAATTCAACAAAGAAGAAGCAATCATCGATTACATAAAAGCGGAAAGATATAAGAGCATTTTTGAAAGAATCTGCAATAACATAAAATAATATTCATTTAATCTAAGGAACATGGATCAAGTTGAAATCCTTCAAAAGGAAATAGCATCGCTCAAAGAAAGGAATAAGAAAGTTGAGGCGAATAAGGCATGGGAAACTAGCTACACCAGGAGAATTTGAGTTGCTGTCACCACATATCTGATAATCCTCATATTCTTTTTGGTGATCAAAGTTGAAAACCCGTACATAAGCGCTATTGTCCCTACAATCTGATTCATCCTCTCGACTCTGAGCCTTAATTTCCTGAAAAAAATCTGGATAGGGAATTTCTATAAATAGCTTCATATGGAAAACAAATTATGCTCAATCTATAAAGACGGTTTGAATTTCCCGTATTGCTCAGCGACAGCCTTCTATTATCTGGATTCCATAGATGTTCCAGACAAATTCTGATCGAATTGCTGCGATCAGGCAAAGAGACTCAATGAGTCCCTTCTCGAAAATTGATTCGAATCGGAATATATAGAAGATATCCTCGTGGGGCGCCACAGGTCATTGCTCTGCGGATCATGAAACGAGGTATTCTTCCTGAGCCCATATCTGATGCATACTGAGCCCATATGCATAACTCCTCTGTCTGATTTCAATTCCAAATCATTTCCTTTTGCGGATGATCATAAAAGCCTTCTCCATATTTCAAAAATCTGAAACATCCTTAATGCGACAAAGCATTGGCCGAATTCCTCCAGGAAAGATGTGTTCTCTTTTGATATCCGAAAAGGGGTAAAAGAAGACCTTGTCTATAACGATCACTTCCAAAGAGCAACTCATCTGGAGCAGAAGAATCTTTCTATCAGAGTGATTGATTTTGAGGATTCAAATGTGCTTCACTATATATTCGACTTCATTTCAAATGAGATTTTTGCGGTATCCTCAAGGGGGAGATTCTGAAAATGAACCTGATGATTCCTTGAAATACTCTGAAGAATCTCCCAGATCATAGGATCTTCGCCAATGGAAATAGAAGATTACATATTCGGAGCCTATCTCATCCGCCAGAAAATCCTGAAACTCCCGGACAATCTGTAAAATCAAGATATTATTGACTTAATGCGCGAAATATAATACAATTGTCTGCAAAACATGTTCATCTCACTTTTTGTCTATGAATACAAAAAACAAACAAGAGGCATTCTCTACATCTATAAAATCCAGGAAACATGATTTCGGATTCACGCTTGTTGAGCTCATAGTAGTCATCGTCATTCTCGCAATCCTTTCAACTGTTGCGTTCGTGTCTTTTTCAAGCCAATCCATATATGCCAGGGATTCTGCAAGATTATCAGACTTAAGCAGCATATCAAAATGACTATGACTTTTCAGTGCACTATCCGATAAGCTGCCGATGCCAGACTCAAAGGCCGATATAACAGCATCCGGGACTACCGTGCTATATCAATGATACGCCGGATCGACCGTACTTAGCATGATAAGATTATCAGACGGCTGAAGAGATCCTCTAGACAAGACTACCTACTACACATATTCTGCAAGCCTAAAACAAAACCGGTTTCAGATTGTCTGATTCTTGGAAGACGGAAATAATGCGGTTTTGTCCTACAATCCGTTTAGCAGTACAGATGTCAGTGCAGATCCTGTCTCATATTCCGGCAGATTCGCATTCTCGAAATGAGATGAGCTATGAGTATTGCTTGATGCTACTACCAAGCTCCCCATCCAGTCATCTCAATCCAGTATCGATATCGTGAACACGACATGAAATTATATAGCGATATTGGATAATCGGACAAGATATACTTGAACAGGGCTGACTATAGCCCAGATAAATCCCGGCTCTTCATGCAAAAGGATAAAAGATATCGAATCTGCCAGCAGAGACTGAACATATATGATAAATCCGCAATGATGAACATGATTTCTGGCTTATTGCGATATGACAAGCAATTGATGAGGGTGGACAAGGATTTCCTCAGTCATCGCCAATGAAGCAGAAAGGCTGCAATGGGTTGCGAGTTTCAATTGATCGGCAGCCTGCGTTGAATGCAGCTGATCATGGCCGAAATTTACAATAAACTTGCCGGAATATTTCAGAAGCTTTGTCGACTTCAGATTATGAAGAAATTTCTGATATGCAGATGTGAATGTCTGAAGCACTACGGAATACACCTGAAGAGCCCTATATGTGCAGATGTGAAATCCGACATATTGAAACATTGTCAGATGAGAGAATTGAACCCCAAGGAATTGCGTAACGGACTACATTTATCTGAGATAAGTTAAAATTCAATAATATTTTTGACAAACTGAGTATTTTCTATAAAATACGGCTACTAATTTTGCGGGGGTAGCATAAAAGAGTGAGTGTACTGAGGCTTCAACCCTCGGGTGTGC
>AMFJ01004258.1_pt1 | contig 21776 bp, 25 predicted proteins | sample 427208 | NCBI WGS metagenome assembly AMFJ01 (sample SAMN02954298, study PRJNA114691) | groundwater metagenome | biome: aquatic; feature: subsurface aquifer; material: sediment; isolation source: subsurface aquifer sediment | place: USA: Rifle, CO | collected 2008-08 | reverse complement strand
CTCTCCTTGAAAAGGAGAGGGAGAACTAAGTTAGTCTTTACGACTGATGCTTATATTGTTGATCCGATTTTTTTTCCGGGCGGCGACATCGGCAAGATTGCGATGTGCGGCACGATCAATGATTTGTCAGTGATGGGCGCGCGCCCGATCGGAATTTCTTTGAGCATTGTGCTAGAAGAAGGTTTTCCGAAAAGTGATTTGGAAAAAATTATCAAATCCATCGCCATCGTTTCCAAAGAAACCGGCGTGCCGATTGTTACGGGCGATACCAAGGTGACGGAAAAAGGCAAGATTGATAAGATTGAAATCACGACGGCTGGCGTCGGTTTGGCGGAAAATATCATTTCTAATAACGGCGTAAAACCGGGCGACCTCATCATCGCTTCAGGCGATTTAGGCGAGCACAGCGTCGCGCTTCTCGCAAAACGATTTAACTATCAAACGAAAATCAAAAGCGACTCCAAAGCTTTCAATAAGGAAATGGAAAAGGTCGGTCAATATTTAAACGCCTGCAAAGATCCAACCCGCGGCGGTTTGGCTGCGAATTTAGTGGAGATGGCGGAAAAATCAAAGGTCAAAATTATTTTAGACGAAAAAACTTTGCCCTACAAAAAAGAAACCATCGCCGTGACGGAGCTTTTGGGTTTGGATATTTTTTCTCTAGCCAGTGAAGGCCGTTTCGTGGCGTCTGTTTCGCTAAAAAATGCCAAAAAAGTTTTAACAATTTTAAAAACTTTCAATAAAGAAGCAAAAATTATCGGGAAAGTGGAAAAGCTTGCCCGCCGAGGAGGAGGGGGAAAGGGGCTATTTCTTCAAACCAATCTCGGCTCCCTGCGTCCTATCGAAATGCCAAAAGGAAAGCTTATTCCGAGAATTTGTTAATATGTAGTTTATTATTAATTTTTTTACTTTGACATTATTGAATATTTAAGATAAATTACTAATAATAAAATGTTTCTTTGAAAATAACCAAGATCAACTTTGGACAGGAGAGGTAATGATATGCACGATTTGATGGCATTTATTGACACCATAGCTTTATGGACGGGAAGAATTATAATTTATCCAGCCTTAATATTGTTAGCAGTATTTGCGATAAAGAAGATTTATCATTATTATTTTCAGGAACCATATTGCCCAAATTGTTGGTCACGCGGGAAAGTTTTTCTCATCGGCAATAATGCCGGCGGGCATCGGTGTTCAACATGCGATACATACTATTGGTATGAAAAAGGCGAAAGCCATAAGGAGGATCCAATAGGATTTACCAAGAGATTAATAAGAAAAGGAATCATTACTTCAGTAGAAGATGATCATTCGGCAAATAATTGAAAAAGGATTTGCCCAAAACTTAATCCGGCGTCTCCGCGCGGAATGCCCGGCATCTCAACAGAGCTGCCGGGTTTTTTATTTTCAAAATATTTTGAAATTATTTTATTATTGGAAATGCCGCCAGATAAAATAATCTGTGTGCTGCTGGTTGCAGATTGCAGATTTATGATTTCTTGTAATCCCTGAGCGAGGTAAAGTTGAGCGGTGGCAGCGAGACGCTTTTTATCTTTGTGTAGATTTTTAATTAGGTATTCAAAAAGATAGGTAGTGTTAAGAATGTAAATGCTTGACCCTCCCTTGATTCCTTCCTTGGCAAGGGGAGTAATTTTTGGATGCAAGTCTTTGTATGGAATGGTTGAATTTTTTTCCAGCAAGCTTGCCGCTTCGTGTTTAAACTTTCTTTCATTGTTAGCAAACCCCAAAAGCACGGCAACCGCATCCAAAATCCGTCCAGTGCTCGAAGTTTCGACGCAATTAAAATTTTGATTGAGTTGATTGTATAAAATTTCAAATTCAGTCTTTGAATATATTTTTCCAAAATTACTCACGAGCTCACGACCGTGGTTTCGTGAGTGGTTTTTAATTAAATTGTAAATCTTATTTTTTGAAAGAAATTTTGATAAAATGCTGATAATCATTCTAGTTGGTTCTTTGACTGCCAATTCACCCCCGATCATTATTTGATTTTCCAGATGCCCAATTCTATTAATTCGAAATTCGTCATTCGTCATTAGAAATTTAAAACACTCTCCGCCCCAAATTTTTCCATCCGTCCCATAACCGGTTCCATCAAGAGCGATGCCATAAAAATAATTTCTAATTTCTAATTTTGAATTTAGAATTGTTGTAAAGTTTAATATTTGGGAAAAAATGTGGGCGATGTGGTGCTGAACTTGAATATGTTTCGCTTTGTATTTTTTTGCCAAAATTTTACCCAATTCAGTTGTTTGATAATCAGGATGTAAATCGGTTAAAATAATATCCGGCTTTATTTTTTTCTCTCGCAAAAAATTGGCAAGCTCTTTTTGATAGCGCGCAAAATTTTCCGGCAATAATAAATCGCCAAAATCGTCCGAAAAATGGATTTGACCATCAACATAAACAGAAAAATTACCGGCCGATTCTGCGCCCAAGGCAAGTATTGCTGATTTTGTTTTATGGGTAAATGAGAAAGTTTGCATAATTTAATTGTAGCATCAATAATTTCCAATGGGTATATTTTATAAAAAATAAAAAGTATGATAAAATTCATCTATGCTTATGAAAACAGGAATACCAATAAAAATACCAATAAAAATAAAAAATCCGGTGGAAAAAAAGAAGCCCAAGGTTTCAATTATCAGTTTGACTTCTTGCGAAGGTTGTCAGTTTGCCCTTTTGGATTTAGGGGAAAAATTTTTAGAGTTGACCAATCAAGTTGAATTGGTTGATTTCAGGTTGGTTGAAGACGAGGAAGATCCGGGAACGGAATTGGATGTGGTGATTGTGGAAGGTAATCCTATGACAAATGAAAATGAAAAAACTCTTTTGGAAGCCAGAAAAAGAAGCAAACTCTTGGTGGTGTTGGGGAATTGCGCCGCGATGGGAGGAGTTCCGGAAATAAAAAATTATCAAGAAGGACTGAACACAATCAAACACGTCTATAAATATGTTCAAGGAATCGACAACAAAGAAGTCAGGGAAGTGGATAATTTTGTGAAAGTGGATTTTACTTTTCCCGGTTGTCCAATCACAGCGGAAGAATTTTTGCATTATTTTCCAATGCTGATTAATGGCGAGATTCCGCAAATTCCCGATCAACCGGTTTGCGTTGAATGCAGAAAAAAAGGTAACATTTGTTTGCTTATAGAAAAAAAACCGTGCTTTGGTCCAATGATACAAGGAGGATGCGATGCGGTTTGTCCGACTGCTAGAATGAGTTGCCAAGGTTGCAGAGGGCTTCGTCCGACTGGAAATGTCAAAGCAATGCGAATGGCGCTTAAAAATTTTATGACTGATGAAGAATTTGAAAACGCGACGGAAATATATGGACTGCGGGACGACATAGAAGCTCGCGACAAGTAATTTTGAATTTATATATCGATTATGCTGTTGAAAATAAATCATATTGCAAAAATAGAAGGGCACACTGGTTTTATGGCCAGCGTTCTTAAAGGTGAAGTTAAGGATGCTCGCTTTGAAGTGCAGGAAGGAATTCGTTTGATTGAAGGAATTTTAGTGGGAAGACACTATAAGGATATGCCGGTGGTGGCGCAAAGAATTTGTGGAATTTGTCCGGTGGTGCATAATCTCACATCAATCAAATCGATTGAAAATGCTTTTGGCGTCAAGGTTTCCGAAGAAACAATCTTGCTTCGCAAAGTTATGGAACACGCCCAGTTTATTCATTCACACGCTTTGCATTTATTTTTTCTTTCGCTGGCGGATTTTTTGGATATTGAAAATGACTTGAAATTGGTTGAAAAATATCCGGAAGAAGCAAAAATGGCTTTGAAAATTCGCGATTATGGAATGGCATTGGTGAAAATTATCGGTGGTCGCGTGGTGCATCCGCTCACCAACGAAGTGGGAGGATTCAAAAAAGTTCCAACGCCGGAAGAAATAAGAACCCTCATAAAACAAGGGCAAGATGTTATGGCGGACATTTGGAATTTGGCGCAATTTTTCAAAAAAATAAAATTGCCTGAATTTGCCAGAAAAACTGAATATTTGAGTTTGCAAAAGAAAGGCGAGTATGCGATTTATGACGGTGATCTGGTTTCTAATCGAGGATTGCATATTTCAGTTTCCGATTTTGAGAAAAATTTTCACGAATTGCATAGACCAAGGGAAATAGTCAAAAGAGTTCACACTGATAAAAAAACCAGCTATATGGTGGGAGCGATTGCTAGAGTAAATAATCAACACATAAAACTCAGTCCGAAAGCGACGGAATATTTTGAAAGTTTGGGATTTAAATTGCCGGATTTTAATCCGTTTCATAACATACTTTATCAAATGACGGAGGTTATTCATTGCGCGGAAGAATCAATAAAGATTTTGAAAAATTTGGCGCATATGAATTTACAAAATGCCATCACTAAACCGTATGAGGTGAAAGAAGGCTCGGCGGCGGCAGCAGTTGAAGCGCCGCGCGGAACGTTGTATTATTACGTCGATATCGACGCGAAAGGATATATTAAGAATGTGAACATTATTAGTCCAACCGCTCAGTTTTTGGCGCACCTGGAAGATGATATATCAGCATTTATTCCGGGAATAATTAACGATGATGAAAAAAAGAGAGAGAAAAAAATGAGAGCTTTTATCCGAGCCTATGATCCGTGTATCAGTTGCGCAGTTCACTAAAAATGTAAAATTTTAAATTTTTTTTATGCATGATTTTTTATTAGCCAAAGAAATAGTAGATGAGGTTTTGAAAATAGTTGAAGAAAAAAAACTTTCCAAGATTTCGAAAGTCGGGGTTGAAATTGGTCAAATCGCTTTGGCGCACGACGGGCACGAGGAGCACATCGAGGATATTTCGATTGATAATTTGATGTTTGGGATCGAAGGAATAGCGAAAAATACGATTTTGAAAGAAACGAAGTTTGATATCAAGAAGGTGAATGGGGAAAGCTGGAAATTGGTGGAAATTGAAGGGGAGTAATCAATGTCTGATATAATGTATATTGTATAATTTAATAAAATGTAAACAGTATGATAAAAATTGCTATCAATGGTTTTGGACGAATTGGAAGACCATCATTTAAAATTGCGTTTGAAAAAGACGATTTGTCCGTGGTTGCTATTAATGATTTGACTGACATTGAAACAGCGGCGCATCTTTTGAAATATGATTCTTCCTACGGAAGATATGCCAAAGAAGTTTTAGCGGACAAAGAAAATAGCGAAATCATTGTTGATGGAACGAGAATTAAATATTTTTCTGAAAAAGATCCCGCCAGTCTTCCTTGGGGAGAGTTGGAGGTGGATGTTGTTTTGGAATGCACCGGAATATTTTTGACTAAAGAAAAAGCGCAAGCGCATATTGATGCCGGGGCAAAAAAAGTTATTTTGTCGGCTCCTCCGAAAGATGACACACCAGTGTATCTTTTGGGAGTTAATGCGCAGGAATATCAAGGAGAAACAATAATTTCCAATGGTTCTTGCACGACTAATTGTTTGGCTCCGATGATTAAAGTTTTGGATGATCTTTGTGGAATTGAATCCGGTTTTATGACAACTACTCATTCTTACACCAACGATCAAAGAGTTTTAGATCTTCCGCATGATGATTTGCGAAGAGCAAGAGCGGCGGCGCTTAACATTATTCCCACCAGCACTGGAGCGGCTAAAACCGTCGGAAAAGTTATCAAACATTTGCAAGGAAAAATAGATGGAATTTCTTTGCGCGTTCCGACACCGGTTGTTTCAATCACTGATTTTGTTTGCGCGGTGAAAAATTCGAAAAATGTTGATGAAATCAACGAGGCTTTCCGAGAAGCGGCTCGCGGCGGGATGAAAGGAATTTTGGAAGCTACTGATGAAGAGTTGGTTTCTATGGATTATAAAATGGATCCGCATAGCGCTATTGTCGATCTTCCGCTTACAATGTCGCAGGGCAATATGATCAAGGTTGTTGGTTGGTATGACAATGAATGGGGATATTCCAACAGATTTGTGGAAATGGCGGAACATATAATGAAATAGTTTTTATGTATCTAAAAAAAGTAGAAATATCGGGATTTAAATCTTTTGCTAATAAAACCACGCTGGAATTTGTTTCAGCGGGGAATTTTGATGGCGAGAAAAAATTTGGGATAACGGCAATTGTTGGACCAAATGGAAGCGGGAAATCCAATGTTTCCGACGCTATCAAGTGGGCGATGGGAGAACAATCAATGAAAACTCTTCGCGGAAAAAAATCCGAGGATATTATTTTTGCCGGATCGGCGGTAAAGTCCAGACTTTCCAGCGCTCAAGTTACTTTGTATTTCGATAATTCTGACAAAAGAATTCCTTTGGAATTTTCCGAAGTCGTGATAAGCCGCAAACTTTTTCGCAGCGGTGAATCGGAATATCTTATCAATGGCAGCAAGGTTAGGCTTTTGGACGTGGTTGATATTCTAGCCAAAGCTGGAATAGGAAAGGAAAGTTATTGCGTAATTAATCAGGGAATGTCGGATGCTGTTTTGAACGCTACTCCGGTGGAAAGAAGAGGAGTTTTGGAAGATGCGGCCGGAGTGAAGCAATATCAAATCAGAAAAGAAAGAGCTTTGAAAAAAATAGAAAATACCAAGGAGAATATGGAAAGAGTGACTGGACTTATTCGTGAAATAGAACCGCATTTGAAAATGCTCAAGCGCCAAGCGGAAAAAGCCCAGCAAGGAAAAGAAATTATCGCAAACTTAAAAGAGAAACAAACTCAGCTTTTTTCATATCTTTGGCATATTTTTCAGCAGGAGCGTTCGGGATTATCGGCTGAAAAAAATGAAATTGGAGCGGATATGATGAATTTGCAAAGGGAAGTGGATAAAATAAATGAAGAACTTTCCAAAGAGTCGAAAGCGATTGAAAATGAAAAAACACAAGATGAATTGGAAAAAAAGAGAAACGAAGTTAGGCAACAAATGAATATTGTTGAAAAAGATTTTATAGTTTGCGAAGGAAGATTAGTGATTGAGAAAGAGCGTTTGGCTAATCAAAAAATCTATGAAATTATTCCGGTTGATCTCAAATATGTTCAGGAAAAACTTTCAAAAATAAGGAAAGACCAAGGAGAACTTATACAAAGAATAGAATCAGCTGAAAATTTGGAACAGTTGCAAGATGTGAAAGAATTCGCCAGAGTAATTCAACAAGAATTGTTTGATTTGTATAGTGAATCGGGAAACGGGGAAGTGAAAATACAAAAAGATAATTCTAAAGAATCCCAAGAAATTCAAGAAAGAATCAATGGATATATTTCCAAAAAGGAACAACTGCAAAAATCTCTCGATGAGAAAAAAGAATTGCTTGGACAAATAGAAAATTCCATACAGGATGAAATAAAAAAAAACAGAAAATCCAGGGACAGATTTTTTGAATTGGAAAGAGAAGTTAGGAGCAAACAAGAAGAATTGAATAGATTTAGGGATAAATTTAATGATGCCAAAATAAAATTAGCCAGAGTTGAGGTGAGAGAAGAAGATTTGACCGCTGAAATAAAAAATGAATTGAAATGCGAAGTTTCTGATTTGAAATATGATGGTCAGTCAGTTGAAAAGGAAAAATTGGAAAGGGAAATTTCAAGAATGAAAATGCAAATGGAGCAAATTGGTGGAATTGACCCGATGATTATTGAAGAATATCAAGAAACCAACACCCGATTCGATTTTCTTTCCGGAGAATTGATTGATTTGGAAAAAGCGATGGAATCTCTCAGACAGGTGATTAAAGAAATGGATCAGAAAATAAATCAAGAATTTGTTCAGGCTTTTGAACAAATCAATGCCGAGTTTTCAAAATATTTTCGAATTATTTTTGGCGGAGGAAATGCGCACTTAATCAAAAAGAAAGAAGAAAGAAGAAAGAAGAAAGAAGAATCGAGCTTGGCGGATGGCGGAAATGTTGTTGATGAAGAAGATGGTGAAAAGGAAGAAGGGAGCGAAGAAGAAAAAGAAATGGGAATTGATATCTTCGCTTGTCCTCCCGGGAAAAAAATTACCAATCTTTCTATGCTTTCCGGAGGAGAAAGATCGCTAACTTCCTTGGCATTGCTTTTTGCAATCATTGCTCATAATCCTCCGCCGTTTTCAATATTGGATGAAGTGGAAGCCGCATTGGACGAAGCTAATTCAAGAAGATTTAGCAAAATTCTCAATGATCTTTCGGACACCACTCAATTTATCGCCATTTCGCATAATCGTGAAACAATGCGTCAAGCTTCACTCCTCTATGGTGTTACTATGGGAGAAGATGGAATATCAAAACTTCTTTCAGTGCATCTGGATCAAATCGGTCAGGGAGGAAAAATAATAAAATAGAATTCCACTCTATTTTTACAGAAGTGTGATTGACACATTTTAAAATGTTTGATACAATGGCTAGGTACTAAAAATTAGGTTAAAAATGGCTTAAAAAAGGGATATTTATGATATCTGCCGAGTTTGTTTATAATAATTGTAATAATATCAAGTAATTATGTTGACTATACGATTTGCCAGAGTGGGAAGAAGGAACAAGGCTCAATTCAGAATTGTGCTTCAAGATCGCACTGCCGCTCCAACAGGAAAACACATAGCTGTTCTTGGAAGTTATGACCCGCATTCAAAGGTAGCTGTTCTCAAAAAAGATAAAATACAAGAATGGATTGGAAAAGGAGCGCAAGCATCTGTTTCAGTTCACAATATATTTGTCAGAGAAGGTGTGATTACTGAAAAGAAAAAGGCTGTGAAGATGGAAAAACCAAAAAAGAAAGAAGAAGCTCCAGTGGAAGAAGTAAAAATAGAAGAAGAGAAAAAAGCTGAGTAAAATTGAGAAAAAAGAATAAGTCCGCAGACAACAGGCGTTCAAATAAGTCCTGTCGAGGATATGCAAATTGTTTTTTATTGGTTTTTGCATATGTTCGAGGTCGAATCTGCGGAAACGCAGATTTTTTAATTATAGAAAAGTATGATCACAAAAGAACAAAAAAAGAAAATAGTAAAAGATTTGACGCAGAAGTTGAAAGATGCCAAATCAGTTGTGTTTATTGATTACAAGAGTACCAAAGTTAAAGACGTGACTGAACTCAAAAAGCAACTTCGCGAAGCTGGTGTCGAATATATGGTGTCGCGAAAGACTCTCATAGACATCGCTCTCAAAGAGGCTGGTGTTGAAACGAGCGTCAAGAAAATGGAAGGACAGATAGCAGTATCATTTTCAAATAATGATGAAGTAGCTGCCGCGAAAATTATTGACAAATTTTCCAAGACAAATGAAAATGTGAAAATGCTCGGAGGAGTTCTCGGAAAATTGATTATGTCGGAAAAGGATGTTAAGGCTCTAGCCAAGATACCTTCCAAGGAAGAACTTTTGGCCAAGATGGTTGGAAGTCTTCAAGCTCCTATTTCCGGATTTGTTAATGTTTTGAGTGGAAATTTGAGAGGATTAGCGCAAGTTCTTAATGCTATCAAAGAGCAAAAAGCGTAAAGTAAATGATAAGTTAATTAATAATTTTTTAAAAAACATCAGAACGTAATGATTAATTTGCTTTAATGTTTCATCGTTCTAGTGTTTTAATGAATAAATATATGACAGAAGAAAAAAAGGACGTTGTTGTTCCTGAAAAGTTTAAGAAATTGGTTGAAGAAATCGAAAAGATGAGCGTGCTTGATCTTTCAGAACTTGTTAAAGTTCTTGAAGAAAAATTTGGAGTTAGCGCTGCTGCTCCTATGATGATGGCTGGCGTAGTTGCTGGCGGAGCTGCTGAAGCTGTTGAAGAAAAAACAGAATTCGATGTTGAGCTTACTGCTGCTGGAGCGCAAAAAATCAACGTGATTAAGGCTGTTCGTGAAATTACCGGTCTTGGCTTGAAAGAAGCTAAAGATATGGTTGATGGAGCTCCCAAGGTTATCAAAGAAAAAGTTAACAAGGAACAAGCAGAAGAAGTTAAGAAAAAGTTGGAAGAAGCTGGAGCAACTGTTGTTGTTAAATAGTTATATCCCGGTTGAATTATTTGAAAACCCGTCCTGATTAATTTGGGCGGGTTTTTTTATGGCAATTTTTTTTATTTTCAAAAAACTTATAATTATAATATAGGGTGAAGAATTTTTACCATTGCAAAGATTAGAAAATCGATTATTTTTGATTTGTATTGTTGGGGATGAAATTGAACAGAATCTTTTTTCCATTGTTCAGTAACTTCTGATAATTTTTTTATCAAGCTTTTCTCTTGGAAAAAAATTCCGATTTCCGCATTGATTTTGAAAGAAAGGTGATCAATGTTTTGCGATCCCAAAACGCCTTCTTTGTCATCGATAAGAAGTAGTTTCGAGTGATTCATATCTTTTACTAAGTAAAAATTAACTCCGACTTGATGAAGCTTGTTCATATAAAAATAATTCAATTTATCAATAAGGGGAAGGTCGGATTTTCGCGGTATTAAAATTTCAATTCTCACATTTCTTCGCGAGGCGTCGTCAAGCAGGGAAATCATCCAGCGAGGAGGAGCAAAATAGGGAGTGATTATTTGTATCTTTTTTTCCGCCCGAGTAATTTTTTTTATATAGTGCTCTTTCAAAGAATATATATTTTTACTTGGCCAGTGATCAAGGATCCAAAATTTTAATTGGGCGGTAATTTTTTTATCTTTATGTTTTAGTATCGTTTCATTTTTTCCGCCAGCCATTTTGTAGGTATAGGAAAAGGAGGATAATATTTTTTTCACTATCGTTCCTGTTATTTGAAGTTGCAAATCATTCCAGTGGAGAAAGCGTTTTCCGATATTAACTCCTCCGACAAAAGCGATTTTTTCGTCGATAATCAGAATTTTTCTGTGAATATGTCTGAGCCAATGACTGAAGAAAATAAATTCCACCCCGGCTTGTTGAAGGTTTTCCATCGTTTGTTTTTTCAGCGCTTTGCTTCCAAAGGCATCCGCCACTACCACAACCTTTATTCCTTCACTGGCTTTTTGTTTTATTTTTCCCATAAAATCAAAATCATCCCGAGTGTCATCGGAAAAAATATACATTTCTATGTAGATAGATTTTTGCGCTTGTTCCATAGCTTCCAACATAGCCCCCCAAGCTTTTGCGCAAGTTGTATATAACTTATATTTCATTTTTATTTTTAGTTTAAAGAAACAATAATATTCATTGTAACATATTTTAAAAGCCCCGTTGGTTTAGCGAAACCAACAGGGCTTTTTTGGCGAAAATTATTGTTCTGGTTCCGCCAAAACCAGTCTTTTGTATGCCAGGCAATGCTGGCAGTTTTTGTCTGCACAGACTTGCCCCTTTTGCAGGTCCAACCCTTTTCGGTGTTCGAAATAATCCGAAGGAAAATATGCTGGCGGGGTTGTGTAGACAAAGTCCACTTTTAATCGATTTTTCTCCATGTTCTCCTCCCGTTCTTTTGTTAATTGTTTCCCTTTTTCTCTCACTTCTTACCATTATAGCATAATAAATTGCTATTGTCAATATGGCAGGATTGATGATAAAATATTGACAGTTTTATTCGAGAAGAGTATAAATAAGGGTCGGGTAGTTATTTAAAAAAATATAAGTCCAAAAACCTTAGAAGAAGGGGGTCGCAAAATGAAAAAAATAGTGATTTTGGCGGTGATGGTTTTGAATATGATTTTTTTTGCAGGCTTTTCTTTTGCAGAAACCAATTGGGAAGAAAATGCATTGGAAATGCCGGACGGGATTGATCTGGAAGCAATGGTTATGGAGGCGTTGATAAAAGGAGTTAATGTTGCCAATACTACGGAAAATTCTAGCGCCCAAGAAGTGATGAATTTTTTGATGAAACATCATCAGGTTGCCTCTCCTAAGCATAATGAAGTTTTTTCGACGAATATTTTTGCTGAAGGTCCTCGGGGGTGACGGACTGGATTTTTCTATTGTTGCGCTTGTTCGTCCTGATAGAGAAGCGCATCCTAGATGGAAAACGATATATGACAAAGGATTGTCGGCGGATTTCTATTATCACCAGGCGAAACCATTTATTTCCATAAGAAGTGGGCAATTTTCTTCAATATGGGAGGGGCTGGAAATTATTCATAAAGGATGCAATGTGTTTTATCATATAGGCAATAAGACAGAGGGAATGTTTGATTGGGAAAAAGAGAAAAAAAGAAATTATGCCGAGATGTACGCATATTCGGTAGTGGCGCTGAGCGTTGAAAAAATTGGAGGCATTGCTTACCAAAAGCTTCTCAATGAAGAAACGAAGAGAATAAAAGCGAGCTATTATAATCATGAGATTTTGCCTCCTGATATTCCATTGTATCAGGAAAGGTTGGAAAAAATCTTCGGAAAATCAAAATCCGAGGAGGAAAAAATGGTTCGCGGAACAACATTCTGGGTTAATGCGTATCTGCGTCTCATTGATCAATATTGCGCCGACAAGAACAAGAAAGAAAAAAGAAATCCATCTGTTGGAGTTTTTGGAACCAGGGATGATCTTAGAAAAAAATCCGGATGGGCTAATTTAGTTGTTTTTGATTGCGAAGGAGAAAAGGGATTGGAAAAAAGGAAGACCGATTTTATTCAGCACGCCATAGGAAGCGGTTATTTGCAATCTTATTGAAAACCTGAAAAACAAAGGAGGTGTAGATGAAAAAATAAAGTTGCATATTTTGGAATGAGGGATTTGCAAATCAAAAAAACAAAAAAATATGTGAGGAGGAAAATATGTACTCGAGGATATTTGGCTTTTTATCAATAGGCGTAGCGCTTTCGGCAATCCTTGCCCCGATTACGGCAACATTTTATATCGTGTGGCTTTCCATCGCCCTGGGAATTATCAGCGCGCTGGGAGGATACAAAGCTGCTCCTTTTGTGGTAATACTGATGAGTGGTATGAATTTCCTGCTCATCAAACTTTCTTCCTTCAAATCACTGGCCTGGCAGGTATTGATAGATATGAATGGGGAGCAGTTGTTTTATAAGCATATAAATGTAACAATGATTTTGCTCTTCGTTCTGTTGATGGCAATAATCCACTGCAAGCCCATCAATAAGGGGGTTGCAGTACCAGCCTGATACGGACTCGATACCCGGTTTGAAAAAATGCCCCGCTCAAGAGATATTCAATAAATTTGATTATCATTCTTAGCGGGGCTTTAAAATAAGCGGCAGGAAACCAAAAGGTTTTCCGCCGCTTTTTTGTGAAGAAAATTTTGTACGCAGTTGCGTTTGAAGCAAGGTTTAAAAAATATCAGTAACTCGATTTTTTGCGATTTCCGTCAGTTGATTATCGCTATAATTATCAACATGAGAACCTATGCATAAAAATGCAATGTAGGAACCTTTCACAGCAAACCACATTCTTGGAAATTGGTTTGGTCGCAATCCTGGCACAACCAATTCAATTTTCCAAATAGCGTATAAATCGTTTTGTGTAATTCTATGCAGTTTTGCAGGTGCAATAACTTGTTGAGGGTTAACGGGATTAAATTGCACCTCGCACAATCTTTGGAAAGATTCCAAACCTTTATCTAACGAAAACCGCCGTTTTAATTGGGCGGCTTCTTTTTCAAACGATTTATGTAAAATAAAATCAAGCATTGATGTTAAAATCAGTACCACGATAAAAAGCTAATTCATATGGAATTTCTTTTTTTGGCTCTGTTCCGATATATGGAGCTTCTGCATGGGTTAAATCCTCAAGTTGTTTTCCGTTCAGATGACCATATTTCAAAATAACCCTATCGAGCATTTCTTTCTCTTCTTGTGAAAAAATAGAAATCTTCGGATCTTTAAGGCAAGTGTAAACTTCGGTTGGATTGTATCCCTCTCGTTCTTCTTCCGACTCGATTTTTAAGGTTTTTTCTTTAATCATTTCTTTGGTTATATTTTCCATAGAAACAGGAAACGGACCCATTGGAAGAGCCTTGTATTTATCACCAGTAAAGTATTTTTGATTTTTTTCAAAAAAATCAAAATCAACGAAATAGAGCAATTTCGCCAGTTTTTTCTTACCTCGCACTTCCTTGCCTAATTGAGCGCAAAGATAGAGAATAACTTGTTTATATTTTTCACTATGTAAAGACATATTTTTGCAGGCTATTTTTCTATATTTATATTGACACGAAAATGCTTACTTTGCAAACCTACTAATTATTACTCATTTTCAAAAATATGCTTTCAAGTCTTGGATTTTTATGATAACAAAAAAGCGGAAGCGGAGCTACGGAATGTATATCTTAAAAGGCAAGCGTGTTTGCTCCGCCCAAACCCGTGCGCACACGCTTAATCAATTTATACTCCCATTAAATCGTTTTATGATTGATTCACATATATCAGCGAAGGTTTTTGCCCAAGATTCATCAATTTCAGCACCTTCTAATAATTCTTTATGTATGTGAATGAAATTTCTTAAATCCCTAATTATATGAATTTTGTGATATTCTTTCTCGGAAATATCCTTGTTTTTGTATGCAATCTCTAGGGCATTATAGAATTTTTTAGCTGTTGGATGTTTTTCTTTTAGAATTGCTTCTATGATTGAAGCATAGAGCATAATAGATGGCTTCCATAATGAATGTTGCAAACAAATTTTAGCAGATTTATAATCTCTTTGAAGTAGTGCGGCTAATTTCTTATTTTTAATAAAATCAAAAGTTCTACTCGCAACCTTTTTTCTCATAGTTGGATCTAATAAAAACCGATTTTTTGCTGAACCACTTGCTTTTTTTCTATATTCGTCAGATATTAATTTGGCACCTGGAAAACGCTTCATGTATTCATCAGATGATAAGCCGTGAGCTCTTTTAATATGTGTCGTTAGTGTGGAAAAACTTTTTCCACACTGCGGAATTTTGCATTTGATTTTTTCTTTTTTCATTATGCCAGATTCACTATTTACTTTTGAAAAATTACCGCTAACCCAAACATCACAAATAAATCAAGTAGACCAAATTTCCAACCTAGTATTTTCACCAACCCTATTATCGAAATGATGGCTAAAATTCCAGCTACCCAAATAAACGCACCTGCTTTTGTCACATTAATGTTGCCAGTTTGTAATAAAAATCTTTGTTTGCGCCATAAAAAGTTTGAAGTAAAACTGCCTACAGAAAAAAGGATGATCAAAAAAGTTTCCATAATATTTTCCTATTATTTATAAAATTAAAAATTATATCCAACACTTTCGATATCATCTCCGTTTTCAATAGATTTTTTTATTTGTTTAATGCCAGCTTCTATCAACTTATTAAAAATTTCATCATCCGACAGGAAATCGTTGTCCGTCATGCTTTTAGTTTTAAATTTTCCATGACCAATTATTTTATTTTTTTGACCATACAATTCAAATTCAATTTCCCATTTTGTATATTTTTTCCCGTCTTGTCTTTTAAAACTATCCTCGTCAACATTCAGAGCGTATTTTCTTTTTTCTTTAGCAATTATTTCTATTGTTTGCATATTTTTACAAAAAGTATATCTATTTATATCGAGCTGGAGTTAAAGATAAATATTTTCTTGCAACATTTATTTTTAAAACATTCGCGACCATACCTTTTTGATTAAATATTTCTTCTAAAGTATCAAAGTGTTCACTTGCTTCTTTTTGAGCTCCAGAGAGATACTCCCATATTTCTTTTCCATATTGCGTAAGTTCTGGATAGATAAGACAACGGAAAGTTTCATTCCAAACTTTAGCCCCAGCTGCACCTTGCATTTCTCCCGCGCGAGTGGCAAAAGATTCTATATGAATTATTTTAAAAGGTTTTCTGTCGCGCGTGGCAGTAACTTGTCCATTATTGTGTCTTTCTAATCTTTTATTAACATCGTTAGTTTGACCGATGTAAAGCTTGTTATCTTTTAGGCTTTGAAGTATGTAAACAAAGTAACTCATTTTTTTAAAATTTTGTACGCAGTTGGGGCGGTAGGATTCGAACCTACGCATGACGGAGTCAAAGTCCGTTGCCTTACCGCTTGGCTACACCCCAACTTCACACAAAATTTATATTTATTTTTCAAAAATTATTTCGAACCTACGCATGCCCCGATAGCAATCGGGGTGCCTTATCCCGATACATCGGGACTACACCCCAACTTCACACAAAATTTTATTCAATAATTTGTCCGCCTAATAGGTCGGCGGCATTTTCTAGAAGGGAACTGGTTTCTTTTGGTTTTTGATTTTCGACTGATTTTCCAAATTGCGGAACGCTGGAGGATCTTGTTTCCGGAACTTTCACGCCAGCTTCTTCCTCGGTGAGCGGTTTTATTTTTACATTGGCTCCTAGAAGCTTACCAAAGACGTTTTCGACTGTCAATCGGTTGCTGTTTTCATTGAGTTTATCCTTGTAGAAGCTGTATTTTGTCGCGATAAACAAGACTCCATTTTCAACTTTTGCCGGGATGGAATGAGGGAGGAGGGCTGCTAGGGATTGGTTGGATTGGGTGATTTGTTTGCAAGCTTCGTTCCAAATTTTCTTAATGTCTGATAAATTAAAGGAATTATTTCCGTTTGAGAAATTTTCTTCTTTTGGTTCCTCTTCCATTTTCACTTCGGCGATGATTTTTACTGGCTCTTTTTTGGGAATTTCTTTTGAATAAGTTTCAATTTTGGCGGCTAATTTTGGCGGTTCTGCTGCTTGAGTTTCGTTTTCAATTTTTGCTGATAGACCTTTGGTAATTTCTGTTATTGCAATTTCAAAAGGGAGTTGGGGAATAAATGATGTTTTTATTTTTCCTTGAATTTCAGAAAGAGTTCCCAGAATTTTCAAAATTTCAGCGGTGTTGGTTATTTTCACCAAATCCAGAATTTTTTTAATTTGCTCTGATGTCAACTCAAAAGAAAAGTTTTTTGCCAATGATTGATCGATAGAGACAAGCAGGATTTGACGAAAATAGTTGAGAACTGATTTATGGAAAACATCCAAATCAAAACCACTGTTGGCAACTTCATCAATCAGGGAAATTGCTTTCAATGTGTTTTTTGAAATAAGCGCCTCGGTCAAATCTTCAATGGATTGGCGATTGGTTGTTCCTAGGATTTCTTCGACTTCCTTGGTGGTTATTTTTTTATCTTCCAGTGAGATTACTTGTCCCAAAAGTGATTCTGCGTCGCGCATACCTCCTTCGGCGGAAATGGCAATCGCTTCCAAGGCTGATTTTTCAATTTCCACTTCTTCTTTGGCGGCAATATCGGAAAGTTTTTTGATGATATTTTCCAAAGAAATTCTGGTAAAATCAAATCTTTGGCAGCGGGAAATTATGGTGTCGGGAACTTTGTGAATTTCCGTGGTTGCTAAAATAAAAATCACATGAGCGGGCGGTTCTTCCAGTGTTTTAAGCAGCGCGTTGAAAGCTCCCGAGGAAAGCATATGAACTTCGTCGATGATGTATATTTTGTATTTGGCTTGCGATGGAGGAAGCTTGGCGGTTTCGCGAAGTTCGCGTATATTTTCCACTCCAGTGTTGGAAGCGGCATCGATTTCAAAAATATCTAAGGATTTTCCCGCGGAAATATTTTTACAAACTTCGCATTCAAGACAAGGCTCCGCTGTTGCCGCGTTATTTTTCTGGCAGTTTACGGCTTTGGCAAAAAGACGCGCCATAGTGGTTTTTCCGGTTCCTCGCGGTCCGGTGAAAAGATAGGCGTGCCCAATGCGATTATGAGTAATAGCATTGGAAAGAGTTTGAACTATATGAGATTGACCAAATATGTCAGAAAATTTCTGCGGCCTGTATTTTCTATAAAGCGTGGTTGATTCCATAAATATCTATGATTTATACTTGTCCAAGTCATTTTAGCATATACTTATTGAAATATAAAGAGCAGGTCAAGCGCCTGCCTTTTGATATTATTCGTGAATATTCGAGGGAAATTCGAATTTGATTTTTGTGATTTGTATCCTTATTTCTTGAAAACCCAGAATTTGTATCCGATAAAATTCCAAAAAAGTCCTATGGCTGTTCCACAGAGAGCTCCAAGACTTACCCAAAGCTGATCGGTGAGTATTGACAAATTTAGAACATCATTGATTGGAGTTTTTAAATAAGTAACCACGACAGTGGCTACGCTAACATTAATAATCATACCGATAGCACTGACAAAAAAGAATTGAGAAAATTTCTTGCCCTCATTTTCTTTTGATTGATCCTGAAATGTCCAATATTTATTAATAAAATAGCTGAAAGTTACGGCTGCCAAAAAAGAAATTCCTTTTTGAATAGCGTAGCCGGAACCTTCTCTGACTCCGGAAAGAACAGTTTCAATATTAAGAATGATTAAATCGACAGCGGTGTTCATTATGCCAACTAAAACGAATTTGGCAAATTGTTCAATAAATTTTTTTGTTGGATTAGATGTCGGCGCTGGAATCGAATTTTCCATTTCCATATATTTTTTTTAATTTAGAATGATGATTGTTGGGATTTGATTTCTTTTTCAATTTCAGAAATATCAGATGTCCATTCGTCTTCTATGGCGCTTGTTTTATCTTCCGGAGCATCGTTTTTTTCTTCGATAGAAACATTTTTTTGATCTTCAGATTCGGAAGACGATTCTTTTTTCCATAAATCTATTTCTTGATCAATTGGATATTTTGGATTGGAAAGAGGAGCGGTGGAAGAGAAGTTGGAAGAATTGGTTTTTTGCAAAACATTTTCAATAGCTGCCCAATTGCTTTCAATTTCTCTCGGTGTCAAAATCGCCACTTCGTCTCCCGGTTGTATTTTGAAATAGGTTATTGAAGCAAGAAGAACCTTGAATGGTTTTCCTTCTGAAAAAACAAAATAGTTTCCTTTTTCATCTTGGCTGACAATTCCGATAGTGGTTTTTCTGGCTGCCGGTCCTATTTGTTTATACACAAAAGATCCATCGTCAGTTATGGTAAGTTTCAACATATCTCCCTCAATCAATTTGGATTTGGAAGCGTAGTTGGCTGGAACGGGATATTGTTTTCCGTTATTTCCAATCATTATCTGTCCATCGAAAATTCCTTCAACAATTTCTCCGTCGGTATTATCAAGATTGAGTTTTCTTTTTCTGCCGGTTTTTTTCTTTCCTTCCAATTGAAGAAGCATCGCCTTGGCTCCTTGAATAGTTTTTTCGGCGTTAAGAATCATTTCGCGAAGTGAATCTATTTTGTGCGATCTGTCCGCATCATTGGAATCATTATTTTGTACGTGTGTCATTTTTGTTTTTTAGTTTTTGTTTTATGATTAAAATATACAATATTTTGTCAAATCAGGCAATAGTTTTTTCCTTATTGTTTTTTGTGCTATGATTGGGAAGTAAAAAATATTAAAAAAATATGGAAAAAATGATATTGGAAAATGTTTGGGTATTGATTTTGGTGGCTGTCTGGACCATTCCTTGGAAAGGTTGGGCGCTTTGGAAGTCAGCCAGAAAAAATCAACACGGATGGTTTATTGTTCTCCTCATTTTCAATTCTTTGGCAATTTTGGATATCTTGTATATCTTTATTTTTTCCGAAAAAAACAATGATCCGCAAACAAATTCCAGCGACGGCTCTCATAGCTGTTGCGGTGGACATTGTTCATAGAAAGCGGAAATAATTCTGATGTTTTTAAAAAGCCCCGTCGGAATTTCCGAAAGGGCTTTGTTGAAAAATATTTTATTCTATGCCTGAAAAAATAATTCAAAAACCTCTAGCTGACAGAATGCGTCCGGAAAATCTGGATGAGTTTGTCGGACAAGAAAATATTGTCGGCGAAGGAAAAATGCTTCGCAAAATAATCGAGAGCGATCAAATCCCGTCGATGATTTTTTGGGGTCCGCCGGGAAGCGGAAAAACCACACTGGCGCAAATAATAGCCAATGCGACTGATGCGGAATTTGTTCAACTCAGCGCGGTCTCCAGCGGAGTGAAAGAAATTAAAAAAATTATTGATAAAGCAAAATTCGAAGCCGAATTTAAAAACAAAAAAACCATTTTTTTCTTGGACGAAATTCATCGTTTCAATAAAGCTCAGCAAGACAGGTTGCTTCCGTATGTGGAAGACGGAACATTGATTCTAATTGGAGCTACAACAGAGAATCCCAGTTTCGAAGTGAATTACGCGCTTCTTTCCAGAACGAGAGTTTTTGTTTTAGAGCAACTGAAACAGGAGAATGTGAGAAAGCTAATTGAACGCGCTCTTTCTGACAAGAAAAAAGGATTGGGAAAAATCAAAGTGGAAATTTCCGATGAAGATTTGGATTTTTTGGCCGGACTTTCCAATGGCGATGCGCGCGCGGCGCTTAATGTTTTGGAATTGGCGGTGACAACCGGAAAAAAAGATGATGATGAAAAAATTTTTATTGAAAAAGAAAATATCAAAGAAGCTTTTCAAAAAACCAGCTTGCTTTATGATCGAGCAGGAGAACAACACTACAATATAATCTCCGCGTTGCATAAGAGTATGCGCGGAGGGGATGCGGATGCGGCTCTTTATTGGCTGGCTAGAATGTTGGAAGGCGGAGAAGACCCGCTGTATGTTGCTCGAAGAATAATTCGTTTTGCTTCGGAAGACATTGGGACCGCCAATTCATTCGCGCTTGATCAGGCAATTAGCGCTTATCACGCTTGCCACTATATTGGAATGCCGGAATGCGCTGTTAATCTTGCGCAAGCAGTGGCGTATATGGCTAAATCGAAAAAGAGCAACGCGCTCTATGTTGCATACGGCAAAGCTAAACAGGATGCGGAAAATTTTCCCAATGAACCAGTGCCGATTCACTTGCGTAACGCTCCAACAAAATTTATGAAAGACTTGGGATATGGAAAAGAATATAAATACACGCCGGATTTTGAAAATCCCGAAGATGCCCAACAACAATTTTTCCCGGACAAACTAAGAAAAAGAAAATATTTGCAATAGAATTTTTTTAGTAAATTATTGACAAAATGTTGGTTTGGGTGTATAATAGAAAATCAGTTCATTAAAATATCAGCTTGTATTCGCCATGGCAGGAAGGTGCTTATTTTAGGCATTTTTCTGCTGTGGCGAAACCGATAATCGGCGTAGCTTGAACGGCATAATTTTTCGCGCCACCATATTGGTGACCGCAAAAGGAGACTTGCGATGAAAGATGCAACCTTGAAACAAGCAGGAAAAGTATTGATGCTTATGGAAAATACTCCATGCGAGCAGTTACAGGAACTTCTGGGGTCGGGACTGCTTTCCGATCTGTTGAGTTCCGACACGAAGCGTATCAACCGGGATGAATTCAGGAAGGTGTGCGGACTCAAACCGCTCGTTTTTGAATCCGTGGTATGCCCGTGGCGGGAACAGGATGGCGTGATTTACTTCATGCTTCCGTCTACCGACGGGAAGACTGGCTCGCAGTGGATTGAGCGCCTCGAAGGAAAAGGTTTCAGGCTTTCGAAATGGGCAAAAGACGTCCTTAATTCGAAGGATTTCAAACCGACAAGCGGAGTAATCAGTGAGATCGCAGTGCTCAAGGGGATGCTCTGGAGTGATAACCAGCGTACCACCAGGAACATTCGCGCTGAGGCCGATAGTCGCAAACTGACCAAGCCGAATGCCGAAGTCGCCTGCCTTATCCGCGAAATGTTCTCGGATAAGGAGATCGAAACCATGGGTCTTGTATGGATTGTTGCGATGCACGAACCCATCAATGATTCCGGTGGTGATCCGGGCTTGCTTGGTGCGGGTCGCAGCGATGACGGTCGGTGGCTGAGCACGACGTGTGACAGGCCTGACTATGGGTGGGGTCGTGACGGTGGGTTCGCCTTCTTCGTCGCCTCGCAAGTCAGTACTCAGGACTCGGCTACTTAGAACTAGCCC
>AMFJ01024412.1_pt1 | contig 21819 bp, 25 predicted proteins | sample 427208 | NCBI WGS metagenome assembly AMFJ01 (sample SAMN02954298, study PRJNA114691) | groundwater metagenome | biome: aquatic; feature: subsurface aquifer; material: sediment; isolation source: subsurface aquifer sediment | place: USA: Rifle, CO | collected 2008-08 | reverse complement strand
GACCTGCCACTTTTTTCAAGTGGCACGAAATTTGCATCCGGAACTGGTTGGCCGAGCTATTTTGAACCGATAGACAGTGAAAATGTTGAAGAAAAAGAGGATTGGTCAGCAGGTGTTCCGCGCACAGAAGTCATTTGCGCACGATGCGGTTCACATCTCGGACATGTTTTTGAGGATGTTCCCAACACCCCCAGCGGAAAAAGATATTGCATAAACTCTGTATCGCTAAATTTTAAATCTTCATGATGATGTCTGAAGCTGATAAAACGCAATCAATCGAATCAATAGTTTTGGGAGGTGGTTGTTTTTGGTGTCTGGAGGCTGTTTATACAAGAGTAAAAGGTGTTAAGTCTGTTGTTTCAGGTTATGCAGGCGGTCAATTTTCTGATCCAACTTACAAAGAAGTTTCTTCTGGCAAAACAGGTCATGCAGAAGTTGTTGAAATAGTGTTTGATCCCACACTTATCTTATTGGAGGATATCCTGCATATTTTTTTCTCCGTTCATGATCCGACCACCCTAAATAGGCAAGGAAATGACATAGGAACTCAGTATCGCTCAATAATCTTGTTTAGCGATAAAAAGCAACATGACGTCATTGAAAAAGTTTTAAGAGAAGTCGCCGAGGAGGAATGTTGCAGTGGAGAGCTGATCGTGACCGAATTGAAGAAGCTTGAGAAATTTTATCCAGCCGAAGAATATCATCAGAGATATTTCGAAAAAAATCCCGACAATGCTTATTGTCAGTTGGCGGTAGCTCCGAAAGTCGCAAAGTTTAGGGAGAAATATTCCAGGTTTTTCCTAAAAGCATAGAATTTATGAAAAAAATATTCTTAGTTCCATTATTAATTCTGAGTATATTCGTTTTTTTTATTTTTATTGTCAATAATGATCAGGATGATTTTGTAATTAAGCCAGAAAATGCTGGGAATCAGATCGGATTGGTTGAAATTCCAGCTGTTGAAAAAAAAGATGCAGAGAAAACTGTCGATTTTTCATCTCTCACATCGCCACTTAATAAGGCTGATGAAAGAGTCACTAAGAAAAAATTTGGAACATATGTCACACCGAAAAATTCTCCAGTGCAACCAGAAAAATTTCAAGGATTTCATGCTGGCGTTGATTTTGAAATTTTTCCTGGCGAGGAAGACATTGATGTTTTCGTTTCCGCCATCTGTTCGGGCAGGCTGTTGGCAAAGAGGACAGCGAGCGGATATGGCGGAGTGGCTGTCCAGTCCTGCGACCTTGGCGGTAAGCCAGTGACGGTCGTGTACGGCCATTTGGAATTGGAAAGTATCAGGCATGAGGTTTCAAATGTTTTGAATGCCGGAGATAAGCTCGGCTTTTTAGGAAAAGGCTATAGCAGTCAGACTGACGGGGAAAGAAAGCATCTTCATTTGGGGATACATCGAGGAAAAACTATCAACATTTTGGGATATGTAAATAGCAGGGAATTGCTTTCGGATTGGATCGACCCGTGTCTGTATTTTTGCAAAAAATAATTTTTTTTGATTTCTTTTTCCCTTTACTAAGGATAAATTACGGTGAAACAAAAAATCTAAATCCATTTACATACGATAAAACCTTGACTTTTCTCATTTTATCGTGTATACTGATATGGTGCTTAAAAATGAATAAACGATTTTTGCTGGGCCCACAAATATTGAGAGTGGACAATAAAAATATTTTATCTAACCAATAAGGTATTTTTTTATTGCCAAAAAGCGGATATTGAAAACATTCATTTTAGGAATTGAATAAGAATAAAATTAGGACTTACGCGTTACTATCATATTTTAAACCGGGTGAATAGGATATTTAGTGCGTGCGCCCTCAAAAAAATGTCTAAATTTGAAATGATAAAACAGTTGGAATATTTGGTAGCTTTTCAAGCTAATTGCTTGGAAAAAGGGGATTGGGATAATTTCGATCGTATTCAGAATAGTATTCAAAAATTGGAGAAGGGCATAATGCATTTTCAAGGTGAATAAGATGCTTATTTTTTCATGACTCAATAATTTTTTTGAAGCGACAATACGGACATTTGCAACCCTTGGTTTTTATGTGTGCTAGGAAATATTCTGCTCCATAGTCATAGCCGAGCTCTTCTCCTTTTTCAATATCGCGCGAGGCGTAGATAAGAACCATTTTCTTGCTTATTTGCACTTCGCAGTTAGGCTGACAAAAATGATTGATGTAGCGACTCATGTTTTCTCTTCCTTTGCCATCTACGGCCCATTTGGAATTTATCTTGAAAAGATATCTTCCTCCTCTTGATTCTGCTTGCTGGGTTGATATCAGATTTCCAGTGTATTCCATGATGAAGGTCCCTTGCATGATGTCTTTCGTGGTGAAGAGACCAAGTCCTGAAGCTGAGCGTTTGACCCTCAAGAAGTCTCGCATATTTTTTTCCTGATATTTTGGCATAAAATATTTGCAATGTGAATATATTTGATACAGATAGTACAAATTTTTTTTGTTAATATTTTAATTGAATGAAATTTAAATTCCAAGTGTAATAGGAAGGAGAGCGAATGCTACAAACAGCAAGAAAAAAAGCTCCAAGATGATTTTATGTTCAATGAATATCAAACATATGAACGAGAAAGAATTGTACGCTATCCCAGCTGATGATAAATCTATCCATAATTCAGTCAAATCTTTGAATGAAAATGGGATCAAAGCTTTGGTTGCAGAAACTGCAGCTGATGCCAAGGAAATGGTTTTCAAAATGCTTCCCAAAGGTGCAGAGATCATGACCATGACTTCTGTCACTTTGGATGAGATAGGTGTTTCAAGGGAGATAAATGAAAATGGCGAATATGAAAGTGTTCGCTCAAAGCTTGCATCCATGAACAAGGAAACCCATGGCCTTGAAATGCAAAAAATGGGAGCTGCTCCCGACTGGACTATCGGGAGTGTCCATGCGGTGACTGAAGATGGTAAAGTGCTGATAGCGTCTGCAACTGGCAGTCAGCTACCGGCTTATGCATATGGATCAAACCACGTGATTTGGGTGGTTGGAGCCCAAAAAATAGTGAAAGATCTGGATGATGCTCTGAAAAGAGTTTATGAATATGTCTTTCCGCTTGAAAATGAGAGAGCTATGAAAGCTTATGGCATTGGAAGCGGTGTCAACAAACTTCTGACAATCAGCAAGGAGGCAACTCCTGGCAGAATCACGATGATCATTGTAAAAGAAAAATTAGGATTCTAAAAACTTTACTTGCAAAAAACATCGCATGGTAATGTTTTTTGTTTTGCAATAATTGTCAGATTCAAGGCGTATAATGTTGAGTCATGCGCAATACAGGGTGCTATTTTTTTAAAAAAAGCATATAATGTTAAGCATGGAAAAAGTCGATGAAAAACTGGTCGAGGAATATTTGGAGGGTGACGGCAAAGCGCTTGATTTTTTGGTTGAAAAATATCTCAAGCCACTATATAATTTTATTTTTCAACTGACTCAAGATTCTGCCGCCAGCGAAGACATCGTTCAAGAAACTTTTTTGAAGATGTGGAAAAATTTGGACAAATTCGACGGCGAAAAAAAATTCTCGACTTGGATTTTTGCCATTGCAAAAAACACAGCTTTTGATTGGCTCAAAAAGAAGCGTGCCATCGCTTTCAGTTCCATCGAAGGCGACGAAGGTGAAAATTACTTCGATACTATCGAAGATGAAAGCATGCTGCATTCTGAAAATTTGTTAGCCAAAATTGATAGCGTTGAAAATGCCAAGTTGTTGCTATCCCAGCTTTCTCCTCAAATGCAAGCGGTGTTGTTGCTTTATCATAAATATGGATTTTCTCTGGTTGAAATCGCTCAGATCATGGGAAGACCCTCCAACACGGTAAAGAGCGGATATCGTCGCGCAATTGCTGGTCTGCGTAAAAACTTTTCCGATAAAATGCCCTATCTGAAGCCAGAAACAGTGCCTGCAATTGACAAAAAGTAATTTTAGGTGTATAATTAAAAACAACATGTCTTACGCAATTACGAAATTTTTTCTTTATGGCCCATATGCAGCGAGAGCGAATCGAAGCTTTTGAATGCGAGTATTTTATTTAAAAGCGTGCCAGAAAGGAAAAGATGAGTAAGTGCGTAACTCCTGGGTAATATGAATATTTGGAAACTGCTTTCAAGGGCGGTTTTTTTTGTTGCACCCAAACCAGGAGCTGCCTCGTATTACTGATATGGAAAAGAAATCAAAGCGGAAAATTGAAGATATGCCAGAATTGGAAGTTCCCAATGGTCTGAAGTTTTCAGTGTTGGAAAAAATAAGAGAAGCCGAATGGAAACAAGCCCGAAGAAGATTGATTTTATTGAAACTCGCAATGACGTCTTCAGTAGCCACTTCAATTTTTGCGTCAGCTTTATTTAGCAGGGAATTGCTGGCATCTGATTTTTGGAACATTGCAACATTGGGATTTACAGATTTTGGATTGATATTAGCCAATTGGCAGAATTTTTTTTGGTCGCTATTGGAAACCTTGCCGACAGAACCCTTGCTCAGTTTGGCATTTCCCTTGCTACTGATCATGTTGTTGGGAAAGAAATATGATGATCAAAAACAATTCATTAAATTTAATTCGCTTAATGCTTGAATGATATGGAAAGAATAAAAAATTTTTTCAATTCAAAATCATACAACCTCGCCATTTGGACATTGCTATCATTTGTTGTGTTGTCAATAACCTTTTCCTTAGGCGTCAAAGTTGGGTTGCATAAAGCCCGCTATTCTTATCAATGGGGAGCAAACTACGAACGTAATTTCGCAGGACCACGCTCCGGCACAATGGGCCCTGAAAACATGATAAGACCAGGCATCGAAAGAAGACCGGAAGGACCGAAGGGATTTTTCCCGGGAGATGGTGACATGCGCAATGCTCATGGTCTGGCTGGAACAATTGTTTCGATTTCAATGGACAAGATAGTGGTGAAAGATCGTGACAACAAGGAGAACACGATCACCATCACGGACAAGACTTTCATGAAATCAGGAAGGAATGATTTCAAATTGGAAGACCTTAAGGTTGAGGATAAGATAATCGTGATGGGAAAACCAAATGATGAAGGAACTGTTGTGGCTGACCTTATTCGTATTTTTGAAAAAAATGAGAATTAAGTCACTGTAACAAAATAATACAAAATTAAAATAATACTATGAAAAAATGGAGTTTAGTAATCCTGATTATCTCGATCATCATTGTTTCATATTGGTATATGAAATCAAATAAAGCGGAGGAAGCTGTTCAATATAAGACAATTTCCATTGAAAAAAGCAGTTTGACCACCTCTGTTTCTGCGAGCGGAAATGTGGTGGTTGATCAGTTGGCAACCGTTGATCCGACAATCACAGGAACAGTTGCTGATTTGGCCGTCAATGTCGGAGACACTGTAAAAAAGGGTGCCAGACTTTTTACCATAATAAATGACGACCTCTCTGTGAGTAACAACAAATCAGTTGCATCTTTGCAACAGGCTGAAAATGCCGTGGCTTCGGCGAAGCTTCAAGTGAAACAAGCAAAAGAGGATTATGACCAGGCCAAAGACAATGACCAAAGCAGTTCCGACCAGCGCAGGATATTGAAAGAAAAAATAGAAATAGCTGAAAGAGGCGTGCTTGCTGCAGAAAAAAGTTATGCCGCTTCTTTGGCAGATTATAACAATCAACTTTCTGATGGAGCCAAAAGGACAGTGACCGCGCCAATCAATGGAACAGTCAGCGCGATTAACATTAAAAATGGAGACGACCTCAGCCGACTTTCATCCAGTAGCAGTTCTGACAGCGCACCTATTATTATTGGAGATCTGAAAACGCTCAAGGCTCAGGTGGCGGTCAATGAGGTTGATATTTCAAATGTGGAGATAGGGCAGAAGGTCACGCTCACTTTTAGTGCTGTTGATGGCTTGTCAACGACTGGAAAAGTTGAAAAAATAGATGCGCTCGGAACACTTTCACAGGGAGTTGTGACATATAACGTGACTGTCGGATTCGATGAGATTGATTCCAGGATCAAACCTCAGATGAGCGTTTCTGCCAAGATCATAACCGAGGTAAGACAAAACATCGTGGTGGTTCCGAACGGTGCGCTCAAGACGCAAGGTAATGCAACTTATATTGAAGTTTTAAATGCTCAAAGTAAGCCAGAAAAGCGTACGATAGAAATTGGAGCGGCTAATAATACGGAAACTGAGATTGTGAGCGGAGTAAATGTCGGCGACAACGTGATTACTCAAACAGTTGATCCAGGCGCCAAAGCCGCAAGTGCTGGAAACAGTGCTTCCAGTGCAGTGCGAATACCTGGCCTAGGTGGTGGGGGAAGATAACTTAAAAATTACAAATTATAAATATCAAATTACAATAAAATTAAATTTCAATGGATTGAATTTTTGTAATTTGATCATTGTATATTGCTTGGTGCTTGTATCTTAATTGATGTTTATTGCAAAGTTTATGATTGAATGTAAAAACATAACTAAAATATATCAAAGCGGAGACGTGCAAACAGCGGCGCTTAAAGACGTTTCTTTTTCTGTGGAAAAAGGTGAATTTGTGGCGATCATTGGTCCTTCCGGTTCCGGAAAATCGACGCTCATGCACATTTTAGGAGCGCTCGACACTCCTACGGGGGGAACTTATGCCCTGGACGGCTATGAAATCTCCAAGCTCAATGACGATGAATTGTCTGAGCTTCGGAGAAATAAAATCGGTTTCGTTTTTCAAGCTTTCAATCTTTTGCCCAGGACGACGGTGATGCGAAATGTCATGTTGCCACTTTTGTACACTGACACTACTCCTCAGGAAAGGGAACAGCGGGCGAAAACTTGTTTGAAATATGCCGGCATGGAAGAAAATAAGTTTTATAATCTCTCCAATCAACTTTCGGGAGGACAGATGCAACGTGTGGCTATAGCTCGTTCGCTGATAAACAATCCAGCTATAATTCTGGCTGATGAACCGACTGGAAATTTGGACACCAAGACATCCAACATAGTAATGCAGGCTTTTCAAGAATTGAACAAGCAAGGACACACTATAATATTGATCACTCACGAGCCTGAAATCGCAGCCTTTGCTGACCGCGTCATTTCCATTCGCGACGGACTGATTGAAAGCGATATTAAAGTTGAGCTCAATAACCAATAATCAAGAAACAAGATACAAATAAAACTCAATAATCAAATTTCAATATTCAAATGCTTGGTTATTGTTTCTTGTATCTTGGTGATTGTAATCTATGATTGCTGATATTTTAAAAGAAACATTTTGGTCGCTTTCAGCCAATAAGGTTCGTAGCGGACTTACAATTTTGGGCATAGTCATCGGGATCGCATCTGTCATAACGATGGTTTCAATAGGACAGGGAGCTCAAAGTTCCATTGAAAGCAGTATCCAATCTATCGGCTCAAATCTTATAATCGTAAGGCCGGGAGCTCAACGGACTGGTGGCGTCAGTAGTGGCGCTGGCAGCAGTGAAACATTGACTCTGGAAGATGCGAACACGATTAAAAGTGAAGTGAAAAATATTTCTGCTGTAGCTCCGGAAGATTCCAAGCGAGTTCAGGTCACAGCTAAGGGTACAAATACAAACACCCAGATTGTGGGAACAGTCGCTGATTATGCGGTTGTAAGAAATATCACCTTGGAATCGGGAACATTCATAACTGATCAAGCAGTCAAAGGTTCAGCTAAGGTGGCGGTGCTTGGAGCAACGACGCGCGACGATCTGTTTGGGGCGGGAACTGATCCAGTGGGAAAAATAATTCGTATTAAGAATGTGGATTTTGAAATTATCGGAGTCACCGTTGCCAAAGGAGGCAGTGGGTTTACCAATCCTGACGACAGCATCTATATTCCAATTTCCAGTTCGCAGCATTTTATCACCGGCAACACTTTCGTTTCGAGTATAAGCATAGCTGCTAAGGATCAAGAATTGATGACTTCCGTTCAAGAAAATATTTCACAGTTGCTTCTGCTGAGACACGGAATTTCTGACCCAAAGCAGGCCGACTTCAATTTGATGAATCAAGCTGACATCATTGCCACGGCCTCGAGCATCACTGGAACATTCACAATCTTGCTGTCTTCAATTGCCGGAATTTCACTGCTGGTCGGAGGCATTGGAATCATGAATATGATGCTCACCACTGTGACTGAAAGGACCAGGGAAATTGGTCTCAGAAAAGCAGTGGGAATCAGGAAGGTTTATATCAATTTGCAATTTCTATCTGAGGCAGTCGTGCTAACTTTTCTTGGGGGACTGTTGGGGGTTTTGCTGGGCTGGGGAGCTTCACTTGGCGTGGCTAAGTTTGCTAATCTTACCACTCAAGTTTCCATGTCCTCAATCTTGTTGGCTTTTGGCGTTTCCGCCGCAGTTGGAATCATTTTCGGATTTTATCCTGCCAGGCGCGCGGCCAACCTGAGTCCGATGGAGGCGCTGAGGTATGAATAAAAAGGTCATACGCAATATATGGCTCCAGCTATTTAGCACTAAGCGCATTTTTTATTTTCCTATTTCCTTTTTGAGCACGCCCTTGACCCAAATCTATGGTCAAGGGCTCAAGAATTACTGTCGTAATTGTTGGCCAAAAAGAAAACAGAAAAACAAAAAATCGCAGTCGCCTTCTATAGAACCATATATTGCGCATGATTCAATAAAAGGCTCAATCTGAATGAGGCTTTTTGTAATCTTTATGTGCTTCGGGGGTATGAACTAATAGAATTATTTTTGTCTGGAAGGAGGTGAAATATATTATGTATCGATACGACTATCCTAATATGTGCGGAATAATTGGCGGCGGATTCGGCGCAGGCTGGATTCTCATGCTGATCTTCTGGGGAGTTGTCATTTGGGCAATCTTCGTTTTAGTGAAACACTTTACTGAAAAAAATTATCATTGGAATGATGAAAAAGAGGAAGAAGCGACAAGAATCCTGAAAGAACGCTATGCTAGAGGTGAAATAAGCAAGGAAGAATTTGAAGAGAGGAAGAATATCTTGGCAAACAAAAAGTAGTCTCGGAATCCTGGCCACATTTGGAAAGCTTATTTACCTGAAATAATGGACATGTCAGTTGGATGGCCATGTCTTGTCCCTTGTTTCATATTGAGAGAATATATGCTAGATTGTCTATAGTTTATAAAAAGTAATATAAAACTATGGTGCCAAAATGGTTTATGTGGTTTTTGATATTGATCGGATCCATGATTGGCTCGTATGTTCCAGTGCTCTGGGGTGGTGACATCCTGTCATTTTCTTCGTTTATTTTTTCTGGTATAGGAGCATTTTTTGGCATTTGGGTTTCTTTCAGAATTGGGAAATCCATGTAATATTTTTAAAAACAGATGAAAAAGCAATCTCTTCTTCAAAATGCGCCTTTGGCTGACCGCATGCGTCCTCAAACACTTGAGGAATTTTTCGGTCAGGAAGAACTTGTTGGGGAAGGATCATTTTTGAGGAGCGCTATTGAAAATGATAGCGTGCCATCCATGATCCTGTGGGGACCTCCAGGCAGCGGCAAAACGACTTTGGCTTCAATCATTGCAGGCGAAACAAAATCTGAATTTATCCAGATCAGTGCTGTCACCAGCGGAATAAAAGAACTTCGTAAAGTCATTTCGCAGGCTCAGGAAAATGAATGGCAAAAAAAGAAAACCATTTTGTTCGTGGATGAAATCCATCGCTGGAACAAATCCCAACAAGATGCTCTTTTGCCACATGTTGAACATGGATTGATGACACTGATTGGCGCAACCACTGAAAACCCGAGCTTTGAAGTGAACAGCGCCCTTGTTTCCAGGACGCGCGTGTTGGTTTTGAAAAAACTTGAAACGGAAAATATCGAAAAAATAATTGCGCATGCTTTAACGGACAAGGAGAAAGGATTAGGGGAAATGCAGATTGAAATTGAGAAAGAGATGATCAAGGAAATTGCGCTTCTTGCTAATGGTGATGCGCGCATGGCTTTGAATACCTTGGAACTCGCCTCTAGCCAGAACAAGAAAATCACTCGCGAAGTCATCCGACAGGTGATTCAGAAATCTCATCTCTATTACGACAAAGGCGGGGAAGAGCACTACAACATCATTTCTGCCCTGCACAAATCGATGCGTGGCGGAGATGAAAATGCTGCGCTGTATTGGTTGGCTCGCATGCTTGAAGGTGGAGAACAACCAACTTACATTGCAAGAAGACTTTTGAGGTTTGCATCCGAAGATGTCGGCATGGCTGACAATTTTGCCTTGGTTCTGGCTAATAATGTTTTTGATGCCTGTCACAAAATCGGTTATCCCGAATGCAGCGTTCATCTGGCGCAGCTCGTGGTCTATCTTTCGAAAGCTCCGAAAAGTGTGAAAACGTATTTCGCCTACAATAAGGCCAAGAAAGATGTTGAGGAGTATGGCAATCTTCCTGTTCCTATGCACATCAGAAACGCCCCCACAAAACTTATGGAAAAACTTGGATACGGCAAGGGCTACAAATACACGCCGGTGGAGGACAGTGAAGGACAGGAGTATCTGCCCACCGAACTTCAAAAAAGAAAATATTTATAGCAAATTGTATTAGGACTTACGCATTTGCTCTCAACAATTCATGCTTCGGCGCTTAAGTCTTGATTTAAGATAAAGTCCCGACAGCATAGTATTGATATGGGTAACTTTATTTTTTCCAAACGCCTACGTGGATGAATTGTTTCAGTCAAACGCGTAAGTCCTGTGCATGTTAAACAAGGATATTCTTTGTTTAACATAAATTAAAAAACGAAGGCCCGAAGGTCTCCGTTTTATTTGTATCGTTGTACTGCGGATCTATTTCTTTGATCCATGATTCTTCCTGCATCTTTTGCAGGCTGGCGAATTGCCCGTATTGCTTTTTTTGCTGCACGCAGGACTTCCTTTTGTGAGCTCACACTTGCTCTTTCTTTTTGCTTTTTTGCTCACTGTTTTCCCAGGCTCAATTTCCATGTCGCGCTCCCTTTCTCAATGAGAATTAAAAACATATACATTATAATAACAAAAATATATATTAAATCAAACAATTCATTTATTTTTAACTAATGTTTTTCTATAACATGGTTCTAACCGCACTCACTAGCCAGCTCAAAATCAGTTTTTGCCGATATAGGCTTTAACTAAAGTATTTCTCGTTGCTAACATTTCAAAATAAAAACATATATTTTCTACTCTAGGCTCAGTCGAGTCTTTTTTGGCACCTAAAAAACTTATTGTTGAGGTATTTATTCTGATAATAATTATTGAAAAACCAGTACGAACTACGTTGTCTTACGTGCATTTAACAAGGAAAACATTGACGCAGATATAATTTTATGCTAAAAATAATAATCCTAATATAGGAGAAGGTGAAGCAGCTATTTTGAAAATCCAGAGTCTACGGACTATAAAAAACCAAAAGGGGAAGCCAATGCCACTAGATGTTAATTGTCCTCGTTGTAAGTCAAGAAGAACGATCAAATACTACGACACAACATACCAGTGCGGGAATTGCGGTGAGCACTATATTCTTTATAGTCGCAGCACTGCAAGAACCAGTAGTAAGTCTGTTTCGTCATCGCATAGCACAATTTCGTATTCCAATGCATTTAATAGTTCAAGCTTCAAAATGCCCGGGGATGGTATCATCAGCAAGCTGATGGGTTGGTAGCCTCGCTTTAATGCAAATGCTTCAATTCGCATAGATGGATACAAAGTTATAAAAAAACAGGCAAAGGAGAAAGCATGATTAGGCGAGAGATTAGCGAATCCCTGACGAAGATGCGTCTTGAGCTTGAAAGTATGACGAAACAGTTTTTGAGCGGAAAAGTAACAGGCGATAGTATTGTTTCATATGCTGCTGCCTCAATGGATGCCCTTACAAACACCGTACGTCCCTATTGCAACAAAGAAGCGCAACTCACCGTAATCGGAGAAATGTGTGACGAGGGGCAAAAAGATGAACTCGCGCGTGATTTGAGAGAATTCAATCTGCACGAATTTGTGGAGGTCCAATACGGACCCAATGAAAAGAAAGGATGGGTTACAGTGCATCTAACCATTCTTCGTGCGGGTGTAGATTTGTTCCGAGCCTCACTCAAGGAAGGCGGCAAGCTCTATGAAAATGACTGGAACTGTATATTCAAGATTGATTAAAGTCGGGTCAGTATGGTGCATGTTATCAAGATTAAGCAAATAGATATTAACAAGGAGGCTGAATGGAAGAAGATATTTTACAGATTATTGGCGAAGTTAAGCAATGTCCTCATTGCAAAGGAATCGGAAAATGTAGTTGCACTTCATGTTCTAATAACATTCCTTATGGTACTGATAGAATATGCACGGCTTGCAAAGGCAAGGGAAGTGTTTGGATCGGGCCGAGCACAATCCATATTCATATCTACAAGGATACCAAATAGAATTCAAGAAAGTGATGATTCAAAGAAATAAGGCAGACTAAAATGGCAGATTCACGAAACTTGTGAGTCTGCCATTTTTTATTTTACTAATCAAATCTACTCCTGTGTGTAATCAATCCACAGAAAGACACTTATTCATAAATCCAGTACTAACCGCACTCACTAGCCAACCCTTATTTCCCATTCAACTTCACCATCAACAAACTGGCCAGGATGGTGAGCAGTGTTCCGAAGCCGGCGATGGCCATGATGAAGATGATGGGCCAGGCAAGGGGAATCGTGAAATAGAAAAATCCGACGAATAGCGCAACCCATGCTCCGGTGCACCAAGGACAATCCAAAAGATCGTGCAAGGTGAGGCCGAGTCCGTGGGTTGAATTTTCGAATTGATCACGCACAAAATCCAAAACCAAATCATGGACAAGTAGTCTGGTTATCCTGAAAGTGGCCAGTGTCAGCATGAAGAAATCGAAAACAGCAACACTGGTCGGAACTTTTCCAGTCCTATTTAAAATAAAAATCATTAGCAATAATAAAATTCCATAAACTGTCGAAGTCACAAAGTGCCAGAAATGCTGGTCTTTTTTATTATCAATTTCCATATGATTGATTTTGAAAATTAAACCTATCAACTTTTAATACGGCTTTGACTGAAAATAATTTTAAAAAACAAAAAAAGCTCCATTTTTATGGAGCTTTTTATGAGCACTCAATCTGTTCTGCAATAACCTGTCATCCCGAGCGGAATTGAGGCCGATAGGTCGAAATGAAATCGACCGCGTGCCGCCTCAAGCTTTAGCGGTGGCGCAGGGATCTGAGCCCAGATTTCTCGATTCCGCTACGCTCCACTCGAAATGACATAGTATCAGGGATTATATTAAATCGGTATTAGAACCTTTCTTTTTCATCTATGAAAGTCATGTACAAAGTTGGAACCATGAATAGTGTGAAGAACGATGAAATGGAAAGTCCGAAAATGACAGCGCTTCCCAATGCTGTCCAGGTTTCGTTGGAAAGGGTGATTGGGATAATGCCGGCAATAGTCACAATTGAAGTTATAAAGATCGCTTCTAAGCGTGATTTTCCAGCGTCAATGATGGCTTCATGGAAAGGAATGCCTGTTTTGATGTTGAGATTGATCTTGTCGATCAAAATGATGGCATTTTTAACCACAATTCCAAAGAGCGCAAGGATTCCTATGAGCCCTGGAAAGCTCAAAGTTACACCCAGAAGGGCCATTCCAAGGAAAACACCAATAAGGGCCAATGGTAAAGTTACAAGCACTATGATGGCTTTTTTGAACGAATTAAACTGAATGACGAGCGTGGAAATAATAAGAATGGCTGCAATTGCCATGGCTCGTATGATGGAGAGCACCGATTCGGCATTCTGCTCGTTTTCTCCTCCATAGCTGATGACATATCCCTCGGGCAAATTGTAATTTTCAGCCAGCTTGTCTTGAAATTTTTTGACGACCTCATTGGAATTGGTTGTTCCGCTGACGTCGGCAGTCAAAAGCACTGTCCTTTTTTGATTGATGCGGGAAATGGCATCGACAGCAGGGGTAAGTTTTATCTGGGCAACATCCTTGATAAACACCGGTTGTTTTTTGTTGTTCAATATTTGCAGATTTTGAATCGAGTCTAAGTTCGGAATCTTATTTTCATCAAAACGTGCCAACACCTCAATGTCTTTATTGTCGCGAATGACTGTGGTCACGGTTGTTCCTGAAATTGCGCTGCGCAGAAGCGAGCCGACAGCCACGGCATTAAGATCATACAATTCCATCTTGGAATTATCCAAGGAAAAAGTGTATTCAGCCGGAGCATCTTTAAGTGAAACATCGGAATTTATCGTGCCTTCTATTGAATCGATGATCGGCTTAAGTTCGCTCGCAATCTTATCAAGAGTTTGCAGATTTTCGCCGCTGATTTGTGCTTGGAAAGCGCTTCCGGAAGGCGGACCTCCGCGCGGAGCAGAAACGGTTATGGCTGCATCTTGAATATCAGAAAGTGCGCTGCGAATTTCAGTTGCAATTTCATAAGCCTTCTCGTTTCGCCCTTCAGCTTCTGTGAGTTTGATCGTGATTGAGGCTGTGTTTGATTTGTTTGAACCTCCTCCACCCATATTTCCATTTGATCCTGCGTTGCCGACAATGGTGGAAAAGTTTTCTATATTATCGATATCCAGCAATCTTTTTTCTACTTCGCGCGCTGTCTCATCAGTTTTATCAAGATTCAATCCGACAGGTCCACGCAAGCTGACATACAAAACATCTCCATCAGCAGCTGGAAAAAATTCTGATTTTACCACTCCGCTGATAGGCAGGGCGATGGCGAAAAGAAAAAGTGCAAAGGTGGAAAAAAGCGTCACCAATCTTCTTTTTTTGGTGTCGGTAGCCATTCTTAGATATTTTTCATAGACAGGCAAAACCTGGTCAAAATGGATGATTCCATGAATCAACTTGCCAGCCAAAGAGGAATTCTCGCGGTCTCCCTGTGAGAGCAATTTTTGCTTGATGAGCTCGTCGCTCTCCCATTCTTGCTCGGTTAAATTGAAATTTTCTTCCAAGGTTTTTTGGCCGCCGTTGAAATACCAGAAAATCATCCAGGTAGTTATTGCGAAAGAAGTGGCCGCAAAAATATAGCCGAAGAATGAATGGGTGGTTGCGGAAAACAAGCCTACCAAAAGAGCAGTGAACAGGATGAGCCAGAAGAATTTTTTCGTCAGTCGGATTCTTTCGAGAACTGCCGCCAACGGATGATTGATCATGAGCGCGATCAGCAATGATGAAATCAAAGTCACTGAAACGGTAATAGGAATTGATTTAATAAATTGTCCGATCATGCCAGATGCCATCAAGAGCGGCAAAAATGCCCACACTGTTGCCAGCGTGGTCGAAACAAGCACGATTTTGAAATCATTAAGCACCAAAAGCACCGCCTCTTCAGGCGTATATTTCCCAGTTTTCATGTACTGCTTGGTGGCACTGACCACAACGATTGCGTCATCAACCAGGAGTCCCAAAGAAAGCAGGAGGGCAAAAATGGAGAGAAAGTTGAGTGAGGTTCCAGTGGCTTGCATCACTCCGAAAGTCACAAAGAAAACCAAGGGAATTGCAATTCCCGCGACGAATGCTTCTTTCAATCCGACAATCAAAAACAAAATTCCAACCACCAAAATCAAAGTCAGCATGAAATCGTGCGTCAATTGCTCGAAATCTTTTCGGATGCGATCGGCCTGGTTGACCGTGTCATCATAGACGATACCTTGCGGAAAGGTCTTGAGCATCTCATCCATTTTCAATTTGGCGCTGTCTACCGTATCGATAATTGATCCGCCGGTTCTTTTGACGACCTGCAAGGTCACGGCATTTTCTGGAGTCTCACCAGCAAGAGAAAGGCGAGAGTAAATGGTTTTTTCAATTGCTTTTTCTTGGACAGTCGCGATATCTTTCAAAAAAACAATTGATCCCTGCGCGCTGTGAGTGATTGCAATTTCGCCTAAGGTTTTAGCATTGTAAAATCGTCCGTCAGTCCTGATGGGATAATTGAACTGGCTGCCTTCGAAATTTCCAGCTGGAATGGCGCGGTTAGCTTGCGCGATAGCACTGTTGGCTTGATCGGCCGAGATGCCGAAAAGAACCAGTTTTTGCGGGTCGTAGGCGACTTCAAATTCGCTTTGATCCCCGCCGGAAATGTTGACTTCGCGAATCCCAGGAATTTTTTCCAGTTCATCCTGCATTTTTTCCGCATAGGTTCTGAGCGTGAATCCGTCATAGGGACCGACGAGCGCAAAAGTTATAATCGGAGTATCGTCCAGTGAGATTTCGCGGACTTCCGGTTCATTGGCATCGGCAGGCAGTTCTTGTTGGATGCTTGGAAGCTTGTCTCTGAGTTTTCTGACTGAATTTTCCACGTCTTGATCAGCATCAAATTCAACCACCACGGTGGAAAACGAGTTGGCTGAAGTGGAGGTAATTTTTTTTATCCCGCTGATCCCTGAAATGGCAGTCTCAATTTTCTTGGTGACCAGCTCTTCCACATCTGAAGGCGAAGCTCCGGGATAAGCCGCTGCCACAATGGCGGTTGGAATTTTTACTTCCGGATTTGATTCGCGCGGAAGCTGCAGAAAGGAAAATATTCCCCAACCGGAAATCAAAATGATGAGCAAAATAACCACTCTGAAGTTGGAAACAAAAAAGTTCAGCCAAGTTTTGCGAAGCTCTGGAGTGAATTCCAATTTGTCCAAATAAGCGCTGTCGCTTGATTTGGCATGCGTATTTTTATGGTCCATAGATATCTTAGTTAACTGAATGAAATTTAAAGACGAAGGAGATTCTATTATTGCGCTTGAACAGTTTCTCCGTCGCGGATCAGCTTGTTGCCTTCAACGATAATCAAGGCATCGTCAGAAAGGGGAGCGGAAATTTCTGCAATTTCTCCTTTGACATCCACAACTTCCACCAATATTTTTTTAGCTTTTGAGTTTTCCAAAATAAAAATATAACTTTCATTTTGACCGATCCCTACTGCAGAAAGTGGAAGCAGTAAATTTTCTTGCGCGGTCGCTTTAGCGGCAGTTTCAATCGTCACGCTGATCAAGGTTCCTGCCAAAAGGGAAGTGACACCTTGTTTTGGATAAGCTTCAATCAAAAAACGTTTTGTGCTGGGGTCGGCGCTTGCTGCAATGTTTCTGATGACAAGAGCCAATGAATTGTTTTGAGAATCAGTTGCGGCAACCTCTTGTCCGCGCTTCAGATTCTGCTTCTCTTCCTGGTTGATATAAAATTGAATTTTGACGTTGGAAGATTGGCTGACGCTGGCAATCAATTGCCCGGCTGCCACTGAATCGCCGACTGAAACAGCCTTATTGATGATCACACCTGAGATAGGAGTAGTTATCAAGCGGTTATCCACATTTCCATCCAAAGTCAGAGCCGCATTTTCATATTGCAATTTCGCAATATCTCTTTGTGTTTTGGCACTATCCTTTTGCGCGCTGGTTGCATCGCTGGAATCTTTGAGGTCATCGTACAAATCTTTTGCCAAGTCATAGGACTCTTTGATTTGTTTGAGCGCGATTTCCGATTGTTGAACTTGGAGGCTTTTTAGTCCCTGTTCTCCGGCAGCTAGTGCTCCCGCGTCATCAATTTTGGCAATGATCGAACCGGCCTTAACAGAATCTCCGATATTTGCTGGAGCAAAAATGACAGTTCCTGATGATTTGGCAGTGATCTTAATTTCCTGATCTCCGACCACGTTGGCAGGATATTGGTTTTTTTGCAGAAATGTTTTGCTGTCGGCCACTGTTCTTGTTGCTACTTTGGCAGATTTTTGTTCCGCCTGATTTGACGCCGCCAGTTCTTTTTTGGGAAGGCGAAGCGCAACGACAAAAAGCGCTGAAATCACTAGCATTGATGCGATAATTTTTTTCTTGTTCATATAATGTTTCCTTAATTGTGTTGTTTAGAGTTTGAATAATTTTGTCAGCTTACTTTCACTGTTATCTAGAACTCCATTTAGTTTTTTTATGAAAGCCTTGTGCGCCGTCATTTCTTTTTCTGAAAATTCTTTTTCAACTGACAGCTTGGCCTTGTGCATGACTTTTTGTATTTCTTTCATCTTTTCTTTTCCTTTGCTGGTCAGTGTGACTTTTACTTTGCGTTTATCTCTTCGGTCGCTGGCATAATCTCTGGCAATGAGCCCTTCCTTCTCCAGAAAGCTAAGTCTCTGACTGATGTTTGATTTGGTAGAGCTGCTCATTTCGATGATTTGGCTGGGTGTAAGAAATGCGTGATGTGAAAGCATCCCCAATATCTTCACGCTTGTGGATGAAAGTCCCATCGGTAAAAATATATACTTATTGGCCATGCCTTCTACGCGGTGCGCCAAGCACACTATGGAATGAAGGTTCGAGTCGTTGCTATGCATATGGTATGGATATTTAGTTTGTTAACGTCTACATAGTTTATCAATAAACCATATTTTGTCAAGAATATAATCATAATCATTTAACATCTAACCTCTTAGTTGACTTTTGTCCGATTTGGGTGTATAATGGATTTATAGGAATAGAGATAGAGCAAAAACGGGTGAAAGCCTGTTTTTGCTTTATTTTTTATCTAATCAGGCTTAATTGAGCCAAAAAGAATTGCAAAAAAATAAAAAGTGGCAAACGCCATATGAAAAAACAAAAAACAGCCAAAAAAATAAAACCCTCAGTTAAGGCAAAAAAGACCAGCACCATTAAAAAGGTGAAGGTTCTCAAATCTGCCAAATCTTTAAAAGTGGCCGTGAAAACAGCTAAGGCAACAAGGAGGATTAGGAGGGTTAAAAAGGATATGCTAAGTCTTGGAAACATCAAACCTGGTCATGGTCGTGTCCTGCTCTTGCTCTTGATGGTGATCGGCATGCTGACATATATGACTGTTTCTCGTCTGCAATCTTTGAATGAAGTTGAGAATGTTCCCGCTGTGCAAACTGTTCAGCCGAAAGAAAAATCTCCCTTGGAAAAAGGAATCGCTGAAATGGTGGACGGTTATCCGATTGAAAAAATGATGCCATATATTTTGAAGCAAAATCCCAAAACAGCCATGTTCTTGGTGGCGATTGCCAAAAAGGAAAGCGCTTGGGGAAAAAGAAAGCCAGTTTTGGACGGACAAGATTGCTACAACTATTGGGGATTTCGTTTGAAGGCTGAAAAAATGGGTTCAGGCGGGCATACCTGTTTTGACACTCCCAAGGAAGCTGTCGAAACGGTGGCCGAGCGCATTGACCAACTTGTAATTGAAGAAGATATTGACACTCCTTCAGACATGATTGTTTGGAAATGCGGATACGGCTGTCAGGATCAGCCGAAGTCTATCAGTGAAAAGAAATGGATCAATGATGTGGATTTCTATTACAGCGCGATGAATGAATATTTGTAAAAATTGGTAGTTACGTGTTTACACTGTGAGGTTTCATGCAAAATTATTTTTTTACTTGCCTTTCGTTCGCTTCGCTCACCCGGAAGCCTGCCTACCGACAGGCAGGCCGCAAAAAAACAATTTTGCATGAAGCTATGCCAATCGCGTAGGTCCTGAAAAATACTCATCATTCAAAAGCTCCGATTCGCTCTCGCTGCATATGGGCCATAAAGAAAAAATTGAGTAAATGCGTAAGTCATGATATTAAAAAAAATAAAAATAAAAACAAAAAGAAGGACCTAGTCCTTCTTTTTTATGTATGAAGGGACTTTTTACAATTTTTAATTTATGCTATGATGGAAAAACGTTGCGGAGCAACATGGCTAGTAATAAATAAAACTAATAATAAAAACTATGCAAAACATCCAGGAAGTTTTCAATCACATTCGTGAAATGAAGAAAGAACAAAAAGATTTGCGCGACATGTACAAAGACGCGCTGGTGCAAGCCGATGAATATGAGGAAATTGTGGAAAAGATTACTGTCTTGAGGGAAAAGAAGAAAGAAATCGAAACTCGTATTCAGGCTCAATTGGGAAGAGCTTATGAAAAATTGGAGGATCTCAAGAGGGAAGTGGACACTGAAAAAGAAATGATGAATGACATTGCGATTTCAACTTTGATGAAGGGAGAAACTGTAGTTGTGAAAGATGAGTTTGACAATGACTATGAACCGAATTGGAAAGTTGCTTTCAAGAAGTCTAATGGAGGAACAACGACCGGAGAATAGTTATTTCATAAATAATGGTATAATTTGGAATTATTCTTGCATTTTATTGCATTTTCTTTACACTTAAGTCATCAGTAATCAGTAATCGGCCATCTTTGTATTTGATGACTGATGACCTGTGACTGATGACTTTTGATTTATAAAGAGAAATTATTTATTGTATCGTCGGATATTTAATCTATGTCTAAGAATAATTTTTGGGAAAAATTGGAAAAACCTTTTTTTGTGCTCGCACCTATGGCGGATGTGACTGATTTTGCGCAGCGTCAAATGTTGGCCAAATATGGGAAACCAGATGTCACATACACGGAGTTTGTGAGCGCCGACGGACTGGCCAATGAAAAGGGAAGGGAAGTCCTGATAAGGGATCTGCGTTTTGAGCAAAACGAGCGTCCGATCGTGGCGCAAATTTTCGGTGCGAAACCTGAGAACATCAAAACAGCTGCTCGCATCGTGTCGGAGCTTGGTTTTGATGGGGTGGAAATAAACATGGGATGCCCTGACAAAAATGTGATCAAGCAAGGTGCGGGTGCGGCTCTCATGAAAAATCCAAAGCTGGCACGTGAGTTAATAAGGGCAGCTAAAGAAGGCGCAGGCAATATTCCTGTTTCTGTGAAAACTCGCATTGGATTCAATAAGAATGAAATAGAAACTTGGCTGCTGGAACTTTTGGCAGAAAAACCTGCAGTCATCACTATTCATGGAAGAACAAAAAAGGAAATGTCGGAAGTTTCCGCGCATTGGGATGTGATTGCGCGCGCAGTGGAAATCGCCAAGGGAAGTGGAGTTTTGATTGTTGGCAATGGAGATGTGCAAAGTCTGGAGGACGGAATGGAAAAGGCCTTGCAGTCCGAGGTTGATGGGGTCATGATTGGTCGTGGTATTTTTGGCGATCCATGGTTTTTCAACAAAGAAAGACACATTCAAGACATTTCTCTCAAAGAGAGATTTTATGCAATGATTGAGCATACAAAATTTTTTGAAAAAGAAATCTCTAGCAAGAATATAAAGGGTCTTCACGTGATGAAAAAGCATTACAAAGCTTACGTGAGCGGTTTTGATGGCGCCAAGGAACTACGCGCAAAATTAATGGAATGTGAAAGTTCTGGGGAGGTGGAGACAATAATCGAGAAATACTTAGCAGAAAATGATATGAAATAATATTATGGCACAGGTGAATCAGTAATTAGTCATCGGTAATCGGTGCATACGAAATAGTTGCATTGATGACAGATTGCGGATGACTGATGACAAGGGTGAGTAGATCTTTTGTTCTTACGTGTTATACTTTATACATAATACTTTATATCACTTTACAATTATGAAACTTATCGTCCATTGGTTTCTTTCAGCGCTAGCAATCATGATCACTGCTTTTCTGTTGCCGGGAATCATCCTAAAAGGTTTTTTTGCAGCTCTTATCGTTTCAATTGTACTTGGTTTTTTCAACACAATTATTCGGCCGATCCTCATTCTTCTTTCTTTGCCGATTCAATTTCTGACGCTGGGTCTTTTTACTTTCGCCATCAATGCTGGACTTGTCATGCTGACCAGCAGGATTGTTGAGGGTTTTCATGTTGAGAATTTCGGCTGGGCCTTGCTGTTCAGTTTGGTCTTATGGGCAGTCAATGCCACCTTGCATCATTTCGATCCAAACGATAAGGCATAAAAGTGCACTTAGCGATAAATTTAAAAGGCCCCGATTGT
>AMFJ01005741.1_pt1 | contig 21884 bp, 18 predicted proteins | sample 427208 | NCBI WGS metagenome assembly AMFJ01 (sample SAMN02954298, study PRJNA114691) | groundwater metagenome | biome: aquatic; feature: subsurface aquifer; material: sediment; isolation source: subsurface aquifer sediment | place: USA: Rifle, CO | collected 2008-08 | reverse complement strand
ACCGCTTGCTCTGGAGAATCGAAACAGCTGTAACCAGATTTGGTTTTATTATACGAACCGCGGAACCCCCAGTAATTGAAACAATCCTTTCCATCTTTTTTAGGCGAAAACTTGCCCAAATTACTTTCATGCTTAGCAATTGCCACTAGATATGATGCCGTTTCTAAGTTCCTAGAAGCAATTTCACCAACCATATTTTTCATAGGCTTATTTCCTACCAGCTTTTCAATATTTCTTTTAATTAAAAATTGATTCAAGCTATACTTGCCGGCTAAACGATTTTTGTTGCTGCTAATATTACTAGGCTCGCACCGTAAAACATTATTAGACATGATTTCTTCTTTGGGAGCGATCTTAAATAATTTTTTCTGCTTGATATGACTAACTTTTATTTCTTTTCCTTTATTTAAAACATCTGTTGTGTAATATTGATGGAAAACAAAAGAAACAGCTATTGCAACCAAAAATATCAGACCCACCAGCCTGGCATATGATTTTTTATTTTTTATATTTTTTTTCTTCATTTCTTTAATATAAAGCAAAAAACGGGGTATTCACCCGTTTTCTTCATACAAATCTTTAATTTTCTTCTTTAATTATAGCACATTAGAAGCTCCTTGTCCACACCGCACGGTTATCTCTTATTCAATTTATCAAAATAAAGCGATACATCGCTAATCCATTTATTAGCCGCAGCTTGGCCTCCGGTAACCGCACAATTGGATCCGCACTTCCAAATTACCATCTTGTCCGGAGTGTTGAGCTTTTTATTGGATACTAAAAATTCAATTCTCTTTGCTACCGTATCAACCGCATCCTTAGGGCTGTCAAAACAAGTATGGCCCCCTGTTCCCATCCTGTCGCGCACGCCGCGATATCCCCAATAATTATAGCAATCCTGGCCGTTTAAAACCGGAACTCTTTTCCCCCAATTGCTTTCTTTCTTGGCGATAGCAACAATGAAAGTTGCCACAGTCCTGTCTTTTTTGGCTATCTCCGGAATCATTTTTTCAATAGGGTAGCCCTTCACCATTTCTTTTAATTCTTCTTCAAATTCGTTGCTCTTTTTTTCAACTGAATCCTGTAAGAGTTTTGTTACAAAAGAAGTATCTATTTCCTTTGATCCTTCGCTTTTTGAATCTTCATAATCTACCACATTTTTTTCATCGCTTTCAATGGTTCTGGTTATATTTTGCTGGCTTCCAGCTGCATTTTCCTTGATAGCGGCAGAAACATTTTGCCCTAAATATCTATAAATCATAGTCATAGTGAGCATTCCGAATATAACCGCGCCTACAATAGACAAATTCCACATCTTTACCACAGAAATTCCTTGCGTACCTCCCTCTATCAAGTCTATAAAATAATTATGCAAACTGGAATATCTCCTCCTCATGCCAAGATAGATCAAATCTCTTTGGCCTATGGAGTATATTCTATTTTTTTCAAAACTTCTTGAAAGGGCGCTATCCAGCCTACTGACGATCCTAACTATTTTTTCTCCTCTCTCTAGACGCCTAAATTCTTTCGGAGTTATATAGAGATTTGAATCTTCCGTAAAAAAGTGCTTTGTTGATCCTTTTTTTCTGGACAACAAAACAGAAGAATTTTTATGTTCATTAATAAACCTAGCTAAAGGAAGATCGATTGATGTCACAGGCTTATTATATCGGCAAAGACCGTCTAAAAGATTTTTGTTTGTTTTTTTATCACTCATTCGTAAAGATACTAAAAAAATTTACCTATCTTATTTTTTATTATACTTTATTTTTGCTCTTTTGCCCAATGCCACCTCAACCTATATTCCCGCTTCTTCTTTGAAGAATTTTTCCACCTCCGGTCCACCGATAAAGCATCTTCCTTTAGCATAGAGAAAAGGAACCCCCAGTTGGTCTTTGGCAAAACCGCATTCTTGAGCTTTCTCCATCATAATTCCGCTGTTGGATTTATTGTGCCATACTTCAAGATAATTAAATTTTACTTTTTCAGCTATGTTGTTTTTCTTAATAAATTCTTCTAAATCCTTACAATGCGGACACTCTTCTCCATAAAAAAGAATAATGTCGCTATTTACAGGCGTTTGCGAAATATTTTTTTCTTTCGAGAAATTCCAAAAAAGCAATCCCGCAGCCAGGACAAACAATAAGCCTAAAACCGCTATATTTTTTTTATCCATGATATAATTTTTTATTATTTATATTTTCTATTATACTATTTTTCTCTTTTTTTGGAAATAACAAAGTCCAATCCCTGCCAAAATCATTAATATGCTAAAAATCTGCCCTAATGTAATAAAAGAAAAGATAAACCCGATGTGCTCATCCGGTTCACGGAAAAATTCTCCCAAAAATCTAGCCACGCCGTATCCAACAATATAGAAAGAAAGAAGATGACCTTCATATTTCTTGTTGTTTCTGATGCTCCACAAGATTATAAAAAGAATTATTCCTTCTAAAAAAGCCTCTATGAGCTGTGATGGAAAACGCAAAGAATATTCGAAAGATGCGGCTACGGGGAAATACATCCCTATCCAACTATCGGTCGCTCTTCCATACAGTTCCAAATTAAGAAAATTGCCGATTCTGCCAAAAAAATAGCCAGCCGGGACTGCCGGAACAATGAAATCAGCCCATGCCCGAAAATTTAACTTATGTTTTCTGGCAAAAAAATAGGCTGCAATAACAGCTCCCACAAGCCCTCCATGATAACTCATGCCATAAATTCCTATAAATTCGCCTGTCGCAAAGTCATACGGAGAAATTATCTCTAAAGGATGCTCCAAATAATAGAAAGGATTATAAAGCAACACATAGCCTAATCTTCCTCCTAGAAGCGCTCCCGTAAAAGAAATCAACAAAAAATCCCCCATCAATCTCTTGATTTCTTTTTTAGAGAATTTATTGTTGCCTATATTTTTCGCTTGCAAATGAATTCTATTCTCTGGCGATATATCTTTTTTTATTCGATATGACAAAATCCGATAAACAGCTCCGATAGCTGCAATATACATCAGTGAGTACCACCCCACAGAAAAAGAACCGATAGTAAAAGCTATCGGTTCAATATTCAAAGGTATATGCTGATAATAATCTATAATTTCTTTCATTTATTAAACTGCTTGAGCTGTTGTTTAAATTCAAGCGCATATATTTCCCACAATGCCATGAACAAAGAAATTATTATCGGCCCGATAATGAAACCGACGATGCCGAAAAGTGAAATTCCTCCTAAAGTTGAAAACAAAACCAAAAGCGGATGGATCTGAGTGTCCTTTCCTACTAGTTTTGGTTTTATGATATTATCAATGCTGCTTATAACGAAAGCTCCGACTAAAAGAATAATTATACCCATAGTTACTTTTCCCAGAACAATCATAAAAATTCCCACCGGAAGCCAAATAAGCGCTGAACCTACTGAAGGTATGACAGAAGCCAAGGTCATAAGTATTCCGAAAAAGACAGGGGAAGAAACGCCGGTAGCCCAAAACAGCACTCCTCCCATAGCGCCCTGAATAATAGCCACTAAAGTCGTTCCTTTTAAAGTAGCTCTGGAAATAGAATTAAATTTCTTAATCAGAATATCCTCGTAGCTATTTCGAAGAGGAGTAAGCTGCATGATCCTTTTCATCAGCTTTTCGCCGTCAATAAACAGATAAAACAAGGAAAAGAACATGACAAAAATCACGAACATCAGATGGGAGAATCCCTTATAAGCCCCCTGAAACAGAGTCAAAGCATTTTGAGAAACGCTCTTAGCCACATTTATGATTGACTGCTCATTAACAATCTTACCGATATCAACTTTGTCTGATACTGGGAAAAAAGTCAGCATCTTATTGATGCTTTCCACAAAAACCTTGCCGGCATTCACATCTTTAGAAAAATAAAGAATGATGCTCTGCACTTCATTTATGACCAAAACTGAAACTATTATCACTGGAATAAGAATGAGAAGTGCGATGCAAAGACAAGTCAACGCAGAACTTATTCCCTCGCTTTTTCCAGTAATTTTCAAAAACATGCGATATGCCGGTCCGAATAAGTGAACTAGGATTATGGCCATCATGAAAGGTATGAGAAAAGGCTTAAGAATGAAGAAGACCAAAAAACTTATCCCCATAAGGACAGCGAAGAAAAAATATACATTATAGTTTTTCAGCTCCATAAGATTAATGTTAATTTTAATTTCTTTGATTATAGCATTCTGCCGGATAAATTAAAAGGCCTTTTAAAACATAGGCCTTTTAAAAATTATTCTGTTCTTCTTTATTATTTTACAATAATGACAGGTGAAATATTTCCTGATCCGTTTCCTGCAATAGAGTTCCTCGTATCAAAAGTCAAATATTTGTTCCATGCGGATGAAGGATAGTTTCCGACAAATCTTTGCACTTTGGCTATTCCGAACTTTTTATTATTCATGATTTTTGTTTTAGCGATGTTTATTCTTCCAGCGCTTCCTTTGTAGGAAATCTCTATGCCTTCCCTATCATTATTCTTGATGGAGTTGCTTTTGGTCCAAATCTCAGATCCGTCAATTCTAAGCTTCATTCCGCTTTTATCATTGCTGCTGATGCTGTTGTCAGCTATCCAAGCAGAACTACCGTCTTCGATATCAATTCCATCTCCATCATTATCTCTAATTTCATTGTCTGTGATAGAAAGCTTTCTTCTTTCAGAATAAATTCCCGTTCCGTCATTATCTTTGATTTCGCTTTCAGAAATTGATACCATCCTTGATTTTTTCACACTATCTTTTTCAATAAAAATTCCATTCTTGCTATTTTCTTTTATAATACATTGAGAAATGGAAACTTTAGCTCCGTCTTTTACGCGAACGCCGTAACGCCCCTTCTCCACTGTCACCTTGTCCAAAGTCGTATCATCAGACATTTTCACAACCGCCTCTCCCTTATCATCAGCTTTGATTACAACTCCCGATTTGCTTTCTCCAAAAATATCCACTCCCTTTTTAATATCGACATTTTCCTCATATGTTCCTTTGGAAACATGGATTTCCGAATTTTTGGATGCTGCCTCCATAGCCTGTTTTATAGTTCTGTAGGGATGATTGATAGAACCGTCCTGAGTTCCGGTTGCGTCATCATTTACATAAATTTTCGTTTTATGGCTGGATAAGACAAAACCAGGAACAATAAGAGTGGCTGTTATTACTATCGCAATAACAGCTTTTATCTTAAAGCTTTTTGTCATAATTTGGCTTAGAATAGACATTTTACTTACATTCAGCATACATTTGCTTTACAACAAATATATTTGAAAATTATTAAATTTTAATGTATCAGTCTAATCTATTTGCCGTTTTTTGTCAAGAGCTATCCAATATTTCCTATAAATTTTCAAATTACTTGCTAAGTCTATTGATGGCAAGTATTTCATTAATCATCTCTTCTTTTTTCTTTTCGTCCGTACCTTGCATGACACGAACAAAACAGCTGTTTAAATGTCTTTCCATAAGTTTGCCATTAGCCGATTTTAAAAGTCCGATAACCGCCAAGTTTTGCTGGAGGATATCAATGCAATACTTTCCCTCTTCCACCATCTTCATAACATTAGCAAGATGCGTATTAGCTTTTCTTAATGCTGTGATAATTTCTTTGCTTTCCATAGATTTGTCTTGTAATTTAAATTAATATATACCCACCCCCTAGGTATACTACATCATGTATTATCGCCTGTCAAATGCTTCGACGCAAAATTCAAATTTTAATTGGATGCCAATTTATTGCTTGTCTCTCATATATATTTCCATGCGTTTATTTGTTTTGTTGTTTTTGCTGTGATAGAATTATATTTATAAGTAATAGATTACGTTATGAATAAGAACAGAAAAAAATTCATCCTATCTGTTGATGACTTCGGCATCAGCCCCCTGGCAAATAAAAATATCCTGACACTATTGAAAAACAAAAGCATCGACCGGGTTTCCATCATGATAAATGGTGTTTTTACGCCCAAAGAACTTAAAAAACTCGTTGAAAGCGAGGTCAAGATAGATCTCCATTTGGATATTGAAAGGAAGAATGGAAAAAGAGCCGGAGAGGGCATTTTGCTGCGGGGGACTCTTTTTTCTGTGGGGCTCCTTTCTAAGCGTATGCGTCCAAAATCTGTCAGCGCTCACTGGGAAAAGCAAATAGAAAAATTCCATTCCCTTATAGGAAAATATCCCGACGGCCTCAATTCGCATCAACATATTCATTATTTTCCTCCCTATTTTAAGGTTATAACAAAATTGGCTCAAAAAAATGATATTTCCCACATTCGTTTTGGCAAGGAATCATTTATTGAATCAAACACCGCCACCTATCGCATCCTTGCTTGGCTGCATAAAAAAAATAAGAAAGTTTTTGCTTCTTCCAACCTTGAATCATCGGATTATCTAGTCAGCCTGGATTGGATCAAGAAAATGGATAATTTCCTCTCGCAAAAGAAAGCAGGCACGACCGAAATAATCTGTCATCCGGAAATAAAAAAAGAATTTGAAATGATTAAAATCATTTCAAATTCTTGATTAAGAAACCCGCTATTTCTAAAAAAATAAAAAACATCCGTTCTAAGCGGATGTTTTTTATTCTTCTAAGTTCCTATCCCTATCTGGAATGCCTTCTTCTTTCCACTTCGGTCAGATATTTCTTTCGCAGTCTCACACTCTTAGGGGTCACCTCCAGATATTCGTCCGCCGCAATGATTTCTAATCCTATTTCAATAGTAATCGGTTTCGGCGGCACCAATTGCAGAGCATCATCCGCTCCTGAAGAACGCATATTGGAAAGTTGTTTTCCTTTTGTCGGGTTGACCGCCATATCCAATCCCTTGGCAGTATCTCCAATTACCATTCCCTCATAAACTTCAACTGCCGGCGCAATATATAAAACTCCTCTGTCTTGTAAATTAGCCAAAGAAAATCCTAGCGCTTTTCCGCTTGCCATTGAAACCATCGCTCCAGCCGATCTTTTCTGAATGTCTCCTGCATAAGACTTAAATCCGATCACTCGAGATGACATTATTCCTTCTCCCTTGGTGTCAATCACGAATTCTCCGCGATAACCCAAAAGGCCTCGTGTTGGACCCTCAAAGACTAAGCGACTTTGACCGTTTACCTGTTTCATATTTGTCATGATAGACTTTCGTCTTCCCATCTTCTCAATAATCGTACCGGAAAAAGCGTCAGGAACATCAATGGTCACTTCCTCATAGGGTTCCACTTTTTCTCCGTTCTCTTCCTTGATGATAACCTGTGGCTGGGAAACCTGCATTTCATAGCCCTCCCTTCTCATATTTTCAAGCAAAATGGCAATATGCAGTTCTCCACGACCATAAACCTTATAATGATCGCCTTCAAAATCAATATGGAGTCCCACATTAATTTCCAATTCTTTTTCCAATCTCTCTCTAATCTGCTTATTGGTCACAAACTTTCCTTCGCGTCCGGCAAAAGGAGAATCATTGACCAAAAAATTCAAGGAAATTGTCGGCTCATCAATATGAATGGCATCCAGCGCTTCCTGGGTTTCGTTTTCGCATATCGTTTCACCGATAAAAATATCAGCCAGTCCTGCAATCATAACAATGTCTCCGGCTGTTGCCTCTTTCACTTCTTTCCTTTCAGTTCCGTTAAAAGTATATAATTTGGTGATTCTGCCTATTCTTGATTCTCCGGTAGGCTTTTTGGCTACTACCATTTGACCATCTTTGATTTTTCCTTCGTAAATGCGAGCTACTGCCATTCTTCCCAAAAAATTATCATAACCCAGATTGAATGCCTGCATGCGAAGAGGAGCTTCTTCGTCTTTGTTGGCAGGCTTGACCTTGGCAATAATTGTTTCCAAAAGCGGGGTCAGGTCATGTCCTTCATCTTCCATATGCAGTTTGGCGATCCCTTCTCTTCCGATAGCATAAACTACCGGAAAGTCCAATTGGTCGTCATTCGCTCCCAAATCCAAGAACAGTTCAAAAACTTCTTCTTGGACTATGTCAGGTTGAGCAGCCGGCTTATCTATCTTGTTGATTACCACGATAGGTTTCAGCCCCAATTCCAAAGATTTTTTCAAAACAAATCTGGTCTGCGGCATTGGACCTTCTTGAGCATCCACCACTAAAACCACACTGTCTATGGAACGAAGGACCCGTTCTACTTCAGATCCGAAATCAGCATGTCCCGGCGTGTCTACGATGTTTATTTTGGTCTCTTTATAGAAGATTGAAGTGTTCTTAGCATAAATTGTGATACCTCTTTCTTTTTCCAAAGTGTTGGAATCCATACTGACCGATTCGTCAGTTACCATTCCGGTTTGGCGCAAAATTGCGTCAGTCAAGGTTGTTTTGCCATGATCTACATGAGCTATAATTGCAATATTTCTAATTTCCATAATATTTTCTCCATCCTAATCATTAGGACAATAATGTTTATTTATAAGTTAAATTTAGAACTAAAAAAACTGCCTTTATCCAGCAGAAATAAGTTAATCTACTTCAGAAATTCTACTCTTGTAAGATAGTTTTGTCAACATTGAAAAATCTGCTTTACTCCATTTTCCATTAATCTCTAGCTGGCCAAAGGCATAAATCTGGCGCGATTCTAAATATATATTCGCTTATTTGCCCATATACTTCCTCTTCTTATCATCTTTAAATTTTTCGATGGAATAGCGCAGCATGGTGCGAGGCATTTTTCTATGATGTTCGTCAAGAAACTCCTCTTCTGCCTTAAGATCTTTTTTTCCTACTTCTCGCAACATCCAGCCAGTTGCCTTATGGATCAAGTCATGCTTGTCGCCGAGCAAAATTTTAGATATTTTCAAAGTATCCACAAAATCACCGGAACGTATAAAAGCTTGCGTGGCAATGATGGCGATCCGCCTTTCCCAAAGATCTTGGGATTTTGCCAGAGTATAGAGAATTTTTCGCTGTAGAGGCTTGTCTAAAAGATAGGCCCCCACAATCTTAGGAGTGATAACATCCACCAAATCCCAATTATTGATATATCTTAGATTTTTCATGTAGAATCTGAATATTTCCTTTCTCTCCTCCGTCGTTCCCTTTTGAAATTTTTCTACCAGAATAAGCAAAGCCGTAAGACGGAATTCATGATATTGGCTCTCCAGAATTATTTGAATATCATCCAATTTCAGATTTTTATATTTTCTAGCCACCTCTCTTTGCTTGGGAACCACTATGCCTAAAAACTTATCCCCTTCCCCATACTGTCCTTTGCCGGTCTTGAAAAAACGCGACAGATCTTGGGCCTTTTGAGCATCAGCCAGCGACTTCAGCTCTTGAGATATTTCTTTGCAAGTATTCATGTATGTTTATAAGTATTATTTACTATTGCAGCATAAATAAAAAACAGCAATAAACTGTTTTTTATTTTACGCAAAATTTAAGCTTTTTCCTCGGTCTTGATCTCGTTGGTCTTCTTGAATTTCACAACATAAACAGGCTCATATTTATTGGCGAATTCATCTACCACTTCCACCGTTTTTCCATCCATGAGAGTGGTCATAGCAATGTCATTCAACAATTCCTCATTAGCTGCTACTTCACTTTTAAGATCTTCGAATTTCTCATAGGATTTCCCCATCTGGCCTTGCACTTTGGTTTCGATCTGTTTTTTCTTATCGCGAAGTAGCTTGGCTTCTTCGACAATTTTGTCATAATCATCAGTCTGCGCCAAAGCATCTTTATACATCTCGCGGATTCCTTTCATCTCTTTTTTCATCTCGCGGATTTCATTGAAAACTGTTTGCATGTCTTGCATAATAGTGAACTAATTTTAAAATTTAACATTTCCCTATTTTAGCATAAAACAAATCCGAAGAAAAGCATCGCTATTTTCTATGGTTTTTAACAATATTTTAACTCCTTGATCCGATTGATTTCAGAATTTAATCCATCAAAAATAAAAAATGCTTTCTTGCAGATTGTTCTAATATTATTTTTTTTGCTACAATATGGAAGTAAAAAATAACTTCAAAACAAAAATGGATAACAAAAAAATTTCCACAAGCCTCGGAACGGTGCTGATCATAATTTTTGCCGCTACCGCGTTAGCGTTTGTGTTGATGTATGAAAATAAACGCAGAGCAAATGAAGTGCAAAGTGATTCAGTGAAAGTTGTTGAAAATAATAAAATAAATAATAAAGGATCTATTCAAGATAATCAAAGTCAACAATCTGAAAATACTCAGGACTTGCAAACAACAAACAAGGAACAATCGAGTCCGGATGGATGGAATACATTTGAATCAAATATTTCAAACTCCGTGTTTACCACAAATGATTGGGATATGTTTAATGCTACAAATAGCAATGCCGGATATTTATTTAGACTACATTATCCTAATGATTGGAAATTAGAAGGAAGTGTTTTCTATGATAAAAACGATAACAAAATTTCTGAGTTCATGCCACTTGGAGTAATATTATTGGAAGACAATCAACATTGTTTTGATGGAAAGTTTACAACATCTTTTTCCAATTTAATTCAGCTAATTTCACAAGAAAGTTTTAAGATTGCTGATGTAAAAGGTATCAAGAGAATTTCTAAAGCTCCGGTAAGTGGTTCGTCTAAAATTTGGTATCCAAACTCTTATTGCGTAGAAGAGAATGGAAAGGCAGTTATAATTAATTTCTATGAAAATAACTCTAGTTCTCCTAATAAAAATATTTTTGAAAAAATAATTTCTACTTTGAGTTTTGAAGATCAAAGTGATAAAATTAAAACGAGTAAATATATAAACAAAACTTTTGGTTATGAATTTGAATATCCAGATAAATTAAAAACAACTTCTATATCTAACGACAGCAATGTTGTTATAAGTGATGGACTAGAAGGGCATTGGATTTATAATATTAACACCCAAGCAAATTACCAAAAGCTTTCATTAGAAGATGCTTTTAGTCAAATTTTAACAGAAAAAACAAAATCAGTAAGTGACAAAAATTTAATCAACATTTCTTCTATAACCATAGATGGAAAATTAGCTAAAAAATATTCAATAAAAAATTATACTGATTATGGTAATACGGGAATTGTTTTAATCAGTGGAGACTACATAATCAGCATCTTTGGTGATAATTCAATTTCGCCAATAAATTCTGATCTGGAAAATATTTTGAATTCTTTCAAATTTATATATTAGAAAATTAGAATCCATTGTAGACCATAAAAAATGGGCAGAACCTATAAAGTTCTGCCCTTGGTTTTTCTCGACGTATTAGTCGATTTGAATTACGGAGTGCAATAAATATAGCCTTTTATCGCATATCCGCTTGATCCCACAGTTTCTGTATGATCGCCAATAACATGATATCCAACCCAGTTTGAATCATGCATTGATACTTGGTCGCCGGCATGACTAGCAACAACTCCAACATGTCCAACGCTGAGAGCTGTTCCAGGCACGCGATCAAATACAATAATTGCCGATTCTCTTGGTTCGCTTCCTGTGGCATATCCTGCTGCTTGTGCTTGCTCAAAACAGTCTGCGGCCTCTCCGTGACATGCTTCAGGAGGAATGCCTGTCTCACTACGAACATACAACACACACTCATCACCAGTAGTTACATCAAAGTTTCCAGCCGTACATTGGAATGTTTTTGGTTCAACCACCGGCACAAACACCGCCTTCACCTCCTTATCCAAGTCCATTGTGACTGTATAGTCTTCGCCCGTGATCTGATTACCACCGACTTCCCAATGCGAAAAATTATAATTACAATTTTTCGGACTGGCATGCAATGTCATCTGAGAACCTTCCACGGCATAATACTGGCAGATTCCCGAAGTATCTACATTGCAAGAAATTCCTTCTCCCGTGACTTCGCCGCCTTCCAAAGGAGTGACCGTAATAGAAAGTACTGTGGGTGAAACAACATCAGCTTCTTTGAAAATTGTGCCATCCGGTTTTAGGATATCATTATTGGTATAAACCGAATCCGGTTTCATCGCCACAGTAGCACATTGCCCGCCGCCAATACTGATGCCGGAAGGGTTGATGTATTCGGTAATACCATAATTGACGGTATCATTTTGGGTTGCGGAATAAAATCTAATCGCTTGAGAAACTCCGGAATTACCGACTCCATAAACAACGCCATAGTAACTATTATAGGTCTTCAGCGGGGTATTATTGGCAGACTTATTGTAATACACCAGCTGCCTTATATTCTTATAACCCCCACAAGCAGAAGCATTGCCGATTTGTGCTATGACATTGAGATAGGTCTTGCCATTGTAGACAAAAGGCACTCTAGGCGGAAATGAAGGAATGCTTGAAGGATTCAGCAGCCAATCATACGCTGGCTTAAAAACGGCCAACATGTTCTTATCTTTGTTATCAATAGGAATTCCAAGAGGATTATCAAGACTTTCCCCATCCTCATATTCCCAATGGGACAAAACATAGTTTGGATTGGAATTACCAGTGAGATATGTAAAGCCGCATTGCTCAACATATGCTTCACATCCGCTTAAAGTAGGCCAACCGCAAGAAATACCATTGCCTGTTACGCTTCCACCTTCCAAGGGATAGATATCGACAGAAACCAATCTGGGCGACATCACATTATTTGCCTTGAAAACGGTTCCATCCGATTTTAGAATATCATTATTAGTGTAGATAGATTCTGGATCCATTGGGACATTGTAGCACTGCCCCCCGCTGATACCGACACCGGAAGAATTAGTAGATTCGGTAGGCACATAGTTAATGGTTTCGTTTTGAGTGGCTGAATAAAATTTTACTGATTTGGAAATGCCGGTAGTGCTGACTCCGTTGATTATGCCATAGTAATTTTTTGTGACAACCGGAGCAGTGTTATTGTAGGCTTTATTGTAATATACCAGTTGCCTGATATTTTTCCATCCTCCGCAGGCATTGCTGTCTTTTCCAATTTGGGCTATGACATTATAATAGACGGTGCCGTTGTAGGTGAAAGGTAGAGTTGGTGGAAAATTGGGAACATCATCTGCAAAAGCATTGTGGGAGAAAAGCATCCCAAAACAAAAAAGCAACAAGCTGAGTGTTGTTTTCTTCATCAGTAGGTCTCCTTGGATTTTGTTTTGTGAATTTTCGAGTTGTCTGTAATGGTTTTTGGAAGAAATCTATGTTTTCATGTTTTCTCCTTTAGAGTTGAGGTTTTTGGAAAACTGAATTGTTAAACAACTTCTAAAAGGTAACAAGAAAAAAGGATTGGTGTCAAACGAAAAATAACAAGCAAACTATTTCGCGGCGTGGGTTCCGGCGGCGTAGCCGGTCGACCAGCACACTTGAAGATTATAACCTCCGGTCGGACCATCGAGATCCAGGATTTCTCCGGCAAAGAAAAGATTTCCGACAAGCCTTGATCGCATGGTTTTGGAATCTACTTCCCGCAAATTCACTCCTCCGCTAGTTACAATGGCTTGATTATACCCAGTCGTTCCTTCAACGGTTAGACGCAGATCCTTAAGCAAGTTAACTAGAAATTTTCTTTGCTCTTTGGTAACAAAATTTATCTTGTTCCTTTCCGGAATGCCGGATAAATGCAAAATTGCAGTCACCATTTTTTGAGGTAAAAGCTCCGGCAAGTAGTTTATAAAATCCTTATTGATATTTTCCTTAAAATCTCTTTTAATCCGTTCATCCAGCTGCTCATGGCTAAGCGCAGGCTTCAGATCAAGAGAAATCTGCACTTCGTCTTTTTCCATCAGTTCTCCGATTTTCTTGCTGATATCCAAAACAATGGGACCGCTAAGTCCGAAGTGCGTAAAAAGCATTTCTCCGAAGCGGGAATCTTGCTTCTTTCCATTTTGAAAAAGTTTTATTTCTATATTTTTTAGGCTCAATCCTTGCGCCTCTTTTATCCATGCCTCTTTGATTTTGATGGGAACAAGAGCCGGAGCAAGATTGGCTATCGTATGCCCGCAATCCTCCGCCCATCTATAACCATCCCCCGTAGAACCGGTTGCAGGATAGGATTTTCCACCAGTGCACAGTATGAATTTATCCCCTTTTACATTTTCGCCTTTCAAGCGAACGCTTTTTATTCTTTTTTCCGATGATGCTTCACCCAGTTCAAATCCTTGAATTTCCGCTCCATATCTTACTTCTACCTTATTTTTTTCAAGATACCTCTTCATCACTTGCAAAACATCATAAGCCTTGTCTGAAACGGGAAAAACCCTTCCGCCTCTTTCAATTTTAGTTTCCACCTTTCTATCTTCAAAAAATCTTATCACCTCCTCAGGACCGAATGCCGCCAAAGAAGAAAAAAGAAATTTTCCCCTGGCTCCGAATTTTTTCACCATTTCCCTGTCATCAAATTCGGCTTGAGTGATGTTACATCTTCCCTTGCCGGTAATCAAAAGTTTTTTTCCAAGAGTTTCATTTTTTTCCAAAAGCATAACGCGCGCTCCCAACTCAGCCGCTCTTCCGGCAGCCATCATTCCCGACGGCCCTCCTCCGATGACAACTACATCATATTTTTCTTTAATTGAATCCATATCTTTTTATACGCCCTTAACTTAGAGTTGTTACATTTTTAAAAAATCTGTTTGAAAATTGGCTTTTTCTATAAAATTTTTCACTCGATTCCGAAGAAAGGTGAAAAATTTTATCCAGAAAAATCAAATTTGAGTTATTTTTTAAAAATATAACGACTCTAAGGTCTAGTTTTCTTATTGTTTTATCAATAACTCTAGCACCTAATTCCTCTTTGGGCAAACAAAAAAGCCTCGCGTGAAGCAAGGCTTTTTTGGTTTAGACTAGATTTTTGATACGTTTACAGCATTTTGTCCTTTTGGACTCTCGCTGATTTCGAACTGAACCGCATCGCCTTCTTTCAAATCGTTGAATTGCACTCCTTGCAATTCTTTTGCATGAAAGAAAAGATCCTTATCACTGCCTTCGATAGCAATGAATCCAAATCCACGATCAGTCAATCTCTTGATTGTTCCTTGTGCCATTTTGATATAGTACAAATTGATTAAATACACATACCGCCATGCAAAGAAAGTTCGACTACGCTACTGCTGCACGCTACTGTGATATTCCAAGCATAGCATATCTTAAAGTCTTTGTAAAGCCCCGTTATTTCTCTAAATCTAGCCTCTCATCAATGCGTATTTGCTCCACAAATTCGGCTACATGACTCACTAAAATCATCGTTCCTTGATATTCATCCAGTGCCTTAGCGATAATCGGCAAATGACGGAAGTTGATATGATTGGTAGGTTCATCCAAAATGAGCAGTCCCGGCTCCAAAAGAACCAATTGAGCAAAGGCCACAAGTCCTTTTTGACCCTCGGACAAAGTTCCGATTTTGGCTCCTATAATTTCCCTCCCAATCAGAAATCCGGAAGCCACGCTGCGCATATGCTCCTCATTTTCCGCTTTCATAACTGAAAGCAAGGCTTCACGAACGGTGTGTTCAAAATTCAAAGTGGAAAAATCCTGACGATAATAACCCACCTTCACCCCTTCGGCAATCTTTGCTCCCTCAGATTTTCCACGAGCCAAAGATTCGATAAGAGTGCTCTTTCCGATTCCATTGGGGCCCTCAATAAGCAAATGCTGTTTTTTTCCTAGAGAAATATTGGCATTTTTAGAAACTATTTCATGATTTTGCATGATATTAAAGGAAGAAATATGCAATATTTCACCTGATAAATCAGGTTGATTGGGAATCGTAAAATTTCTAATGGCTTTGTCTTCTCTTCGCACTGCTACTTTTGATTCTTCCATTTCCTGTGCTTTTTCACGCATTTTTTTAGCCACCAATCTCATTCCTCCTCCTTTATTGGCAAAAAAATTGGCTTTATCCTTATTCTCCTGGATCTGTTTTTCATATTGGGCGTTTTTTCTTTCATCCTTTTCAATGCGCGCCGCAATTTCCGCCACCACTACATAATAATCTCCGATGTATTGATCTACTTTTTTTGTGAATACATCAAGATATAGCACCCCATCCGTAAACATATTAAGAAAGTCTGCGTCATGGGAAATAACGATACAAGTTTTCTGATATTCCATTAAAAATTGAGTGAGATGCTCAATGCCAGCTCTATCCAAATTATTTGTCGGCTCATCCAAAATCAGAAGATCCGGATCTTGAATCAAAGCTGAAGCCAAGAGAAGTCTGGCTTGCTGGCCTCCGGAAAAATCACCAATCTTTTTGTCATGCGACGCTTTCAGATTCACCACATCCAAAACATCATCAATTCTCCTGTCAATATCATACATCTTCTCAAAAAAACAAGCTGCAAAAAACTCTCTCATAGTCAGATCCATCTGTTCCCTAGGTATGACCTGCTTGGCATAAGCAATTTTCAAAGAAGGGTCCACGTATATCGACCCATCATCCGCCTTCAGCTCTCCCGTAATAAGATTAAGTATAGTGCTCTTTCCTGCTCCGTTCTGACCCATAAGAGTAATTTTGGTTCCACGACGCAAAGCAAATGAAACCTCATCTAAAATAGGCTTATCATGACCATATTCAAAAGAAACATTATTAAACCTCACTGCTACATTATCATTTGCCATAATTTGATAGAATTACAAACTATTTATTGAGCTTATATCATAACCCATATTTTTAAATTTGTGAAGAGTGATTTAGTATTTATTGTTTTCATTGCACCAAATCCATACTTTTTTGCCTTGGTATGCCCGATTTTATGTTTGCATATATTTTTCAAGCGGCTTGACAGCACAATAGTTAATTGATAAACTATTTAGGTGTTAATTTGTTATTTATTGTTCTATGGAAAAAAAAGATAACCTCTCTCCGATCCAATCCATTATTTGCCTGGCTCATAGGTTTGAAGCCATTGCGAACAAATATGTTTTTCAACCTATGGGATTTTCTTCTGTCAGCATGAAAATTCTAAAAGCGCTCAGTTTTAATCCTTCCTTATCCCCTAGCGACTTGATCGAAATAACCAGTTCTACCAAATCCAACATCAGCCAACGCCTGAATTTTTTAGAGAAAGAAGGATATATCAAAAGAAATTACGCCAGCAACAAGACCGACAAGCGCAAAGTAAATATCCGATTGACTAAATTAGGCGGGGAAAAACTGGAAGATATAGAAAAAAGATTTAAAAAAGCCCATATTTCCTTTGCGCAAAAACTTACCCGGAAAGAAATCGAGCAGCATGATATTTTTTTCAAAAAACTTAATGATATTCTTGATTCCGGAGAAAATGAACTGGAAAAACTATTTAAAAACTAACCTCTTCAATTCAAAAAGATATATTCAAACATATGAATAAGAAAAAATTTATTTTATTTGCTTTTGCAATCATAGCCCTGTTTGCAGCAGTATTCTATTTCTCCAAGAAAAATGATGTCCCGACAGAAGAAGCCAAGCACAATCCGACCAAAATAAACGTTCAAAGCAGCGAGAAAAGCAAAGCCATTATTGAAAAAAAGAGCTACCCGGCTTCGGTGGTTGGCGACCAGGAAGTTTCTATTGTTGCCCGAACTTCAGGAGTAATCACCAATGCGCCTTTGCAGATCGGTTCTTTTGTCAGAACCGGATCGCTTTTGGCCCGCATAGATGATGCAGGAAGATTAGGCGTCGGCGATAAGGGATTTCGATCATCCGAAATTCAACAGTCTGAAATTTCTAAAGAGAAAGCGAAGGAATCATACAGCCTGTCTAAAGATGCCTATCGCGAGGCTAAAAAATCGGACACTTCCACCAAACTGGAAAAAGAAACCGCCGAAACAGAAAAAGAAATAGCCAAATTGGAATATGAATCCGCTAAAATAGATCTTCAAAGCGCTATTGATAATCATATTATCACAAGTCCTATCAATGGTTTTGTCATAGGAAAAAATGTTTCTGCAGGAGACTTTGTTTCCGCAGGACAGACAATAGCTACATTGAGCAAAACTTCAAATCTAAAAATACAGTTTTATGTAGATCAGACAGAAAAAACCTCTTTTCTGCCGGGACAGCAAGTCTCCGTTACTGATTCTGCAAAAAAAGAAATATCAGCTGCCATAAAAAATATTTCGGTTCAAGCTGATCCGCAAACAAAAAGATTTCTTGTTGAAGCCTATCCTCAAAAACAAGATGCTTCTTCTCTTTCGCTAGGCACTATTGTTACGATATCCCTGGAGAGGAAACACGAACCTCAAAATTATAAAAATTTCATTCTTCCCCTTTCCGCTATTACCATAACTCAAAATGAAAACTATATTTTTGTTGCAGAAAACAATACTGCTAAAAAAATAACTGTAGAGGTTGTAAGGATTATCGGAGAAAATGCCGAGATATCAGGATCTATTTCTCCAGAAACCCTGATTATTATCAAAGGCAATAAAGTCTTGCGCGAAGGCGAAACCGTCTCTATTGAAAATAACTTTTAGTTCGCTATATATCTTTTTGATATCAAACATATGGATCATAAAAAATCACAAGATACGCCCATTCAAAGCACAGATTCTGCCTATCTGGATAAGCTGGAATTTTCTCCGGAACTTAAAAAAACTTGGCTCAATTTTTTTGTTTCTAATTTTAGAGTGGTAGTTCTCCTGATCATTCTTATTTCCGGCTGGGGAATCTTCTCATTTTCCCAGCTGCCGCGCGAGTCTAATCCGGAAGTGAAAATACCAATGGCTGTCATAAGCACTTCCTATTCGGGAGTTTCGCCTGCCGACATGGAAGAATTAGTGACAAAGAAAATCGAATTGATCATATCAGGCGTCAGCGGGATAGAAAAAGTATCTTCCACTTCTTCCAATTCTTTTTCATCGATAGTGGTCGAATTTGATGCGGCGGAAGACATTGAAAATTCCGTGCGTAAATTGCGGGATAAGATTCCAGACATGCGCAAAGATATTCCTGAAGACGCTGACGACCCTGAAGTCAATGAAATTTCTTTCGATGACACCCCGATTGTAACCTTCGCCCTTATCGGACCTTACGACGATTTTACCCTGCGGAGCTATGGGGAAAAAATTCAAGACGAGCTGGAAAAAATTCCTGATGTTCGCGAAGTAAAGATTTCAGGAGGAGATCAGACAGAAATAGAAATAGCCTATGACAGTGAGAAATTGTCATTCTACGGCATATCCTTAAATCAAGCTAACAATGCTGTTTCTTCTTCTAATATCGCTATTCCATCAGGAAGTTTTGAAGGAGAAGAATTCAATTATTCAGTGCGGACTGACGGAAGATTTTATAATGCCAAGGCTGTAGGAGAAATTCCGATCCTGCACACTTCCTCGGGAGCTATTGTTTATCTTAAAGACATTGCTGAAGTTAAAGAAAAAGCCATAGAAAAGACTGTCTATTCTCGCTTTTCCATAAATAATAATCCGCCGCAAAATGCGGTCACTCTTCAGCTTATCAAGAGAACCGGAGGATCGATCATTGATACCGTGGACACTTCCCACAAAAAAATCGATGAGATGCTGAAAACCTTTCCTGAAGGCATAACGTATGACGACAGCGTCAATCAAGCCACTCAGATCCGCAAAGATTTTAATCAATTAACCCACGATTTCCTCCTTACCTTGATATTGGTGGTCGCTTTGCTTTTCCTGATTGTCGGGCTTAAAGAAGCTTTCGTAGCAGGAATTGCCATTCCTTTGGTTTTTTTCAGCACCTTCGGAGTGATGTATATCACGGGAATATCTCTCAACTTCCTGTCTATTTTTTCTCTGCTTCTTTCTTTAGGGCTTCTTGTAGACGACGCCATTGTGGTGGTTTCGGCTACGAAGCAATATATGAAAACAGGCAAGTTTACCCCTGAAGAAGCCGTTTTGCTTGTTTTAAATGATTTCAAGGTAGTTCTTCTTTCCACTACTTTGGCTACCGCTTGGGCTTTTCTGCCGCTTCTTATGGCTTCCGGCATGATCGGGCAGTTTATCAAATCCATTCCGATCACTGTCTCTGTTACCCTCATATCTTCCCTGCTGATCGCCCTTATGATCAACCATCCGTTAGCGGCAGTGCTGGAAAGAGTCAGACTCACTAAAAAATTCTTTTTTCTAATTTTTATTTCTATTCTGTCCATAGGAATTTTCTCTATTTCTCTTCATTCCTATTACGCCTATTTTTTCGCATTCTTTTCCTTGGTAATAACCATTTGGATGTTGTTTTGGTATTTCACAGGAGGCAAAGAAATCCTGGAAAGGAATCTTATCTTGGCAGAAAAAGAGTGGCGAAGCGATGAGCTTATAAAGCAAAAGCTTCTTTCCCAAGGAGACAGGGAAAATTCATCTCTTACCAGCAAATTCATCCATGGCATCATTCACTTCGACAGGGTTCTTCCTTATTACGAAAAATATTTGCGCCTTATTACCCGCACGAAAAAAAGACGCCTGCTTACATTGCTTTCCGCTTTCCTCCTATTCGCATTTGCAGTTTCCCTGCCTGTTTTAGGCATTGTCAAATCCGAGTTTTTCCCTGCTTCTGATAGTGAAGAAATCTATATCAGCTTGCGCGGACCTGTCGGTATGAACATCAATCAAACAGATAAGATTATTTCCCAAGTAGAAGAAAGACTGCTGCGCACGCCCAATATTGTTAATTTTTCCACTATTGTAGGCAGTCCGGGAATAGATGGAGGAGGAATGGGTGATTCAGGAGCCCCGTCATCCAACACAGCCTCCATTGTTTTAAAACTCACCGATACTGATAGCCGAGATATCAAAGCCTACGAGATATCAGAACAGATACGCCGAGATATTTCTGATATTCAAGGAGCGGTTATCACCGTTTTTGCGCCAACCGGGGGACCGCCTTCAGGCAGCGCTTTTCAAGCTCAAATTGCCGGAGAAGATTTACAGACTCTGGACAAGATAGCGCACGACCTCAAGCCTATCATCGATTCTATTCCTGGCACAGTTAACAGCGATATATCGCTTAGAGATGCTCCGGCTGAATATACTTTTTCTCTTGATCCGGTTAAAATGGAGCTCTATGAAGTCGATTCAACTATAGTGGGAAGCACTTTACGGAGCGCCATTTCTGGAACGACTGTCACTACCATTATCCGAGAAAATAAAGATATTGACGTTATTGCACGCCTTCAAGAAAAAAATATCAAAACTTTGTCCGATATTCAAAACTTGCAGATTCTCAATAATCAAAATCAATCTGTGTTTCTCAAAGACTTTGCCGAGATAAGACTGATTCCCTCGGTAGATTCAATAACCCGCATTGATCAAAAAAGAACCGTTCTTCTTACATCGGACGTAAGCGGAACGACCAATGCCACTCAGGTAGTGAAGGATTTCCAAGAAAAAGTTGCCCAGCAATATTCTTTGCCGGAAGGATATGAAATAACCTATGGAGGGGAAAATGAAGAGAACACGGAATCAGTCTTATCCATTATCCGAGCCATGGCCGTTGCCGCTCTTCTTATTATTTCCACTTTGGTTATCCAATTCAATTCCTTCAAAAAGACATTCATAGTTCTGGTGACCTTGCCCCTGGCTCTTATCGGTGTTTTTATTGGCATGGCTATTTTAAATGTCAGCCTGAGCTTTCCGGGACTTATCGGAATTCTAGCTCTCTTTGGAATCGTAGTTAAAAATGCCATCATTCTCATCGACAAAATCAACCTCAACATCAAAACCGGCATTCCTTTTGAAGAGGCAATTTTGGACGCCGGAAAATCACGATTGGAAGCCATCTTCATCACTTCCATTGTCACCATTGCCGGCATCATTCCCATCACCCTTTCCAATGAAACTTGGACAGCTCTGGGATCAGTGGTCATCTTCGGACTTTCTATTTCGTCTTTTTTCACACTTTTTATTGTGCCCACTCTCTATATGACTATTATCAAAAAAGAAGAGCAATTCTAGATTATCCAGCAATCAATGCAGCCTAAGATCATTAAGAACGAGAAGCCTTAAAGCA
>AMFJ01026166.1_pt1 | contig 21937 bp, 14 predicted proteins | sample 427208 | NCBI WGS metagenome assembly AMFJ01 (sample SAMN02954298, study PRJNA114691) | groundwater metagenome | biome: aquatic; feature: subsurface aquifer; material: sediment; isolation source: subsurface aquifer sediment | place: USA: Rifle, CO | collected 2008-08 | reverse complement strand
CCGGCATCCTGCGAGGATGGAGTCCCAGCGGTCTGCGGAGCGGTTTGGGCAGAGGGTGCCTGATAGGATGGTTGCCCGCCTTCGCGTTTGCTCAAAAATTGCACGGTCTGGGCAACAATCTCGGTGGTGTAACGCTTGTTGCCGTCCTTGTCGTCCCAACTGCGTGTCTGCAGACGCCCTTCGATGTAGACGGTACGGCCCTTGGCGAGGTATTCCCGGCAGAGTTCCGCCAGTTTGCCCCACACCACAATGCGGTGCCACTCGGTTTTTTCCTCGGGCTGACCGGATTGTTTGTTGTTCCATTTTTCTGTGGTGGCAATGCTGAAATTGGCTACAGCCTGTCCGCTAGGGGTGTAGCGTGTTTCCGGATCTTGGCCCAGATTGCCGATGAGCATGACTTTATTCAAACTTGCCATGGAGCGTCCTTTCTTTGCGAATAGCACCAGTCCCAAAAACTCTAATGACTCTTTTTTGGGGTCCTGCTATGGGTCGCTATTTTTTGATGCTCTCCGCTCGCAGGCTCGCTACGCAGGCCGCATCAAAATAACAGCTCCCCATATCACCCAAAAAAACATCATGGAAGATTTTGGGACTGGTGTAACCTCAGATCAGAGATCAGCGGTTGTTAATTTTCTTAATAAACTTCTTTAAATCTTTTTTCAGTTGTTCGTCCAGCTCCGAGGGCTTCGTAATTTTTGCAAGCTCGGAATTGGCTTTTCTGAAATAGGCCAGTGCCTGATCAAAGGCCTGTCGCTTAATGGCGATTTCGCCTGCCAATGTCAAATGATAAGGGTTGTTGGGAGAGATTTTTAATGCTTTTTGGGCGTAGTGCTCCGCCTTGGTCAGATCGCGTTGCAGTTCGGGACCAAAATGGGACAGGGCAGGGGTTTTTAAAAAAATGTAACCCAAGGCATTGTACGCGCCACCTTCGTCATAGCGCTCGTCGAGTTGAATTGTTTTCTGCAGATCCTGCACCATTTTGGTCAGTCTCACCTTGATCCCGGAAGTTCGTGTTTTAAGCTCCAGTCCTCGGTTGATGGCGCGGTAGTAATAGCATCCGGCTGCTTTTGGATTCTTTTTGAGACAGAGCTCTGCAAAATAAACGCCGTCTGCGGCCAGTTGCCCCATTTTGCGAAAATCTGGTTCTGTTTGGGAGGCAATGCTGCGTCCTTTGGCGAGTTCCCATAGTTGTGCGCTTGTCGCACAGGGACAAACGCTGGGGGGCTTGGCTACAACAGGGCGGGTGGTGATGAGCAAGGCAAAAATGATGATGGGGATGATTTGAGTTTTCATGAAGAAAAATGTTCGAAGCCAGTTTTGCCCAGCTTGATTTCTTTTCCCTGCTCATCCAAAATCAGGACGCATTGTGTATTCTGATCTTTGTTAGAGACATCTTGCAACACAGAACCAATGCGCGTGATCTTGATATTGGGTTTCATTTCCAATTTTTTGAGAAGGTCGCCCAGTTCGTCATCGTTCATGGTGAACAGTAATTGATAATCCTCGCCTCCGGTGAGCAGTGTTTCGTGACCGTTCAGACGAAATTTTTTACACGTATCGTAAAAATCGGGCTCGCAGGGAATCTTGTCCAGTTCAATCTTGGCAATCCGGTGAGAAGCCTGCATCACGTGGCCCAAGTCCTGCACCAAACCGTCGCTGATATCGATGAGTGAGTGGACGTAGGGACACTCCGATAAAATATTGGCCAGAGGGATTTTGGGGCGCGGGTTTTTGATGGCATTAAGGTAATGTGTTTCCAATTTGCGTTTTTTGTTTAGTCCCGAAAGACCAATGGCCGCCGACCCCAACAGACCGGAAACATAAATCCCGTCTCCCGCTTGGGCGCCTGATCTGAGCTTACAACCATTCTTGGCCACTTCACCCACGACCGTGAGACTCAGGAACAGATGGTGGGAACTTCGGGATAAATCACCGCCAGCAATCGCCACCGAAAATTCCTGGGCCACCTGTTCCAACCCGATGTACAGGTCGGAGATGTTGTCGGCCACGCATTTTGACGGTATGCCCAAAGTGATAAAGGCGTAAAGGGGTTTGGCCCCCATCGCGGCAATATCGCTTAAATTCACGGCCATGGCCTTTTTGCCAAGTTCAACGTACGAATAATTTTTGAGATCGAAATGGACATCTTCAATCAAGGCGTCTGTAGAGATGACGAACGCGGTTTGTTCGTCCTTGTTGATCACGGCGCAGTCATCGCCAATGCCCTGAAGGAGATTGTGATTGGTAGACACCAGATGAGTTTGGATATTTTTTATAAGGTCAAATTCGTTGAGTTTCATAGTTCATGTGTTCATGTGTTCATGTGTTCACGTGCACAGGACAATACATTTTTTCATTACTTCATTGTTTCATTGTTGCATTGTTTCATTGTTGCATTACTTGATCATCATCACCCTCGATTCGATGATGGGTCCTTGTCCTGCGGAAAAACCCTTGATGCCCGTGACCCCATTGTACCCTCGCCCCTCCAGGATGGCGTTGCGGATATTGTCGCTTCCCCTGTCTGAGGCGATTTCGCGAATCATCATCATGATGTCGTACCCATAAGCCTCTAGCACGCGGGGGGCGCGTCCAAAACTGGCTGTGAACAGGGAATTAAACCTGTCAACTGTCCCTGTTGTCGCCTGCGGATCATAGAGGTCAACGAAAAATGATCCCGGAAATTTCGCGGCAATTTGAGGGGAAAGTTTGGGGTCATTCCAGGCGTTGGTCCCCAGCAGGGCCACTCCAGAGAGCCCATTAAATTCGAGGGCACCCACAATAGCGTTGACGTTCTGGTAGCTGTCCGGAATGAAGATGGCGTCGAAGCCAACTCCCCGATCGGGCGTGCTCACGCGGCCAATGCTGCTCTTGAGTTTGCGGGCCTCGGCATAGGTATCTTTGGACCATTTGTTGTATTCCGCGAGCCCTGTGATGCGACACTCGTTCTGTTTGGCTTCTTCCATGAAAAGATCAGCCATGGTTTTGCCGTAATTGGTGTTGGGGTAAAAAACCCCGAAACTGCGATAACCGCGTGAACGCGCGGCTTTTACGAGTTCCTGAATTTGCTGTTTGGGTTGCATGCCCACCTGAAAAATGAAGTCGGACTGCGCCATGAGATTTTCTTTTTGCGTGATCGGAAAAATCGGGACTTGCTTTTGGCTCGCGGTCAGACTGGCTTCGATGGCCAGGTCGCTCGATAGGGGGCCAATGATGGCGACAGCACCGTTTTGAATCATCTCGTCGATGGCCAGGCGGAGGGTCTCTGGAGCATAACCAGAGTCTTTAACAATGAGGTTGATGCCAGAGGCTTCGTGACAAATGTTGTTGATGCCTGCGGCGCACTTGACGCCATCGATCACTGAAAGCCCGAACGTCTCATGTCGTCCCGTTAGGGGAACCAGCACGCCGACAGAGAAATTCATTTTTTTGAGAGAGGTGCCATCCGTGATGTCCGCACCGAGGGTTTCGAGCATTTTTTGTGCCTGAGCAGAGTACTGGTTTTTGGGGTATTTCGACACAAAACGGACCAAAAGTTTTTTGGCCTTCGTGAATTTTTGTTCTTCGAAATGGGTTTTGCCGAGTTTAAAATCCACAAAAGAGCGTGCTGGTGCAGTCAGGTCGTAGTCCTTCATCCAATCGGTGATCTGTGAGGTGAGCAGTGGGGAGGCGATCCAGGCGCTGATGAGAGACTTTGTTTTTTCGAAGGAGATCACATCGGAACCCTGTAGCGTTCTGAGCTTGGCTCCCGCAAAACTCTCGTAAGTATCGTAAAGTTGGAGCGCGGCAAAATCGCCAAAATCCTGATTGGTGCTGGCCAAGCGAGCGCTGTTGACGGCCAGGGAAAAATACTGCACGCGCAGTTCGGTGGACAAATCAGCCGATGTGACATGAGCGAGATCATTAATGGCTTGGTCGAAGTTTTGATTTTTGTACCTGGCGTAAGCGATCATGTGCCAGGCTTTTGCCTGATATTTGGGGTTGGGTGTTTTGTCGGCCAGTTCTTTGAATTTGTTGACCGCATCATCGAGTCGTGCCTGCAGAAAGAAGATCTTGCCTTGTTTGTAGAGGGCCTCATCTGTGAGTTTGTTGTGGGGGTAGGTTTCAATAAAGTGTTGATACCCGTCGTAGGCGTAGCTGAAATTTTTGGCCAGGTATTGCCGTTCGACGTTGTTAAAGTTCGCTTGAATGTCGGGCGTAACGGCTCCCGGGTAGGAAACGACATGCCCAGCGCCTCCCCCACCACAATGCACCAGCAGGATGGTCAGGGACACAATAACACAGTAAAAGAGAAATTGTTTTTTCAATAGAGCTCCTTGCCATCTACAAAATTACTCGCTCCGGCCAAAAAGGTGTTCCCAGAGGCCCTTTTTTTTCTTTTTGATGGTCACCAACAGATCACCTCTGTTTCTTTTGGTGGCGTCTTTGTAAAGGCCCGCATGACAAACCCTGAGGGTCTCGCCGTCTTTGACGTGCTTGTCTATTACCAGAGGCACATCTTCGATTGGTGTTTTGAGACTGAGCGTGATGGGGTGAACATGCCTCTCAAAATCGAGGTGGTATTCGCATACTAAATCATAATTATCAATTTGAAAGATGGCGTCACGGTATGCTCTGGGTTCAATGCAAATTTCTGCAGTTGTTTGCAATGCCAAATCGCGGCTGGGGATAGTGTATTGTTCGTTTGGCCTAAGCCCCACAGGGAGGTAAACTTCCTGAAGGTGATGGCTTTTCAGACGGCCAAAGCCGTCGCAACGCGGACATTTTTCGGTGACCACGCGTCCTCGTCCGCGGCAACGAGGGCAGGGGGAAGGCTTTGCGTTCTTTTTCTGTTGCCTGTCGATCACCCCATGTCCAAAACAGTACGTGCAGACCCTGGCCAGATGACCACTTAACGCACCCAGACCGCGACAATCGGAGCATTTTTTATAAGACACCATTTTGGCGCGTTTTTTGACACCGGTCATGAACTCTTTGACCGTAAGGTAGACGATTTGAGGTTCCAAGTAACCTAACACACGGCCCGCTTTGGAGAAACCAAAGATGTCTTCAAAAATGTCATCAAAGTTCTCAATGACCACTTTGGCAGTGACCTCATCGAGATTGGGTTCAGGGATAGCCTTGAAAAATGCGTAAAAATCCCTGACATGATTCAGGCAATACTCATAAGCCTCCACGATACGTCGGAATTCCTGATCTGTGTTTTGGTGGGGATTTTTGTCGGGGTGGTATTTGTGGGCCAGCGCACGAAATTGACGGCGCAGGTCGTCAAGCCCGTTAGCCTGTTCAATTTCCAAAATCTTTATGGCCTTTTTGATATTCATAAGAAAATGGCCTAAGGCTCAGGGCCTATTTATTTCCAAGCCTTACGCCTAGTGCCTTACGCCTTGTGCCCTCTTCTCATGTTGACAGTTGCAATTTTCGTTCTTATCAAATAATGCCCTAACGTCCCGAGGACCTAAATTATGAACGACAAAGTTTCAGAACTGCGCAAGATTCTCAATAAGAAAAAGGCCATGGAACAAATGAGGCATGACTCGCCTGTCCAGCAGTCATTCGATCCAGAACAAACTTTGAACGAACAGCAACAGCAGGTTCAAATCACCGGCCAGGATTTTCTCAATGACCAAACCCCGGACGAAAGAGCACAGTCCGATCAAAAAGGCAAAGCCAAAAATCAGCCTGGGCATCAAGTGCCTTCGAAAAATGCCAATGACGATTTGGGTGGTCAAAATGCCGCTTTGACTGAATGGCAAAATAAATACGAAGAGGTGGTCAGGGCCAATCAAATGCAAAAGGAAATGTACCTGGCCAAGGCCGCAGAATTCGAAAATTTCAAAAAGCGTCTCCAAAAAGAACACGATGAGTTTGCCAAATATGCCAACGAAAAATTAATCCTTGAACTCCTGCCGGTTATTGATAGCCTGGAGATGACCCTGTCCCACGTGAGAGGAAACGATAACGATCCCATTGCCGAGGGCGTAGGCATGATTCACAAAAACATTCTGCAAACGTTGTCCAAGTTTGGTGTGCGGGAGGTGAGGGGGGAGGGGCAGGCTTTCGACCCGCATGTTCAAGAGGCGATTGGGACGGAGGAAAATGACGCGTTGGGACCCGACAAAGTCGTTACGGTCCATCGGTCCGGTTTTGTGTTAAATGGCAAGGTTGTACGGGCCGCCCTGGTGACGGTGTCGTGCTGAAGATTTTGTCGATTTGTTTTTTGGGATGATTTTTTCAGGGTGCCGGAGAAAATGAGTCACGCAGAACAAAGAGAAATCATTCGTGTCAAAAAAAATCCACCACTGCCTGTTGTGGCGTGGGAGAAATTTGCCTTCTTCCTGATCGTGCTGGCTGTCCTGTGTGCGGCGCTGGTGGGCACGTACATTTATAATGCAACTCGTTCGCCGGCCTACGAAGTCGCCGTGGAGATGGGCGTCAATCCTCAAAGAACAAATGATCAAGGTGCGGTTGCGCCTTTCCCCTATTATCAGAACAAGGCTCTGTTGCAGGACCACAGGGAAGGGTTGTTGTCCTCCGAAGTGTTGGCGAGAGTTGTTTCCAGACCTGAATTGCTCTCAATCGTCGAGAAAGAACAATTGACTCCGGATCTTTGGAAGCCAACGCTTTCGTTTGGAGGAACTGTAGCGTACCTCCTGGGAGCGGAGGCACCTGTCTTTGATGCACACGCCGTTCCGCAAACAGCCCTGACAGAAAGGATCTTGAGGGGATCCGCTGTATCATTCGATCCTCGCAGTCAGCTCATCACGTTGCGTGTGACCGACTATAACCCGCGATTTGCCTGGTTTGTGGCGACCAATGTGACAGAGGTGTATCGGGAATTTCTCAAAAATAAAATGGACACGACATCAAAACCTCCTGCTGTTGCGTCAAAGACAGCAAGTATTCTTTCTGACCCGACCGGAGAGGCGAGCGTTCCTGAGCTTGGTTCCCAGAGTGTTCAACAAAAACAGATTTTAACACAAAAAGTACAGGCGCGTCGAGATGTGCTCAGTGGCGCGATCTTGGCGATCAAAGACCTGTCAACGAGCGGCCACCTGGATCGTCATTGCCTTGAGACGGAGCCGGAATTGGTTGCGGCGTTTGATCGTGTGTTCGAAAAACGGGAACTTCGTCAGAGTCAGATCGAGGGGGTCCAACCCGAAGAGGTGATCACAGCGACGACCAAAGAGATAAACGGTCTGCAGACTTCGCTTGACGCACTTCTGCAACAGAGACTCAGCCAACTTTCTCATGTCTCCGGATTTCTTGGCCAGGTTTACGCACAAATCACGGAGACAGGCAAGCCGGGAACGATTTCTCTGGTTTCGATCAACAACATGCTGTCAGACGATGCCTGGTTCCCATCAGACCAGAGCGATCATCAAGCTGTATTCGAACAACGAACAAGGTTCGAACCAGAGGCCTTGCTGAACAGGGGATATCAGACCGAGTCTTTTGCCAGTGATAGGCAAAATCAGTTTCGATTGATGCTGGCCGTGGTGTGTGGTCTGGTGATGGGTGTCTTTTTTGCCCTGTGGTGGTACGGACGCGTGCAGAGAATTGTGACGGCTGAGCAGATGCAGAGGGTGAGTTGTGGGGTTCCCGTGCTGGGAGTAATATCAAAGCATTAGCATCTGAACGATTTGCGAAGGTTCTCCAAGAATATGACAACAGAAAAATTATCCTATCACAAAAAACCAGAGATTTATAAACTGCTGGCGACGAATATTCAGAAGCAGTCCCTGCATTCGGCTGTCAGAAGATTGGCTTTGACGAGCAGACAGACGAATCTGGAAAGATCACAAATTTCCGAAAAGTTGGCGCGGCAGTTTGCCGATCAAAAAATGCGGATCCTGCTCATCAAATCTGACCCAGCGGGAGTTAAGGGCGACCTGCACGGAGGGTTGACTCATTTGATGGCTCAGCTGACGGGTCGTCCCATCACGGCTGGGCAGGTTATGGATTATGGTTTGCTCGATCTTTTTTTTCTGATTTATTTTCAGGGTCAGACAGGCAATTTGTTTTTGACCGGTCACGATAAACGCGTGTACCACGGGGCTTTTCACGATGGGATTTTGTGTCATCTCGAGGTCCCTTCCTGCGATCTGACGAGAAACTTGCCTTATTTTGAGTCGTATGGGTTCGATAAAATCAAGCAATTGAAGGAACTTTCCCTCAAGAAACAGGTCCCTCTCATCGACCTTTTGATCAAATCCGATTGTTTGGGTAAACAGGATCTGGCTCTGGGGTACTCGAGTGAGCTGAGGCGCTTGTTTTTGAGTATAACAGAGGAGAGCCTGGCTTCGTTTCGTTTCGTGCCTGCACGATTGAAGCATTGGCGACGTGTTCCCGCGCTTTTCGATCATCAATTTATTTTTCAAAACGAAAAACTCAGGGCCCACAATTTTGTGGCCCGTTGTATCCATTTGAATACCCACCAAAAAGACAGCTATCTTTACATGATGGCTCGCGGTTCGCATGACTACAAATTTTGTCACGAGAAAACCTTTCGAGAGGTGCAGCGACTCATCCAGATATTAGGACATCAATTCGATCAAATTGTGATCGATGCGCCTGGCCTCTCTGGCGGACAGGATGGCGAGATTTTCAGCCGCCTGTCAGATGGGGTTGTGTTGGTGGTGGATGGTGCCGAGGATTCTTCTGCTGTGATTCAAACCATGATGCGACGCCTGCAGGATGCCAATGTGAACGTGTTGGGCACAGTCCTCAATGGGGCTTGAGGGCGATCACTTTATTATTGACCTGATTATATAAACTGTTAGAGGCCATCTTCCCTTAACCGCAGAGCAGGTCGCAAGGCTTTGTTCATGGGTCCTTGTGCCACGCTACTTGCCAAATCAATTTGAGAACTTATGAAAGTATATAAAACCGAGAATTTGCGTAATGTCTGTTTATTGGGAGACAAGGGTGTTGGCAAAACGACCATAGCCGAAGCCGCCCTGTTTACCGCGAAGCTTACGACCCGTTTGGGAAAGGTTGATGAAGGGAATACCGTGGTTGATTATGATCAACAGGAGATTGATCGCAAACAGACCTTGACCTCCAAAATGCTGGCGTTTGAGTGGGAAGGGTGCAAATTGAATCTCCTCGATACCCCGGGGTACGCCGATTTCATTGGAGAGTCTCAAGCGGCCCTGTGGGTTGCCGACTCAGCCTGCATCGTGATCGATGCGGGGCGTCACATGACCATTGGCACTAAAAAATACAAAGACCTTGTGAGTGCCTTGGGCAAGCCCTGCAGTTTTTTCATCAATCGCTTGGATAGCACTCGGGCGGATTGGGACACAAGCTTGTCACAGATCAAAAATGCGACCAATAACCGGGCCGTGTTGTTCACCTACCCCTGCGGACAGGGCGAGGGCTTTACCGGTGTTGTCGACGTCCTCGAAATGAAGGCCTACAAAGCGGTGGATGGTGCCGTGGCCGAAATGCCCATTCCAGACGACGTTAAAGACGAGGTTTGTGCCCTGCGCACGTTTCTCCTGGAGACCGCGGCCGAAACCAATGAAGCGCTCATGAACAAATATCTGGAGACCGGTGAGCTGTCCCGCGATGAGCTCAAAACAGCCTTGTCTCAGGGCATTGCCAATCGCGATCTTTTTCCGGTTTTTGTGGGGAGTGCGGGCCAGAATGTTGGAGTCAATTTGTTGTTGAATCATGTGGCCAATGTCTTTCCCTCTCCCTTTCTGGTGCCCACACCGAATTGTAAAAAAGACGACCAAGACACGAGGCTCAAACAAGATTCTTCTGGCCCTTTGGCCCTGCAGGTTTTCAAAATCACAGCAGACCCGGGGCTGGGCGAAGTGTTCTACATGAAGTTGTTTTCGGGTCACTTGGCGGCTGGCGACGATATGTACAACATCAGCAAGAATGCGATCGAGCGTGCGGGGCATCTGTTTGTCATGCGTGCCAAGGATCGTATCGAGGTCCCCGAGGTCTTTGCTGGCGATATTTTCGCCACAGCCCGTCTCAAGACGGTCGCGATTGGCAATTCGCTTTGCGACAAAAAAAACCAGATCCAATTCGATCCCATCAACTTCTCGAAACCGGCGATCTCCTTCGCGTTGCTCGTGCATTCCCGTCAGGAACAGGACAAACTCAGTATGGGAGTGTCCAAACTCATGACCACAGACCCCACGTTCAGGATGCACATCGATCAAGAGTTTGCCGAGACCATCGTATCGGGCATGGGCGAACAGCATATCGATGTCATGATCGATCGACTCCATCAGCGTTATGGGGTGAAGCCAGAGTTGGGCAAGCCTCACATTCCGTATCGCGAGACCATCACCAAAAAAGCCGATGGTCAGGGTAAATACAAAAAGCAAACCGGTGGTCACGGTCAGTATGGTGATTGTTGGCTTAAATTGGAACCTCTTCCCCGTGGGACGGGTTTTGAGTTCGAAGATGGTGTTGTGGGTGGAGTGATCCCCAACAAGTTTATCCCGTCGGTCGAAAAGGGTGTGCGGGAGGCCTGCAAACAGGGCTTTTTGGCGGGTTATCATATCGAAGATATCAAAGTTGAAGTCTTCGATGGGTCCTATCACGACGTTGATTCATCAGATTTGGCATTTCAGGTGGCCGCTTCTTTGGGATTCAAAAAGATCATGGAACAATGCGGTCCCATTTTGCTCGAACCCATCAATAATGTTGAGGTCGTCGTGCCCTCGGAATACGTGGGCGACGTCACCAACGACATCTCTTCGCGGCGCGGACGTATTCAGGCCATGGAACACGAAGGCGATGTCGACATCATCAAAACGCAGGTGCCCGAGGCCGAGCTGTACAAATACTCAACCAGTTTGCGATCCATGACGAGCGGTGCGGGGACGTACACCATGGAGTTTTCGCACTACGATGTGGTGCCGCCGCATCTGGTGGCCAAGATTGTTGAAGAGACCAAAAAGGAAAAGGCCGCCAAAGAGAACAAGTGAGGATTTGCCTTCTCATCGCAATCATGTTTCTGCTTCTGTTGTCCTTTGGAGTTCGGGCTGAGTCGGGGGGCACGTTGCCAGAAAATGGCGATTGCATGCGCTGTCATCAGGTTGAGGCACGTTATTTTTCCCAGTCTCCCCACAAAAAAATATTTGAAGAAATGGGTGTGCCCCCGTGCCTGTTTTGTCATGGAGATCATACAAGGCAGTCCGCCGTCGAACGATTATTGATGAAGGGACCTGAGCCAAGACCATCTGTGAGCAGTGAGGTCAATTCTGTTTGCATGAAGTGCCACGCGTCAGGTGATGGGACAAAGGGGTCCGCGTTGGCACAAGAATTCTTCCAAGCTATCAGTCGCGTCAGACAGAAAGAAATAGCCGCTATCAGTTCCTGGCGGCAAACCCTTGAGTTTCAAAACAGTCAAGAAGAATTCCCCTATGTGTTTAAACAATTGGGAACGTCTCTTAAAGAAATACATAAAGCCACTCATTCGGTGCGAACATCCATCGTTACCCCTATGGTCGATGCTGCTGTTATGAGGGCAGAGGACTTGGAAAGGCGGTATCAGAGGGAACTCAAGATACTTTTTTTTAAAAGGATCGTTTGGTTTTTGGGGATAGGGGCCTTGTTTTGTGCCCTCATGATACCGATAAATATTCGTCAAAAACGCTGACAACGACCAGCCTCTCAATTAAAAAAATCCGCGCTCCCGTATTCGCGGATGTGCGTCATGAGCTGGTCCACTTCGTTTACGGGGATGCCGACCATTTTTAATCCGTACCGGGCCATTTCGATCCCACCCTCCAACTCCTCACTGATCACCACATTGGCCCCCGCGGCGTAGAGCTTGTCCACATCACTGCGGTATTTGGAGCGGGTGATGATTTGCAGGTCTGGATTTAAACTACGTGCCTGCTTGATGATGGCGATGTTGTCCAGAAAATCAGGGACAGTGATGGCGATGAGTTTGGCGTTTTCAATCCGGCTCTCGTAAAGGATTTCCTCGGAGGTGCCGTCTCCATAAAAAGCGATGACATTTTTTTTACGGATGCGCTGGATGGTCTTTGGATTGAGTTCCAACACCACGTAAGGGGTGTTGTGTTTGTCGAACAAGTGCGAGAGAGTTTCGCCCAAGGGACCGAAGCCGCAGATGATCACGTGATCAACCAATTTTTGTCTGATGGGGGAGATTGTTTGTTTATCGTCACAGGCGAATTTCGTAAAACGTTTGGTGGTCAATAGTAGCTGATTGATGTGGGCGGCCCATTTGTGGGCGTTGAGGATGAGAAAGGGCGTGAGCATCATGTTGAACACGGCGACCGCAATGATGAGGTCATGCAGATAGGGGCCAATCACCCCCGCACGGAACCCGTTATGGACAAGCAAGAATGAAAATTCACCAATCTGCGCCAACGCCAAACCGGTCACAATCCCCACCCGTAGTGGAATCTTGACCAACGTGCTAATGCCCACAGTGATGAAAAGTTTCGTGAGGGGAATCAGCAAGAGCACCAACAGGATGATGGAAAAATTGTCCCACACAAATTGGATATTAAGCAACATTCCGATCGACACAAAAAAGAGGCTGTTGAAACAGTGTCTGAACGGGGCGACCTCGGCCAAAGCCTGGTGTTTATAACTTGTGAACCCAATGAGCAGACCGCCCACAAAGGCACCCAAAGCAAACGACAGGCCCATGCTGGCTGTGAGCCAACTGATGCCGAGTCCCAAAATCAGAACGGCGATCACGAACATTTGTCTTTGGCCCAGCGTGGCGATATGGCGCATGACCTGATTGATGATGAGCCTGCCAAAGAATACGATCGCGATCAAAACCAGTATGGCCACCCCGCGGTTGGCTAACGTCATGAGGAGCAAGGAGTCATTGGGTGTGTCCGGACCAAGCAGGGGAAGCAGAACGATCATGGGGATGAAGGCCAGGTCCTGCACAATCAGGATGGTGGTGGTGAGTCTGCCGGGAACGGAGTCACCCATTTTCTTTTCGTAAAAAATGCTGAGCACAATGGCGGAACTCGACAGCGAAATGACACAACCAAAGTAAAGAGAACGTCCCAAAGGCCACCCGAGCCAGTGTCCCATCAACCAACCTGCTCCGCATGTGAGGATGATTTGTGCCAAAGCAACAGTCATGGCGCGCTTGCGGATGAAGGCGAAGCTGTCGAGTGAAAATTCCAGACCCACGGAGAACAGCAAGAGGGCCAAACCCAATTCGGCCAATGTGTCTACGGATTGCGCGTTCGTGATGAGCCCCAGCCCGTGTGAACCGATGAGGGCTCCCGTGAACAGAAAACCGACGACGAGCGGCAGGTGGATGCGTTTGAGGAGCAGAACCACTGGGATGGAACAGGCGAAGATGATGAGGATGTCTTTGATCAAAGACTGGGGCATAGGCAAAGCTCTGTTGTCAATCCAGTGACGCCTGTTCTCCCGTGCGGATCACGTCCATGATCTGGGTCGGGGTCCTGGCCGTCAACAGGCGGTCTTTGACATACTCGCTTTCTTGCAACAGTGTGGCCAATGCGGCCAATATTTTTTGATGAGTTCGGGGTTGTCCTGCCGGTGTGAGCAAAACAAACAACATGCGGGCCTTATCGTGCGAACTCTCGCAAGTGATGCCTTTTTTGAGTCGCAGAAACATGAGGAACGGTTTTTTCAAGCCTTCCACACGCGCGTGCGGCAGACCGATCCCGTCACCCAGATACACCACAATCTGGTGCCCCCGATCTGTGAGCGCCTGTATGATTTGTTTGGGGGACAGGGGTAAGACTTCTTGCGGCGTGCGAGAGAGTGCCTGCGTGATGGCGTCGTTCGCGTTGTCTGCTTTGAGGTTGAGGTGGATGGATTCAATGGCCAGCGCATCAATGAGACGCACCGGTTCCTCGTCCTCAAACTCATCGCGGATGGTGCCCACGATCTCCTCAATGATGTCTTCGAGAGTGATGAATCCTGTCCAAGCACCGTTCTGATTGGTCACGAGTGCCGCGTGGATCCTTTTTTTCTGCATCTCCACCAAGAGAGGTTCCAGCAAGGCGTTTTCAGAGGTGCTCAATATGGGTCTGATGAGATTGATCAGGTCAGGTTGATCGAGTTGATCCTTGATGATGAGGTCCTTGAGGTGGATCAAACCGGCGGGTTTTTCGTAACCCTCAATGAGCAGGGGGTAGCGGGTGAACCGGGATTCCCTGATGATGCGCAGGTTGTCTGACCAAGGGCTTCGCGTGTCGAAGCACTTGACTGACGATTGGGGACGCATGGCATCGCGCACCAGCAGTGCGCCAAAATCAAAAACGTTCTCCATGAACAACAAACGTCTGAACGACATCATGCCGCGTTCTTGTGAATGATCCAGAATGATCCGGAGCTCGTTTTCGCTATGGGTTTCTTCGCTGGTTGGCTTTGAGATGCCCAGCATTCTGAGGATGGCGTTTGCGAGCCAGGTCAGAAGTCCCAAAAATGGGTAAAATAAATGACGGAAAAACCGCAAGGGTCGTGTGCACCACAAAGCGGCCTTGTCCGCAATTCTGATGGCAATGTATTTGGGGACCTGTTCACCCAAAACGATGTGAGAACCCGATACGAGCACAAAAGAGACAGTCATGGCCAGCGCATAGCGAAATAGACTGTATTGCTGATTATGCATGAGCACATCAATGGTGTTTTTGCCGACCATGCCCAAGGCAATGCTGGCCAAGGTGATGCCCACCTGACACACGCTCAGGTACTCATCGAGATTGGTTTGGATTTGAGCGAGAATTTTGGCTGTCTTATTGCCAGAGTCGATCAATTCCTCAACACGCGATGGACGGACCTTGACGATGGCGAATTCAGCCAGCACGAAAAACGCGTTGAGACCCAAGAGCAGGACAAGCGAAATGAAAAGCCACACAATCGTCACAAGTGATCCCCCCAGAGGGAAACAGACCTAATTGTTAACCTGTCGCTATTCAAGGGAAAAAACATCAGATTTGAGTGATGTCAGTTTTTCCAAATATGATTTCATTCCGTCGCATAGGTAATAGGGCAACGCATGGATGTGTTCTGAGTATAAATATTTGGGTCCGCCGTACAAAAGCAATGAATGAGTTTTTTTTGCGATTTTCTGCTGGTAGATGGAAAGCCCTTTCAGATAATTCTGTTTGAATTTTAAAGCCATCTTGCATTCAATGGGGAAAACGACACCCTGATGTTTGATGCCAAAATCGATTTCAGTCTGGTGACTGAGGCGGATGCCAAAGACGTCATCCGGAAATTGCTGGTTGAGAGAAAGGGCCACAGCATTTTCAATGAGCCCACCCAGTGGTGTTCTCAACACATTTGAACCGAGATCATCCAAGGAGATTTCCGTCAGTCCTTTCAGGCGTAGATCGTACAAGATACCAATATCGTAAAGGTAACGTTTGGGATGAATTTTATTTTGTTCTGGTTCACCCCCGCCGCGATCCCGTAATTCATGGCCAACGCCGCGGGATAAATGATGCGAACGCCATCTTCCAGATCATCCCGTGACGGGAGCCCTGCCTGCCCCCACCCGGTAGGCCAAAAGGTGGAGTATCCAGTACAATATCTATTCTCTCAAAGCGCTTTATTATAGGTATTCAAACGAAATAACTTGATAATATCTATTCTATAATCTATTCTATTACTATGCTAAAAACACCTCATCAGGAGTGGTTGGTCCGCATTCGGCAATTTCTGACGCGCTCCGGCCCCTCCTCAGCGGGGCAAATCTGCACGGCGCTGGGGATCAGTCAGCCTGTGCTCTCGCGGGTCTGCAAACGTCTGACAGCTGACTTGCTGGTCTTTGGTAGGGCCAGGGCGACTGTCTATGCCTGGCGTCGTGAAATACTGGGACTACCAGCCAAATTACCCTTGTATGAAATCACGCAGGCCGGTGGTAGCACTTTGTTGGCCACCCTTTATCCCATTCAGCCAGAGGGTTTTTGGGTGGAAAGTTCTGCTGGAGACAAGGCTCAACAATATCATCGTGATCTGCCCTATTTTCTCGACGACATGAGACCTTCCGGTTTTTTGGGCAGGCTGTTGGCAAAGCAATATGCCTTTTTAAATCAACCACAGGATATCAGGTTATGGTCAGCGGCAGACTGTTTGCGATTCCTGGCGTCCCATGGCTGGGATATGCCGGGTAATTTGATTGTGGGTGATGTGGCTCTGCAGAATTATTTGAACTCAAAAACAATCAGAATGGGGGCGATCGTCAAGGACCAGCAAAAGAAAAGGGTGTATGAAAAAATGGCAGAACATATTCTGGAGATGGGGCCAGCGGGATCTTCTGCGGGAGGAGAACAGCCCAAGTTTCTGGCCAACATTCATCAGAGATCATCCGTTCTGGTCAAGTTTTCCCCCCCCCTTGGCCAGCCCGTCAGCCAGCGTATTGCCGATTTGCTGGTCTGCGAGCATTTGGCTCAGCTGGTGTTGGCACTGAGGGATATTGTGACCACCCAGTCTCAAATCATCAGGGGGAAAAAACGGGTGTTTCTTGAGTTGACTCGGTTCGACAGAACAAAGGCGGGACGTTTGGGCATGATTTCCCTGCAGGCCCTCAATCTTGAGTATGTGGGGTCAACAGGCTCGTGGCCCGATGTGTCGGAAGCCCTGTGCACTCAGGGTGTCATCACAAAAGACGTGCATCGTAATATCTGCGTGCTGGATTTATTTGGCCGTCTGATCGCCAATACAGACAGGCATTTTGGAAACATTTCTTTTTTATCCAGACAGCTTGGCATCATAGGAATCGCACCCGTCTACGATATGTTACCGATGGCCTATATGCCGCAACATGAGCAGATGAAAACGGTTTCCATGGAAATGCCTGCTGTTTCACGACACGATATGAATGTGATGATGGTGGTGAGCGATGCGGCCCTGGAGTTCTGGCGAAGAGTGGGTGAGAGCAAACTCATCACGCCTGGTTTTAAAAAAATTGCCGCTCAAAACGAAAAAATTGTTTCCGGTTTCAAACAACATTTCGTCACACAGGGGGGCTAGTGCTTCGACTCCCCGTTACTTGCGGGGACGGAATAAGGCCGCAAAGAGTTTGCGCTCAACTTCTTCCTCTTCTGATGCCTGTCCATCAGCATCAGAGCGCGTTGCCGGCAAAAAGACTGCCCAGAGGGCGCGCTCGAGTTCCCTGATAGTGAACTGGCCGTTCACAGGTCCAATGCTGAGTTTGCTGGGATCACCGTCCGGACCGATGAAGCCGTTTTCATGATCAAACGTGTTGGCACGGTAAGGCCCCATGTATTCTGGCTCACCCCTGCGTTTGAGCCTGGGTTGTTGTTTGGGTCTTTGCCCCGGGTAAGTCCTGGGAAGCCCCCTGATGGTCACAGAGGGGCCAAAGATTTCCTTGGGGAATTCACTCACGCGCGCTCCTTCACGTAAATATGGTGTGGCCGCACGGGTCAGAAAAAACGCCATCTGGCGGACCATCCTTAAGAAATCCACCCGACCACGCAGGATTTCTGCGGCTTGCGAGGGATCGATGGATTGGTTCACAGCGTAAGCCGTGGCAAACACCTCTTCCAACTGTTTGGCATATTTGTTCAGCCAGACGTCATCTCGCCATCTCTCAGTCTCCGTTCCGCTTTGTCTGGCCTCCTTCTGCAAGCGGTTACCAATCATCAGAGCGGCACCGATCAAACCGTTGCCCAGCATCATGGCGCGGTAGAGAGCGTGACCATTGCTTCGGCCAGACAACGCCCTCATCCACCGTGGTGACTCTGGTTTGCCCATATTCATTTTGGTCGTTTGTTCAAGTTCCTCAAAATCACGCAACCCTCCGGCACCAAAATTGGCGTATTGGATGGCCCCTTGCCAATCATCGAGTCTGCCCATGCCACGGCGTGTGGTGAAAAAACCGAAGATATCAATTGCCCACAAATACCGGCCCGCGTCGTGCGACCTGAATTTGGCGCCGGTCTCGTTGTTGTGAAACAGGGCGATGGGGGCTGTGTGGAGAACGTCCAAACTCTCGTCCAATCTGAATAGGTCATGAACAGCATCCGTCAGGGCGTGCATGAAAGTGGCATCATCCAGACTCACATCGTCAAGATACCGGTAGTAATCCCGTGCTCCCCCCGGGGCGATGAAGGCGATGGCGGTACTCGCGTCAAAATCGAGTGCGGGGTTTGTGTTCACAAAGTGGAGTGGGGCATCACTGAGCTGAAACAAAAGTGGCTTGTCTGATTTGTCCAGCAGTGGTTGGGGCAGAGAGGACCTGAGACCGATGTCCCGTGTGTCTCTGAGCCACTCCAGCTCACGTGCCAAGGACGATGGCGTTTGACCAACTCGCAGGCATTTGAACACAAGCTGACGCCCATCACTGAGCTGATAGACAAAACTGCGTCCCCTCTGCACAGGCCCACTCACCACCGGGTATTGGCCAAGAAGATTTGTGATGCTGTCATGACGAATACTGAACGGATCTGTCGGAGGGATGCTGGGCGCGTTTTCTGTAGTGCTTGTTAAATCAATGACCATGTCTGCCGCTTGGCGCATGAAATCGACGAGGGTAGGTGCAAGGTATGTTTCCATAAAATAGGGCAGGGTGCTGAGCCCATTGCCCCCATCGCGCATCTCGATTGAGTGGAATCCCAGTCTCTGCCAAGCCTTGTCCAGCAGATCATGAAATTTCGGCTCTCTCAGGGCCCGCCCCATATCCCTGGCGACAAAATGCGTCATGCCTTGAGTCGTGTTGGGGTTAAATCGCTGGATGGTTTCTTCCAACAGCTCTGGCGACACACAACGAGGATGGACACTGGCAATCAAAAATATCAGGCGCATTTTTTGCACGGAAAAACGACTTTGTCGCAACAACTGGGCCTCGGTAGAGGCGTCCTGAATTTGGGTGCCGGTCAAATAGGCCTCGACACTGCCTTCATGGGCTAAAAGGACTTCCAGATATTTGGCAACATCTTCGCTGGGAGTGTGCTTGAGCACGGAGACCATGATCTGAGTTGAGACAAAACCCTTTTGTGGATCGAGTAACAGTTTGGCTAATTTCTCGATGGCCCTGAGTCTGGTGGCTTGCTCCCACTGATGCCCCTCAGCTTGATAGCGTCTCACGTAGGCCCGTGTGGAGTCCTCCAGAACACCAACATTTTGTTCATGGAACTCCTGCCAGGCTGTCAGTGTCTCACCTGTGGCGTGTTCTTCAAAAAGCGCTATCGTATCCAGGGCCACCAGGTGTTCTGCGGGAGATTTCCTGAGAAAGAGAAAATTTTGTATGATGCGCGCGAGGTCTGCCGATGCGAACATCTTGTTCTTGATGGATAGGCTGACGTCATCAGCATGACTGCCCAGAAAAGAAAAGACGATGGCAAAGAAATGCTGATGAAGGCCAAACCCTGTGGCCAATCGCATCACTTGTCCGTAATAGGTGTCTCTTTCCTCCTCGTCAAGGCAGGCCCAGGCACCTTCCAAAAGGGTTATGGCCCTGCCTTTGTCGGCATAACTGGCCTCATGAGTGGCTTTTGATTTTATGAGATGCGAGAATGCCTTTTCAAACTGGGCCTTTCCCAGGAGCGCCTCCTGCCCATGAGGCGGTTGTTGTTTTATCAACGCCAGGATCCCCTGCATGCTGGCTGTGAGCACGCGGCTGGATTTATGATCGAGTGACAATTCCATTAATCTTGTGAACAATGCCGGGTGGCAGGCGTAAATTGGATTCTGGGCCAGTTGTGCAAAAATCAGAGCCAGTAAGTATCGCAGATTGACGTCTTCCGGTGTCGGGATTTGCAGTAAATATTCCAGAATGACAGACGCGGGTGTGGGATCCAGCAGGAGCAGATCAGCATCTATTTCTTGAGCCAAAGCCTCGATGTCAGCATTGGGGTTGCTCCTGGCCTCGGAGAGGGAATATGTGACTTGTGTGTATTGCTGAGGTTTTCTTGCCAGCACTTCGAGGGCTTTGATCCAATCGTGATCATCTAACGAATTGGGCAAATCAAAAATATATTCATCCGTGAAGACTCGGGACGTGACCAGTAGTACCCGATAAACCAATTCGAAGACATCATCTGCGACGACCGTGCCTTGTGGTGCGTTGGCAAGTTGTTTGAGGAGGGTGCCTGCAGTGATTTGTCCCAATGGCCCGCAATCAGGGGTCTCCAATGAGTGTAATAGCTCACACAGATCATTTGCCGTGCGTGCCTGTTCATAATCGCGGATGAAATCCTGATGCCTTCCCACATACGTGCGTAAAACTTCCGCCAACGGACGCAGTCCAAGGCGTAGCGACTCATGACTTGTCGTTTGTTCGTGACGGCCAATAGGCTTGGCGTAACAAAACGATAAGGCTAACTTTTGTTCTGACTCGGACAGGTTCAATAGCCAATGAAACAAATGGTTCACGTCCTGAAAATCCGCTGATGTTTTGCATGTGGCCCACAGCTCGGTCATGAGCGGCACCAGATCGAGTCGATGCGCCTTGATGATGGTGGTATACAAGGCTTGGACGGCATCTGGTTCAAGTCCCGTAATCTCTCCCTGCTCGTTGCAACCCAGCCAGAGTTTGAGTTTGTCCACGAGTTCAGGTTGTTCTGGTGTGAGGGTAGAGGGATGGACATGAGAAAAAGGGGTGTCATATCTCTCACGTACGATGCCCTCATAACAAGCTGTCATCAGCCGAGCCCCCAGACCAAAGGCCCGATGTACCGATGTGCGGCAAAATTCATTACGGGAATAATATTTGTCTTGCGGGTGCTTGAGCAGTAACAAGAATTCAAGCACAGAAAATGTTCGGCACTGTGGATCATCCACGGCGTGTTGCACAAAATACGACAAGCGCTCCCACACGTCGCTCTCGTAGAAGGCCCAGACCTCGTCCACCATAGTGGGGCGTGAGGGATTGTGGGATGCGCGTTGAAACAGACAAAGACCATCGCTCAATTCAGTCAAACCAGCCACGAGTGAGTTGATATCTGCCAGAACCTCCTGCGCTGTTGGGGTGGTGGCTTCAGAAGCAGTGTCAGACATGGCTCTGAGCGTTTGGCCGAGTCCCCTGAATCGCCTGTCACCGACCATGGTGGGACTACCCGCCAGAGATCGTAACTCCTGATAGGCTGTTCGCTGTGCTGTTTTTGCCCTGTCACCCATGATCAACAGGTTGTGTTCCACGAGGGGAAAGACCCTGGCCAAATCGCTCTCATCGACCTCAGCGTTTTGATCTAATTGCTGAGCAACCCTCCCCACAAGAATGCGCGCGCCTGTGCAACTTGAACCCGGTCTGTTCACAATCGGTTTGGCCAGACTCAGGGCCTGAGATAATAGAGCGGATGTGTTTGGTGTTAATGTGATGGCCATAATGGTGACTCTTTCTGTCGTTATCCCCTGGTCTCCACAGGATCACTCCGGTGAAGGTTGCGAATAAAAAATGATCCGGTTTGAGGAATTCTCGGCATCGGCCCAGCCAATAACGGTCTGCTGTTTTTCGCCATCGGGATAAGTGTAGTAGGCCGCCCGGTCATACATCCCCGTGTCACAGTACACGGCTTTGATCGCCCCCAGTCGATAAGAAAGAGAAAGCAGATCGTTGATGCTCATATCTTCTTCGGAATCGATCATGCCAAAACTCCCGTCAGCGAATTGCAGGATGTAGCGGCGACTGTCATCGCCGGTGGTGTCTTTGGTGTATTGATCTGTCAGTCCTTGTTTTTCAAACAACAGACTGGTGAGGATGGTGAGCTTTTGTTCGCGGATCACACACATCATGCGGGCAAAGTCTGAGGCGTTTTCCATGGGTTTTAATTGCACAGAGCGGTCCCCAGCCATTCCTGTCAAATCTGACAGTCGAAGATCCCATTTGTTGGCAATGCGCATTCTGCCAGAAGGCGTGATGATCACATACCCGTCTTTTCCAGCGGGATCAAAGTTGGGATTCAAAATAGCACCATTGTAGGTCATGAGATCCACACCCTTATTGGCGCCCGAAACCATGGTCACG
>AMFJ01004345.1_pt1 | contig 21944 bp, 23 predicted proteins | sample 427208 | NCBI WGS metagenome assembly AMFJ01 (sample SAMN02954298, study PRJNA114691) | groundwater metagenome | biome: aquatic; feature: subsurface aquifer; material: sediment; isolation source: subsurface aquifer sediment | place: USA: Rifle, CO | collected 2008-08 | reverse complement strand
CGACATTTAGATTGTCAGCGCCGATGAAACATTGCATTTGATAAAAACTGGATGGGTTATTTGTCGAGTTTCTCAATCGCATATTGGCGATACATATAGGCAGCCGGGTTCTTCCGCGCCAGAATATTCAGCGCCGCCGAAACAGCATTTGTTCCATCCATCACAGTTAGATTCGGAACTTCGCTCGGCATACGCACCGAACTCCAAATATCCTCCGGAAAAGATTTTCCACTAATGGCATAGGAAATAAGCGGCCAGTTGGTGCGAGCGGACAAAGTCGGCCCGAGACCATTGCTCATTCCGACTTCAGCAATAACAACACCACCGCCAGGATAATTGTTGATGATTTTTTCCAGCTCTTCCATCGCTGAGTTAGGACTCTTGTGTCCAGAAACGATAACATTCACAACGTCAATGCCAGGAATTTCCGGAACTTCCAGGATAGGGTCATTATTTGAACCACGCCAGACCACCAAGGCCTGATTGGAAATGTTAAAATGATTCGTCAGCTCGGCCACTTTTGCATAGTTGTAGGCAATCTTCTCCATCACATCATTATCTCTGAAAAGTTGCTTGGACAATTCATTCCAGTTGGCATCACGCAAACGCCAACTGTCATTGTCAATCACGTCGCTGATAACCAATTGGCCTTTGCGATTAATGCCCAGTTCAATTTTGAAATCAATTAAGCGATAGCCGAGTGACGCCCAGGCAGACTCCAAAACCAAAAAACATTTTCGGGAAATTTCTTCAATCTTTGCCACCGTTACTCCCGGCGGAAGAATCTCATAGTCTTCCACGGTGATGCCAAGGTTGGCGCCTTTTTCCCAGGAAGGCTTTTTGGGCCAATACAGTTCCCAAATCTTCGCGGCAGGATCAATGATGAACGGATCGTCTAATGGAAGATTCTTCTTTGGATCAATCGGCAACTCGGCAACCAAATCACCAAAGCGGTTTTTAACTTTGCCTTTGTTGGTCTTCAGAAAAAGCTCGAAAACAAGCTGGTGAGACCGTAGCGGCGGCAGATCTTTCGGATGTTTGAAATTGGGAAAACGCTCCAAATAACTGCCGACTTTATTGCGACGAATAACGACTTCCAAAAGGATCATTTCGCAGAGTTCTGAAGAAAATTCTCTGTCCATTGTCTTTCCCAGATAAGAAACTGGGAGACCACATCTGCGAATAAGCTCGAAAACATTGCAGGTTGTTGTGTTGGCCCATGCTCCCTTTCCCTCCAATATCCGCGTTTTTGCCGGATCGTCATCTTTAGTAATGTCATCCTTGCTCATAAAAAAACCCACGCTCAGATCCTCTCGAATTCGAAAAATTGTTTTGGTTTTTCCTTCTGCAAAAATTTCTCTCTGGGGCGCCTGCTTCTTTGCCATAAACTGCCTCCTCTGGTTGAATTAAATTTTAAACATTTATTATTTCACGAACAACATTCGTAAAAATCTTATCAAAGAACTTCACGTAAAAATAGCAAAAAAGCCTAGGTGTGTCAATTTTCCAATACTTTACCTAATTTAAGAATTTCCAGCGATAAGTTACGTTTTATTTCCCCAAAACAAAATTAAACAAATATCCTGTGAAAATAATTCCTAGTCCGACAATGCCGGCAAAAATTATGATCAGTTTTATCTTCATCACTTTTTTCAAAATCATAAATTCCGGAAGTGAAAGTCCGGTTACCGCCATCATAAATGCCAGACTGGTTCCCATTGCCACGCCTTTCTCAGTCAAAACTCCCACTAATGGAATAACTCCGGCGGCGTTAGAATAGAGCGGAATGCCAACAGCAACAGCCAAAGGCACAGCATACCATTTATCACTTCCAGCGTATTGCGCCAAAAAATCAGCCGGAACATAACCGTGAATCCAAGCGCCGACGCCAATTCCAAAAATAATATAGAGCCAAACTTTTTTAATAATTCTGATTGTGTAATTTTTGGCATAATTAATTCTTTGCTCCCAATTCATTTCCGGAAATTGAGATTGCCCGCTGGCTTTATTTTTACATATAAAGTCGGCTACCAAGTTTTCCATTTTCAAGTGTCCGATGATAATTCCTGAAATAATAGAGATGGCGAGTCCACTGATGATGTATATCAAAGCGATTTTCCAACCAAACATTCCTAAAAGCAAAACCAAAGCCACTTCATTTATCATTGGAGAAGCGACCAGAAAAGAAAATGTTGTTCCTAATGGAACGCCAGCTTCCAGAAAGCCAATGAACAACGGAATAGCTGAACAAGTGCAAAAAGGAGTGATAATTCCCAAAAGCGAAGCTAGGATATTGCCGAAATATTTTTTTTCGCTGGATAATATATTTTTGATTTTTTCAGAAGGCAAAAATGAACGAATAATGGACACTGAAAAAATAATCACAAATAAAAGCAAGATGATTTTAATTGTGTCAAAAATAAAAAAGTTAACCGATTCAGCTAAAAAAGTTCCGGAAGAAATTCCGAAAATAGAATAAGTCAGCCAGTCAGCAGATATTTGAATTGGATAAAATATGTTCATTTTTTTAAATTTAATAATTATCCACCTTTCAATTATACATCAAAAAAATCCCCCATATATAGTAGATGATGTGAAAAAAATAAATTTAATCAAAGACAATCATTAACCAATCTTTCTATCTATGAAAAAATCAGATTAACAAGATGCTCTGCTACCCTGAAAGGCTTTCCTTCGAAAGGCGCTTCATGAATGTCAAACCCGGGAGAATCGTTTAGTTCTATCACTTTAAAATTTTCAAACTTGCCAATATCCTCGGCAATAATATCCACTGCGCAAAATCTTATGCTGAATATTTTTACTATTTTTTCCATAAGAGCGAAATATCCTTGATCAACCCTATCAAAACATTCGAAAGATCTTCCACCCGTGCTAACATTGGCGCTTTTTCTGAGATGGATTATTTTTCCCTTCCCGACTATTGATTCTTCGCTCAAGTTTTGCTCCAAAAGATTTCTGTCAAATTCATAATCCCTGATAATAGGACAAAGCGGTTGATCCTTGGCGACTCCAGGTTGACCATTATATTCATTAATCAATTCCCCAATGGTTTTTTTCCCGTTTCCCACAACATAGGCTGGTTTTCGCATCAGCACAGTAAGGACTTTTCCATCTAAAATTAAAAATCTAAAATCACTGCCTGTTACATATTCTTCCACCAAAAAAGCATCCTGTCTGTTCTTTTTCAGGCTGTTATATCTTTTTGCTTCATCAATTGCTTTTTCAAGCCATTCCCTGTCTTGAATATCAACTGTCACTGCGCCACCTTGGCTGCCGTTTGTGGGCTTAACTACAAGAGGAAATTTTATTTCTCCATCAGCCAATCTCTTTAACACTTTTTCCAAATTTTTTTCTTTGAAACCAGCAGGAATAGGAATGCCATTTTTTGCCAAAAGTCTTTTTGTCAGAAATTTGTTGCTCGTCAACATTGCCGCCATCTGGCTGTTGATATCCGCTATGTGTCCTTTTACATAACAACTTTTTTTATTTTTAGAAAAAATCATCAACTGAGATTTTTTATCAACCACTTCAACCGCCACTCCATATTTTTGTGCCGCCTGAAGAAGCGCTCCGACGCAATTAAATTTTGAAAGAGGAATAATTTTCATAGTTATCAAGATATTTAATAAATATTAAGTATGCTTACCAAATATGAATTATACAATATTCATCGAAAAAAATCAAGGTTTTGTTAATTTTCATTAGTTTTTAATTAATAAAAAACAAAATTCATCCCTATTAAAAAAGATTACGTAATTAATTACGTAATCTTTTTTCTGCGCTCCAATATCTGGCAGCTAAATCTCCGAAATCTTTTTCTTTATTTCATCTATTTTTTGTTCTTTCTCTTCTATAACTTTATTCAAATTCATAATTTCCAAATTATTTGCCTTCAAAGTTTCTTCCACCAAACACATATGCCTGACAGCGCGTTTTTGACCAACCAATAATAGTATGACTAATAATGCAAACAAAATCGCCGATAAACAATACACGAGAATATCGGTTATATATTTCCTGGCTGGAACATCCATACCCAAAAGCGCGACAATTTTTCCGCTCTCACTATCAACAATCGGAACCATAGCCGAAGCCCACATCCCCCATCTGTCGCCTGCAATCTCAAATCCGTTTGTTTTTTCTTGAAACATTTTTTTCACCAAATCCGAAGCCTCGTCATATTGTTGTCCCGGAGGGGAATAATCGGGCGAATCAACATTTTCAGAATCGATATAGAAAAACGCTTTCTCATTTTTCATTCCAATAAGATAGATAAATCGAACATCGGAATTAACCGATCGAACAGACATAAACCTATTTTTGAGTTTCATATAGGCGGGGTTATTCAAATCTTCTTCAGATCCATTCAGCAAAGCGATATATTCGGCGGTTATGAATTGGGAAATCGTGTTAACTCTGGTAAGCAAACTTTCCTTGCCGGCATTATGAATAGAAAAACAAAGGTATGCAGAATAAGCAACGCCCATAATACCAACAATCAATATCAGTGAATTATGAATCCAATATTTTTTATTTATTTTGTTAAACATAATAAAAGTTTTTTATTTTACTATGATTATACTATCACACTTATCAAACTCTTGCCAAAACATTGTTTTTTGCTATAATAGCTTTGTTGCCAAATTATGGCGTTTTTTAATAGATAATATATATTTTCTAATATTCCGGCGTAGCGCAGCGGTAGCGCAGTTGACTGTTAATCAATTGGTCGTAGGTTCGAATCCTACCGCCGGAGCCATATGGGATTTGCGTCGCCGAAAGCGGCGCTTTTCTTTTTTCTGGAGCGGTTTTTCAGAGGTTCGAATGTGCTCGAATTTTCTTTTTCCGTATTTGAGACGAGAATCAGTGGTAAAAGCGCGGAATCCGTGTCAATATTGATGTTTTTGTCTTTGCGGTCTGTGGATAACTTTGTATATATAGAAAAAATGTGGTAAATAAGCTAAATAAAAACACTTGATAAATAGCTTATTGTAGGCTAAAATAAGTATATATAAAAAAAATAATTAGTTATATATATAGAAATATGCAACCAGTAAATTGGCAACAATTTGGCCTCAAAAGCAATCCGTATGATACGCTCCCATTAATTGAGGGTGGATATTTGAGCATCGAAGACGCTTTTGTTGGCAGAGATAAGGAAATAAACTTTCTGGATAATTTGTTTGAATCGGAAAGGCGATCATGTCTCGCTATTTGCGGAAATGTTGGAGTTGGAAAAACTAGCTTAGCAAATTTTCAAAAAGTAATATGGAAATACAGAAAGCCAAAGCTTTTATTTTCTTCAAGAAGAGAAATTGAAGCTTCTGATTTATCGTTGAATAAAAAAAGCTTTTTACTTGAAATAATCGGTTCAATGATTAGGGAAATAGAATTGATTGATCCTGGATTATTAAAAGATGATTTTATTTCAAAGTTAAATAGATTGCTTGATATTGTTCAGACCATGGATATTTCCGGCGGTATTTCCGTTTTAGGTTCCGGAGGTGATTTTGGAATAAATAAAAATTATACGCAGCCATTGGATGTGTCAATTTCAATGTTGGAAAAATATTTTGTTTCTCTCATTAAGTTTGTAAAAGAAAATGAGATTGGCGGATATAAATATTCCGGAATCATTGTTCATGTTAACAATTTTGATGTGGTTCTGGCTGAAAAGGAAAATAAAAAGAAAGTAATTCAGTTTTTCAATGAGATACGGGATATATTGCAAACCCCTGACGTTTACTATTTATTTTTGGGGCCGAATAACTTATTTAAAGATGTAATTGGCTCACAAGATAGAGTAAAAAGCGTTTTTTTTCGCACTCCCCTAAGAATAGATCCCTTAAGTAAAGGCGAGTTGATTCAAGCTTTTGAAAAAAGAATGGCACTGTTGAAATCAAATGACATACCAAATTATATAAAGCCAGTCAAGGACGAAGTCGTCTATAATCTATATGATTTGTATGAAGGAGATATTAGATTGATAATGTCATCCATAAGTGATATTTTAAGCAAGATTTCCGATAAGTTTGGAAAATCACTTTCTGTTGACGAGGCAAGAATACTCTTGGCACAAGAGAGATGGGAAAGAATAGAAGAATTGATCAAACTTACAGAGGAGCAAAAAGTGATTCTAAAATCTATTATAAAATCTAAAAATCCTATAAGTCAGAAAGAAATTGCGGATTTGTCAGGAAAGGCTCAATCAAATGTTTCCGGTTATTATTTCAAGCCATTAAAGGACAATGAGATTATCGAAGAAAAAGGAAGGATAAAAAATAAGCCACTCTGGGGACTAACTAGGGATTATGAGCCGCTAAAGTGGTTAGTGGATGCTCAGGAAAAAATGCAAATTAATCTTGAGGAAAAATCCAGCCAAATGTCACTGGAAATATAAGTGGAAGGCGGATATTAAAAGAATATTTCTATAAAATGGAATTAGCTTTAGATAAAAGTTTAATAAGAAACTATACTAATCAATCACAAGTTGCTAGGGTTTTAACTGAGTCTTGGGTGCTTAATGAGATATATTGTCCAAGCTGTGGCGATAGTATTAACAATTATGACAACAACAAACCAGTCGCGGATTTTTACTGTAAAAAATGTTCGGAAGATTTTGAATTAAAATCCAAAAAAGGAAAGATTGGAAATAAAGTATCGGCGGGCGCCTACTCGCAAATGATAAAAAGAATAAATTCTCCGCAAAAACCAAATTTCTTTTTTATGGGCTATATGGTAGAAATGTGGAATGTGAACAATTTTTTTGTTATTCCGAAACATTTTTTTATATCTGAAATTATTGAAGAAAGAAAACCATTAGCAGAAAGTGCTAGGAGAGCTGGATGGATTGGGTCAAATATATTGTTTTCCAAAATACCGAAAGCAGGACAAATTTTTTATGTTGAAAATGGAAAAGAGGTTGATAAAAAAGAAGTCCTGGAAAAATGGCAAAAAACAGTATTTCTAAAACAAATCAAAAAAGCAGATGCCAAGGGCTGGATTTTGGATATTATGAATTGTATCGATTCTCTGAATAAAAAAGAATTCACATTGCAAGATGTATACGCATTTGAAAAAGATTTGTCCACTATTCATCCTGAAAATAAAAATATAAAACCAAAAATTAGACAGCAGCTGCAGTTTTTGCGAGACAAAGGATATCTAGAATTTATTGAGCCTGGGAAATATTGTCTAAAGTGATATGAATACGCAAACAATCATTGGGCTTGAGGATTACAGCATTTCAGAATTAGAGCTTTGTATTTGCAATCATATTGCCACCCTAAAGGAAAATTTTATTTTTGAAGGTTTGGATTTTTCTATCATTAAAATAGTTTTCTTTGGAAGCAGAATATTTGGGAAGCCAAAGAAGAATTCTGATTTAGACATAAAAATTGAGTATATTGGAAAGGCACGCGAAGACGATCTATTTAACGCGCTTAATGATAAGAAGTATAGATTGTATATTGAAGATATTGCTGTGGATTTTTATCCAAAAAGATTATAATTGAAGCGAAAAGAGGTAGCAAAAAATTAGCTAAAAATAACTCGATTAAAATGCTGTAGTAAAAATGATGTTTTAAGTGAGATATAAATATGTTTATTTACGACAAGCCAATTGAAACCGAAAAGGATGACTTCCTAAGCAGGAAAAGATTTTCTCAACATCTCGGGAAAGCACTTTTGGATTGGAAAGAAAAAGAAAGTCTTGTCATTGCGATTTATGGTGAATGGGGATCTGGAAAATCTTCCGTTATTAATCTAGCCAATGAATACATCGAGGCCACAAAAAAAGATGATAAACCAACAATTATCGGATTTAATCCATGGGGTTTTTCAGAAGAAAAAAATCTCAGTACTCACTTTTTTAACGAAATAGCCAAGGAGCTTGAGATTAAACATGGCTCATCAAAAGATAAAAAGATTGCAGAAAAGTTAAAGCTGTACTCTGAATTACTAAATCTTGCGCCCAAAAAGGAAACTTTAAATATTCTTTCCTCAAAAGTGCTTCTAGGCTTGGGCTTGATTGGTATCTCGTCTAGCCAAATAATACAATGGCTAGCTATACCAGCAAACTGGATTAAGTATACATTTTTTGGGATAGGTCTAGTTTTATTTTTGGTTGGATTATTTAAAGATTTTTTGCTTGGTTTGTCAGATTTTTTTCAACAGAAATATTTGGTGAATAAAAAATATATTACTGAATTAAAAAACGAAATAAAAAAAGAGCTTTTGGAACGAAATAAAAAAATCGTTATCATTATTGACGATATTGATCGGCTAAATCAATCGGAAATTAAACAAATTTTTAGACTAATTCGGATAAATGCAGACTTTCCAAACACAATTTATCTCTTGGCTTTTGATAGAAAAATTGTTGAGCAAAATCTTGAAGAGCAAATCGGTGTTTCGGGAAAGGATTATTTGAGCAAGATAGTCCAAGTGCATTTTAACGTGCCTTTTGCAAAACCTTCAAAAATATCCACTTTTCTTTTCAAAGAGCTTGATCGGATTTTGAGCATATTACCTGAATCTGCACAAAAATATTTTGGACAAGACGAGCCGTATTGGGCAAATGTTTATCATTCGGGTTTCAAAGATTTTTTCAAAAACATACGAGATGTAAAAAGGTTCGCAAGCAGTTTGGAATTTAATATCTCCCAGATGTATCAACGTAAGACAATGGAAGTAAATCCAATAGATTTCATTGCTATTGAGGCGATTAGAATTTTTGCGCCAGATTTCTATCTATTCATGCGTGATAAAAGTGTGATTTTTACTTCGACTGATAGAAACGACCGAAGTTCAATGGATAACAATCCAAGAAAAGATGAAATTGAAAAAGCGTTGAACGCGCTACCAAGCGAAATAAAAGAATCTGTTCTTGAGTTATTGAAAAGATTATTTCCACAAGTCGACGGCATTTTTCAGTACGGTTATTCAACGCACGGACACGAATGGCAGTCCAGCTGGAGCAATAATTTAAGAGTATGTGCTACAAATAATTTTGATTGCTATTTTACGCTAATTCCCGGTGGTGACGAAGAAGAATTAAGCCAGTTTGAAATCGAGGAAATTTTAAGCAAAACAAATTCAGCAGAAGGTTTTGAAAAGATAATTAGAGAGTACATTGAGAAAAAGAAAATTAGGAAGGTTTTACAAAGGATTCAAGATTTTACAGGTGATCAAGCTCGTATTTCGCAAGATAATGCAAAGAATGTAGTTAAGGCACTTTTTAATATTTCCGATGATTTGCCCGAGGAAAAAGTTGGGATGTGGGATTTCGGAATAGATATGGATTTGATGAGAATAATTTATCAGTTATTAAAGCGAGAAACTGACAAAAACAAGAATTTCGAAATTCTAAAAGATGCTATTCTTCCGTCAAAAGGTCTCTTCGGCCCAATACAAAAAGTTTCTTTGGAGTCATCAAGGAAAGAAAATGGCAGAGATTCGGATGAATTTGTTGTGCCGGAAGATAAAATTGAAAATTTGCAAAAATTATGTCTTGAAAAAATAAAGGGGGAAACTACCGACAATCTTCTTAAACATAAAAATTTACTCTATATTCTATATCGTTGGAAAGAATGGGATAAAGAGGGAAAGTGGAAAGAATTTATAAAAGAAGTAACTGACGATGACGCAAAGTTGCTTTTGTTCACGGCTAAATTTGTTTCGGAAACCAAAAGCCAAACGATTGGAGATTATGGCGTAAAGATAACTAAAAAGCTTAATTATAAAAGCGTAAACGATTTTATTGATCTCAATGAAATGAAAAAAAAGTTGGAAGAAATAAGAAAACAAGATAACGAATTATATAAAAACAATAAGGAATCGATTGATTTATTTCTAGATAATTTTGACAAAAAGGACAACAGTGATTTAGATTAAAAAGTTCGTCCGCCGAAAATGTTTTGGGGTGAAATTTAATACCTGATGCAATTTGAAAATGAAAAAAATTAATACAAAAATTGAACTAAATTATGAAGATAAAAAGAGACTTTTGGAATACGAGATTCGTATGTTTAGACAGACTTGTGAGGAGTTTTGTGGGTTTAGTTCAAAATCTCAATTTGAGAAAAATCTGTTGATAGAATCTTTAGCGATACATTCAAGGGTGTTGATAGATTTTTTTTATGGTGAAAAGAAGAAGGGAGGCCTGTATATGAATGATTTACATGCTCAAGATTTTATGCCAGATGGAGTGGAGTGGAAAAAGGAGAGATCAAGTCAGCCCCAATTGTTTGTCGATATTAAAGATAAAGCGGATAAGCAATTAGCGCACTTAAGTGCTTGGCGAGCGGAATTTCAAAGGAATGGTCAGAATGGCTGGTCGGCTAATAAAATTCTTTTAGAAATGGAAAAAGTTATCCAAAAATTTGATAGGATTTTCGATATTCAAAATAGTTAAAATTTTTTATAAAAATTTAAAACAAATATTCTATCCAACCCTGAATCTATGGTCACTGGCTCCAAAGATTCAACCATTGGAAACAAAAAAATGCAAACCGAAACAAAAGAAGAAATTTTGGAAAGGCGTAAAGAAATTAAGAGCGAGATTTTGGAAATGCTGGAAGAAACAGAAAGCGACTTTGAGCTGAAAGATGTTCAAGATGCGATTTTCAACGAGGAAGAACAGGACGACTTTATGCATGTCGTGGCGATGTTTGATCGCGGCGGTGATGCTTCGGAATTGAGCAATGCATTGGAACTGGTCACGGACGCCTGGAATTATTTTCCGCACAAAGCTCTCGGTGGCATTTCCCCAGCCGAGCAAAACTTGGAACATAGCAATAAAAATAAAAAATAATCATGAAAAGCAACAATATTATCAAATTAAAGAACGATAAATACAGAAAAGCTAGAGGCGGTCATGCTCGCTTTCTCAATGTGTCATGCGAGAGTTGTGGAGAGCCCCTGTTTTTATATCAGAAAGACGGACCGGGTCATCTTAAGCGAGTTTATGTTGATCGGATTATCTCCCCGGCCACATCGGGCAAAGCAAAACTATTGATCTGCAAATCTTGTAAAAAAGTTATTGGAACATTTTATATTTATGATAAAGAAAAACGTCCAGCGTATCGTCTTTATCAAGACGCTGTAATCAAAAAAATAGTTAAAGCAAAAACATTATGAAAATCAACAACACATTCAAACTCATCATTTCGCTCATCATCCCGCAGTTGGCGGGAGGATTGGGAAGCTTTTTCACGATCGGTTCGGTGAAAGATTGGTATCCGGTGCTGGTCAAGCCCGCGCTCAATCCGCCGAGCTGGGTGTTTGGTCCGGTCTGGACGACACTGTTTCTTTTGATGGGTTATGCGCTCTATCTTGTCTGGACGGATGAGAGCGGAAAAAGCAAGCGCCTGGCCTATTGGGCTTTTGGGATTCAGCTGGTTTTGAATACGCTTTGGTCGGTCATCTTTTTCGGTCTGCACAGTCCGGGTGGAGCATTCGTTGAAATTATTTTCCTTTGGCTGGCCATTGTCGCCACAATCATCACTTTCGCCAAAATTTCCAAGCCAGCCGCCTGGCTTCTTGCGCCCTACATTCTTTGGGTCAGTTTCGCCGGTTATTTGAATTGGGCGATTTGGACTCTCAATTTCTGATCCGAACCCTTTGCATGGTTATTTCAGCTCCACGCCATCAAACGGCGACTCCCCGCGCATCATCTTGACCGCCGCTTCCATTTCGTAGGATTTCCAGCCGCTCAGAATAACAGTTCTAAGTTCTCGCGCCGCTCGGAGCAAAAAATATTTTAAGGCTTATTAAAGCCTTTTTTTGTTTGGAGTAAGTTTGACAATGTCTTTATAATAATGTTACTATAATGCGTTATTGCTAATAGACAAAATATGCACAGAGACTGCAAAATGAATATCAAAAACTCAACGAAGAAAGTTGTTCTAGAGCTAACGACTGCTTGCAATTTAAAATGCAAACATTGTTTTTATCAAAATAGTAATGAATTTATCTTAAATTGTTTTATAAAAAAAGAAGAAGCATTTAGATTGATTGAGAAATTCAAAAAGCATGGCATAGATAAATTAGTGTTAACTGGTGGTGAACCAACAATTCATCCTGATTTTATTGAGATTGCTATTTTTGCAAAAAATAAAATACCAAAAGTTACGCTTTGTACGAACGGAGTCATTAAAAGCGATAAATTAAAACAAGAGATTGTTGACTTGGGGTTTGACACATATACAATTAGTATCGATTCTCACTTGGAGGAAACTCATGATGAATTTAGGGGGAGGCAAGGGGCATTAAAAGATGCATTGAATTTCATTAGGCTTTTAGTGAAAAACAAAAAGAATCTGTCTATTCACATTGCTTTACATCAACATAATATTAATCATATCGAAGAAACAATCAATTTTTGCGAGCAATTTAATTGTGAAATTGTTGTTGGTTCAATTTATTATGAAAAACTTAGATTTAATGATAAGATTGTGAATGATTATCAGGCTAAAATAAGAGATTTTAAGAGTAAGCATCTACGCAATAAGAATATTATACTAGTCGGATTTTGCAAATATTGCAAAGCTAAAAAATGCACTGATCAAAAACAAGTGTTTACCGTAAATTGTCACGGCAAGCTAGTAAGCTGTTATTGGGGGGAAAATTATTAAAAAATACTAAAAAATATTATTTATGAAAATATCAGATAAATTTGCCTTTTATGCTAAAGGCGATATAAAAATTGTAAATAAAATTATTAAATCTAAAAAGCTATCTGGCACCAGTGAAGCTGTTTCCGAATATGAAAATAAGCTTGCTTCTTTCTTTAAATCAAGATATACAGTTGCTGTTTCATCAGGCACTTCTGCAATTCAAGTCGCCCTGTATGCGTTAGGCGTAAAGCCTGGAGATGAAGTGATTGTTTCATCCACGTGTCCTTCTATGTCCATTGTGTCAATTATAGAACTTGGTGCGAAACCAATTTTTTGTGACACTCATCAGGATAATTTTGGTTTAGATTTTGGGGATTTAAGCATGGTTATTTCTTCCAAGACCAAAGCTGTTATGGAAGTTCCCATGTGGGGATACCCAACAGATGCAGTAGGGTTAAAAAAAATCTTGAGAAAACATAAGCTCCCGCTCATTCTTGATTTAGCTCAAGCACATGGGACAAAGTTGGACGATAAATACCTATCCCATTTTGGCGACATTTCTTGTTTTAGCACTCATGATAGAAAAATTTTGCCGACAGGCGAAGGGGGGTTTTGCCTGACAAATAATCGACGTCATTATGAAATAATGCAAAGCTATATCAAATTTGGAAATATGAATGGTGTGGATTTTGGTCTAAATTTTAAGCTAGGATCAATGCAGGCTGCTTTGGGAAGTAATAGAATAAATTTCATAACCAATCAAATTAAAAAAAGAACAAAAAATGCCAAATATATTCTTGATAAAATTAAGAATGAAAAAATAAATGAGTTTAAAATTATCAAAAAAGGTTTTCCAAATTATTATACGCTTTTACTAGAAGTTAAGAATGATAATTGCAATAAATTCATTGATTATCTTGATAGAAACGGCATACCTTCTGATATAAGAAGATATGATTATAAGGTGCTTTACGAGTATCCTTTATTTAAAAAATATTCAAGAAAATGTACCAATTCAGAAGAACTTTCACGCAGCATAACGACAATACCAACTCACCCAGGCTTAACCAAAAAAGATCTTGACTATATGATTGACATAATAAATAAATTTTAAATTTGTATGGATAATAAGAAAAAACATTTTACTGCATCCGCTCTAATAATCGATAACAACAAGGTATTGCTAATCTACCATAAAAAATTGAACGTTTGGCTTTATCCCGGAGGACATATTGAGGAAAATGAAAACCCAGACGAAACATTATTAAGAGAAGTAATGGAAGAGACAGGGCTTGAGATTGAAATTATCAGCAATAGAGATAACTCTCTCTCCAATCAAAAACAAAATGTATCATCATTACACTTGCCCTATGCATTTTTATGCGAATTAGTCGGTGATCATTATCATAACGATCTTATCTACAAATGCAAAATCAGGAGGAGTCGTAAGTTGAAATATAACAAGGATGAGTCAAAGGGTATTGGTTTTTTCGATATACAGGAGATAGAAAAATTACAACTATTTGATAATTTTAGAACACTATTGATGAAAATTTTAATTGAAAAATAGGAGGTTCAAAATGAATATAATTGTATTAACCGGTGGAACATTGGGTGGAAAAACAACGATCATTAACAATTTAAAGATCAAGTACGAGGATAAGATTATAATCATTCCCGAGGTTGCCTGTATTTTGTTTGAGAAAGAATTTAAAAGACCAGACACATGGTCTCTTGAGTGGCACTATTCCCTGCAAAGGGGAATACTGAAAAAACAATACGAATTGGAGGAAAAAGCAAAAAATGAGGCAAGGAGAAATAAAGTGAAGCTTATTATTTGTGATAGGGGGATGCTCGATCCCTCGGCATATCTTAAGGATGGCTTAACGGAATTGGCTCGCGAGTTTGGTGTCAACGAGAAAGAAACCTTATCCAGATATGATCAAATTATTCATCTTGTGAGCCTGTCTGTTTCGAACCCAGCCTTATATGAAAAATTTGTTTCTACCAATCCTCATAGAATTGAAAGTATTGAGGAGGCAAGAAAACAAGAGGCAGGTACGATCCAGGCCTGGAAGAATCATCCTAACAGAACTATTCTAAGTGGAGAGATAAGCACGAGTATGGAAAAAATATTTGGAATAACAGAAACCTATATTTAACAGGAGGTGGGATGAAACAATATAAAGTAACAGGCAAATTCAAAATCCTAGATACTAAGGGAGGTGTGGTAAAAAACGAAGTTTATATCAATAAGATTAAAGAAGGAGGTGATTCTCAATCCGCAATGAGGTCAGTCATTAAAATAATGACTAAAAAGTTTTCTAAAAAATATGGTATTACTGTAAAACTTCAGCAATTATCGAATGTTTTAGTAAAACGCATTTGATTCTAATTTTTTACAGGGCAGATATGATATCTGCCCTTTGTATTTTGTATCCAATTTAACTCTCGGATATTTAAGGCTTTTTTAATTTTTATCCATTCCAAAGTTCTGAACATATTCACCAATGGGGGTGTAATGTCAAAACGACTCTTTGAGAGTCGTTTTTTGTTTTTTAATCTTCTGATCCAGCATCGTTTGTAATTATTTGCGCGGCTTGTTGCAATAACAGATATAATTATTAAATTTTTTATTATGGAAAAATATGTAGACGGATTTGTGCTTGTGGTTCCAAAAAACAAAGTTGAAGAATACAAGAAAATGGCAGAAGATGGTCGCGATACGTGGATAAAGTATGGCGCGCTTGAATACTATGAATGCCGAGGTGATGACCTTGCTGCCCAGGAAATGGGTGGTGGAAAAGCGCGCGCATTTCCTAAAATGACTGGAGCAAGAAAATGGAAGGAAACAAAGATATGTCTATGCCTTTTGATATGAAACGAATGGCTTATGGTGGTTTTCAAGTTGAAGTAGAAGGATAGAAAACTAACTAAAAATCACGAAGCCGCTCTCAACTTCTTGCTTTTTTATTTTTTCTTTCTTGTGTATCTCTTGATGACTCCCTCGATTAATTTATCCAAAAAAACTGAAAACTCCATCCCGGCAACTGCGGCGGCTTGCGGAGCGAGGCTAGTGGTCGTCATTCCAGGAATGGTGTTGATTTCGAGGAAATATAACTTACCATCATTTGCGCTCCAAATAAAATCCGCCCTGGCCAAATCGCGACACCCGATAGCTCTAAAAACTTTGACGGCATAGCGCTGGACTATCTTGCGAACTTCTTCGGGAATTTCCGCCGGACAAACTTCCTCCGATCCACCTGCTTCATATTTGGCCCGATAGTCGAACCAATTGGAAACCTTCGGGATAATTTCGATAACTGGCAAAGCTTTGGGAGTTTTGTCGCCCATGACTGTTACGGTCAGTTCGCGCCCTTTCACGAATTGTTCAAGAAGAACTTCTTCTCCATATCCAAAAGCATCTTCAATTCCCTTTTTCAATTCTTGTTCAGAATTTGCCAGACTCGTTCCAATCGACGAACCTAATTCAACCGGCTTAATAACAATCGGAAAATTCAATTTGGCGATAATTTTTTCAGAGTTAAACTTTTTGCCTTTAGCAACAACAACGTCTTTCGCAATTTTAAGACCAACCGCTTTCGCAATGATCTTGGTTTTCCTTTTATTCATTGCCAGAGCGCTTGCTAAAATTCCAGAAAAAGCATAAGACAGACCAAACATTTCTAACGCGCCTTGCAGTTTACCATCTTCTCCGAATGTTCCGTGAATAATCGGCAAAACTAAATCAACTTTTGGAAATATGCCTGGCAGCTTATTTCTAATTTCAAAAATATTTCCAGCTTCCACTCCGCCCTCGCGACCAGCTTTTCCTAAATTATCATTCATATACTTTTCCCCATCCTCACCGACCAACCAATGCCCAGTTTTAGTAATCGCCATCGGAATGATTTCATATTTATCCTTATCAAGCGCGCTTATCACCTGACTGGCTGATTTCAAAGACACCTCATGTTCACCCGATGGTCCGCCGAAAACAACGGCGATGCGTTTTTTAGTAATGTTATTTTTACTCATATGCGTTGAATTTTAGATTTGTTTATATAAATACTAACCTCGTTTTATAATTATTACAATATCAGGATAAAAATTATTAGCTAGTCAAGAACTGTCCTTAACTAGGCTTTTTCCTGATGTTGCAGTTGTGGATAGAATATAGGACGTCAGTCACCTATTAGTATTAACTATGTAGACATTGTATTCAAATAATTATTCAGTTTGGGAACAATAGAATTTTAATTGTCAGATATTTAAAAACAACTTTCTATTGAAAGTTGTTTTTAAATCAAGAATAAAAGTTAAGAACTTTTTTAGTAGTCTTTGAGTTTTCCGACGCCTTTGTGTTGTCTAATTTTTTCCAAGGCCTTGGCTTCAATTTGGCGAATACGTTCACGGGTTACGCCAAATTCTTTTCCCACTTCTTCAAGAGTGTGTGTCACACCATCTTCCAAGCCAAAACGAATTTTCAGAATTTTTTGTTCTCTTGGAGTAAGTTCATTCAAAACTTCTCCCACGTGATTTTTGAGAAGTTTTCGCGAAGCCATTTGATTAGGCATAATAGTTTCCGTATCTTCAATAAAATCTCCCAGCACACTGTCATCATCACTGTCTCCCACGGAAGCTTCCAATGAAACAGTTTCTTGAGAAATTTTTTGAATATGCCTAATTTTATCAACTTCAATATCCATTTCCGCCGCAATTTCTTCCGGAAGCGGTTCGCGTCCCAATTCCTGCACCAATCGTCTGGTTACTTGAGTATATTTATTGATTGTTTCCACCATATGCACCGGGATGCGAATAGTTCTTGATTGATCAGCCAACGCTCTGGTAATCGCCTGGCGAATCCACCACGTCGCGTAAGTTGAAAATTTATATCCTCTTCTATAATCAAATTTTTCCACTGCGCGAAAAAGGCCGATATTCCCTTCTTGAATCAAATCTAGAAGAGAAAGATTGTGTGATCGTCCGACATATTTTTTGGCAATACTAACCACCAAACGAAGATTAGCTTCTGTAAGTTTTTGTTTGGCAGAAAGGTCTCCTTTTTCAATAGCTTTCGCCAACTTAACTTCATCTTCTCCTTTGAGAAGTTGCACTCGTCCGATTTCCCGAAGATAAATTTGCACAAGATCGGAAGAAAAATCTTCTCCCCCTTCAGCAGAAAGCATCGAGTCGGCAATTTTTTTATTTTTTTTGCTTTTTTCAAAAGTTTCCGCTTCTGTTTCCGATTCAACCTTGAGCATATCATCACTACTAATAACTTTGATTCCGGAAGTTTCCAATTTTTCATACAAATTTTCCAATTCTTCCACTTCTTCTTCCACGGTTGGAATAAGATGAATAATTTCATCTTCAGTAACAAAGCCTCTTTGTCTTCCGCGAGCAAGCAATTCAGCAATCACATCCACCGCTCCTTCTGCGGATTGTTCCTGGGAATTTTTTTCTTGTTTCGCAACTTTGGATTTTTTTATTTTCTTAGTTGCCGGCTTAGCTTTTGATTTGGATTTTTTTCCACCACTAACACCAGCCTTGATTTTCACAGGAGATTTTTTCTTAGCTTTCACATTTGCTTTAACTTTTACTTTTTTGATAATTTTGTTTTTCTTTGATTTAGGATTTTTTTTCTTGCTCTTAGCAATAATAGTTTTTTTCTTTTTCATTGCTTTATTCTTTTTTTCTTTTCTCATATTCAAAAAATTAAATTAAAAAAATATATTTCAATACGCAAAAAACAAGAGCCACTCAATTTTCAGCACTCTCGCTATTTCAATTCTTTTGAAAGTTTTGAAAATTCATTCATCAGCAAAAGAAGTGATTCTTTATCGCCGTTCTGCTCGGCTTTTTTGATATCCCTAATGATACTATTTATTCTCTCTTTTTGCAATTCTTTTTTATACTCCTCCAAATAATGGTCAAAAATTTCCTTGATTTGGTTTTTATCAAATTCTTCCACTCCATTTTGACCAAATTTATACTTCGCGTCAAAATACATTTCTTGCAATCTGTTTTGAACGCTCTCATTGACTCTCATAACCATATTCTCATAGGAAAAATTCACTGATTTCCCTTCTTTCAGAATAAACCGCAAAATTTCATCCTCCAAAAAAATACTTTTCAGTTCATCATCGGAACTGACACTCTCCCACAAATCGGAATTAGCCAAAAGCAACCCAGCTATTTTCTCGCAAATCATTTGCGATCTTTTTGCGAATTTCAAATCATCGCCGCCACCGGAAACATTCTTTTCTTCAAAAGTCCTGCTTGTTTCCGGAGATGCATTTTTTATTACGTCTGCAATAATATTTTCTTCCACTTCCAGCTCTTGGGCTAATTTTGAAATCCAGTGCATTTTCTCTATTTTATTGGAAATATGCCCAATAATTTCCGCCAGGCTCTTGGCAATCGCCTTTTTTCCTCCAACCGTATTCTTGCTGTTGTTTTTCAATTCTTCCTTCAGAAAATATTCCAACGCTTGAGTCGATTTAGAAACAGCTTCCAAAAGTTTTTGCGGATCTTTGGCGACAACATCCGCCGCGTCTTTTCCGTCTTCCAAAGCAACCACAGCCGGAGAAAAACCTTTTTCAAAACAAAGCTGAGCGCTCCTTCTAGCCGCCGCTTGTCCGGCGCTATCCATATCAAAAAGCATCTTGATATTTTCCGTATATCTTTTCAAAATATCCAGCTGTTCAAAAGTCAGGGCTGTTCCGGACACCGCCACTGTGTTTTCCAATCCTGCTTGATGAGAAGCAATGACATCCAAATTTCCCTCCACCAACAAAACAAAATTTTTATTTTTTATTTCTTGTTTAGCCTGAAATATGCCATACAATGCTTTGCTTTTATGATATACGCCTGTTTCCGGGGTATTAATATATTTAGCTTGCGATTCATCTCCTCCCGGAGCTACTCGCGCGGAATATCCAACAACTTTTCCCATCACATCCATAACGGGAAACATAATTCGATCGCGGAATCTATCATAATATCTGCTTGTTCCAATTTGCTTGTCGATAATGAGTCCGGCTGCCAAAATATCATTGGCGGAAAAACCTTTTCCCAAAAGAAATTTCAAAATATTATCCCATCCTTCGGGAGCGTAACCTAAACGAAATTTTCGGATACTTTCTGTTGAGATTCCCCTATCGGAAAGATATTTCAATATTTTTTCTTTTCCCGCTCCATCCCAAAGTTGTTTTTCATAGAAACCGGTCGCCAACTCCAACGCTTCCAAAACTTTATTCTTTTCATTTTGAACTTTAGGATTAAAATTCGCCAATTGCACACCGGCTTTTTCTGCCAAAATTTTGAGCGTTTCCTTAAAATCCAAACTTTCTATTTCTTTCACAAAAGTAATCACATCACCTCCCTTATTGCAACCAAAACAATGGAAAATCTGTTTTTCTTCATTCACCATAAAAGAAGGACTTTTTTCATGATGAAAAGGACAGTTCGCCTTCCAATTGGCGCCCGCTTTCTGCAATTTCACATACTCGCCCACCACATCCACGATATTCAGGCGAGATTTTATCTCTTCTACGGGGGAGTTTAACATAGTATATTCAGATTAAAGAACTTTGCAATAAAATGCAAACGTTAGAGAATAAATTTCAAAAGAGGACTTTTTCTGTCTACAATTTGATATTTAAGACCGATATTATCCATTCTTTTCATTAATGGATGTAAATCTTCCCTTTTTGATAGTTCAATTCCAACTAAGGCTGGTCCGGTTTCACGGTTATTTTTCTTGAAATAATCAAACAAAACAATATCATCATTAGCGCCCAACGCTTCATTTAAATATTTCCGCAACGAACCGGCTTTTTGAAAAAATTCTATAATAAAATAATGTTTCAGTCCTTGATGCGCCAAGCTTCTGTCAATAACTTCCGGATATCTGCTAATGTCATTATTTCCGCCGCTAACAATGCAAACTACTGTTTTATTTTTAATTTTATTTCCCAGTTTTTCCAAGACCGCAGAGGCAAGCGCGCCAGCCGGTTCCGTGACTATTCCATTATTCTGATACAACGAAATCATTTCTTGACAAACTCTTCCTTCTGAAACCAGGAAAATATCATCGACTAATTTTTGAGAAAATTCAAATCCTAATTTTCCAACAGTTTTGACCGCTGTGCCATCAACAAATTTATCAATATGTCCAAGCGTCACCACTTTTCCTGCTTTGATCGATTCAGACATTGAAGGAGCTCCTTCCGGTTCAACCCCAATCAACTCGAGTTTTGGATTTTTATTTTTTGCATAAATTCCCAAACCAGAAATCAATCCGCCACCGCCAATTGGAGCTATGATATAATCGGGAGATTTTGATAATTGTTCAAAAACTTCAATGCCAATAGTTCCCTGCCCGGCAATAACATCCACATCATCAAAAGGATGAATAAAAACCGCCTTATTTTTCTTGCAAAATTTTTCCGCTTCGCAACAAGTTTCGTCAAAAGTATCGCCCGCTATAATAATATTTGTCCATTTTCCTCCAAATTTTCTAACTCTTTCTATTTTCTGATTCGGCGTATTTGACGGCATAAAAATATTTCCTTTGATTTTCAATCTATTGCAACTGAAAGCCACCCCTTGCGCATGATTTCCCGCGCTGGCGCAAACAACCCCGCTTTCTTTTTCCTTATCCGAAAGTGATGATATTTTATTGTAAGCCCCTCTAATTTTATATGACCTGACCGCTTGCAAATCTTCTCGTTTCAAATAAATTTTAGCTTGAAATTTCTTTGACAATTCTTCATTCAATTGCAACGGGGTTTTAATAATAACATCTTTAATGCGGTCATACGCCTCTTGAATCAATTCCGTGTTGATAGTTTTCATACAATTTGTTTCTTATGAGCAATACAGGCTATTTCTATTAAAACATCCTTTGGTAATCTGGCAACCTCAACTGTAACTCTGGCTGGATATGGTTTGAAAATAAATTTTTCCGCATATACCTCATTCATCGCAGAAAAATCTTCCATATTTTTCAGATATACTTCAGTTTTAACCACGTTTTCCAATCCAATTCCAACTTCTTGCAAAACTGCTTGCAAGTTTTTTATCACCTGTTCAACTTGTTTCTTGATATCACCTTCAACAATAAGACTCGTTTCGGGATTGATTGGAATTTGTCCTGAGCAAAATACAAAATCATCAACAATTATTGCTTGTGAATATGGTCCAATAGCCTGCGGAGCTAATTTTGTTTGAATTTCTTTCATAATACTAATTTTTTGGCGGTGTTTTTTGATTGATGTTCGAACTTTTTTTGATGAAAAT
>AMFJ01033798.1_pt1 | contig 22018 bp, 22 predicted proteins | sample 427208 | NCBI WGS metagenome assembly AMFJ01 (sample SAMN02954298, study PRJNA114691) | groundwater metagenome | biome: aquatic; feature: subsurface aquifer; material: sediment; isolation source: subsurface aquifer sediment | place: USA: Rifle, CO | collected 2008-08 | reverse complement strand
TATACCAATTATTACCAGGGTGCCGATGGTAGTCTCAATTTGAATTACAGAAGCGAAAAAACAAATACTTCTATCACATACAGTCCAAGATACAACGAGTTTTTTGAGCATTTCTATTCAAAAACAAATTTGGGTAACGGAATGATAATTAACGGAACTACCGAGTCTGATGACTTTACAAGGAATCATTCGTTCAGAGTTGTCAATGATATTTTCTTAACCAAAAAAGATGTTTTGGGTGTTATCGTTAACGGATTTATAAGAAACTCAAATGACTTTACAGATGATGCAGTTACCGGAAGCGAACTGTTAAACAACGGGGTTCTTGTAGAAAAAACAAAAACAGGAATTGACAACGACGACATTTTCGACAATATCTCAGGAAATCTCAATTACACCCACACCTTCAAAGACAATCAGGAGATAACGCTAAATGCAGACTATGGTTATTACAAAATTGGCAAGAACAGCTTCCAGGACAACTATTTCTCGGACAAGGACGGTATTCAAACTAGAGTTCCCTCTATATTCAAAAGCAACTCCGATCAGCTTATCAATATCATGTCTTTTAGAGCCGACTACGAGCAGCCAATTTTTAAAACATTCAAGCTTGAAACCGGAATAAAATGGGCTCAGAGTAATACAAACAACGACCTAATCCGTCAGGATCAGATAAACAATAACTGGGTAATAAATAATCCGCTGAGCAGTAAGTTCGATTACAAGGAGAATATCTCGGCAGCATATCTGTCACTTGCCAAACAATTTGGCACTAAATGGAGTCTTAAAGCAGGATTAAGAGGAGAACTCACTCAGGCAACAGGTGAATGGATAAGCGCAGATACTACTACAAACAAAACATATCTGGACGTATTTCCAACTGCATTTGCAGGCTATACACCTAATAAGAATCTGAGATTCGGATTGTCTTATACAATGAGAATCCAAAGACCGAATTTCAATCAGCTTAATCCTTTCAGAATGTACATTGATGCAAGCAGTTCACTTGAAGGAAATCCAAATCTGAACCCTCAGTATAACCATCAACTCAGTCTTTCTCTTGGAATTAAACAGCACTTTTCTGTGAGTATGCACGGGCAGTTTATGAATGGTGTTATAATTCAGAATGCACATTTTAATCCCGAGACTGGTGAAAAGATGCTTGTTTGGGAGAATTTCGGAAAACAGTCTTTTGTTGGAGGTGCTCTTTCTGTAACTGAATTGCCTATAACCAAGTGGCTCATTCTTAATGCGAATGTGTTTGTAGCAAACGTAAGTAATTCAACAGAAGGATATGAAAGCAGCTCCATTTTTTCAAACGCAAATTTCAATGCTGCTTTCCTTTTGCCGAAAAATTTCAAGATTGAGGCAATGGGCTTTGCTCAAAGTGGAATTCCATACGGATACTTTTTAGTTGAACCTACTTTTGAGCTTTCGCTCGGGATCAAGAAAACCATCATGGACAACAAAGCTACAATTGCACTCAATGTTAGCGATATTTTAAACAGCAGGGAAAACAACGTTAAACTGAATAGCGGAATTCTGGAATCCTATAGTTTTAATTCGAATTACAGAAGCCGCCAGATTACATTAAGCTTCCAGTATCGCTTCGGACAGAGCAAAGCTATGAAAACAAGAAAAGTAGGCAATACCGAAGAGGCAGCAAGAGCCGGATCGGGAAACTAATATAATGAATGGCAAAGGAGAATTAAATAGTATTTAGGTTTAGGTAAACTTCATAAAACAATGTATCCTCTGCCAAAAGAGGCTGTCTATAAACAGACAGCCTCTTTATCTTATAAATCAAATGATTAAATTAATTTCCGGTTGCTTTTAATGTGTTTTTCAACAATGAAATTATTGTCATTGGACCAACACCCCCGGGTACCGGAGTTATATAGGAACATTTTGGAGATACTTCACTGAATAAAACATCACCAACCAAACGAAATCCCGACTTATTATCGGCTTTCACTCTTGTAATACCTACATCTATAACAACGGCTCCCTCTTTTACCATGTCACCGGTAAGAAATTCAGGAATTCCCAGTGCGGCAATAATTATATCGGCGTCCAGAGTGTGTTTTTTAATGTCTTTTGTACGGCTGTGGCAAATCGTTACAGTACAATCGCCGGGTTTTGATTTTTGAGAGAGAAGATTTGCAACCGGACGGCCTACGATATTGCTCCGGCCTATAACCACACAATGCTTTCCGGATGTTTCAATTTTATATCTGTCAAGGAGCTCCACAATTCCCCATGGTGTTGCTGAAACAAACGAGGGAAGTCCAAGTACCATTCTGCCTACATTTTCGGGATGAAAGCCATCGACATCCTTTCGCGGATCAATAGCTTCGACAACTTTCTCTTCGTTTATGTGCTTTGGAAGCGGTAACTGAACTATAAGTCCGTCTATTCCTTCGTTTTTATTAATTTTTGCAATTTCTCCTAATAAAATTTCTTCCGAAGTATCTCCCGGAAGTCTGATAATAGTCGAATCAAAACCCACTTGTGAACAAGCTTTCTCCTTATGTCCGACATATGTTTGGGAAGCTCCGTCTTCACCAACAAGAATTGCCGCAAGATGAGGCCTTTTTCCGCCGTTTCGGACAATCTCTTCCACTTTTGAAGCTATCTCTATCTTAATTGCATCTGCTGTCGCTTTTCCGTCCAGAATTGTCATGTCTTGATTTGAATTTAAATGAACTGATATTAAAACACAAAAGTTATCTGCGCATGCCGCTCATGGCTTTTAATGCATTTTTTCCGCCACCGCCGGAAAAGTTTTTCATCACTTTACGGGTGTCTTCAAATTGTTTAATAAGCCTGTTGACTTCGGCAATTGTAGTTCCGCTGCCGCTGGCAATTCTTTTTCTCCTGCTGCCATTCAATATTGCAGGATTATCCTTCTCTTCCACAGTCATCGATTGAATTATCGCCTCAATGCTCTTAAATGAAGAGTTGTCCATGTCTACATCCTTCAAAGCTTTACCCATTCCCGGTATCATCGATGCAAGATCCTTGATGTTTCCCATTTTTTTTATTTGCTGAATCTGGCTATAAAAATCCTGAAGAGAAAACTGGTCTTTTGCCAGTTTCTTTTGCAGCCTTCGTGCCTCAACTTCATCAAATTGCTCTTGTGCCTTCTCTACTAAGGAAACAACATCTCCCATTCCAAGGATTCTGTCGGCAATTCTTTTTGGATGGAAAACATCCAGAGCCTCCATTTTTTCACCGGAAGAAGCAAACTTTATTGGTTTATTTACGACTGCCATTATGGAGAGAGCAGCCCCTCCCCTTGTGTCTCCATCAAGTTTTGTTAAAACTACTCCGTCAAAATCAAGCCTTTCATTGAAAGTCCTTGCAGTTTCAACTGCATCCTGACCTGTCATTGAATCTACAACAAACAGAGTTTCAGTTGGTTTTACCGAATTTTTTATTGATGCAATTTCGGACATCATCTGCTCGTCGATGGCAAGTCGTCCGGCAGTATCAATTATGACTAATGAGAACCCCTCCTGTTTAGCTTTTGAAACAGCATTTTTTGCAATCTGAACAGGATCTTTTGAACCCTCTTCGGAATAGACAAAAACTCCAATCTGTTCGCCCAGAATTTTTAACTGTTCTATTGCAGCAGGCCTGTAAACATCGCATGCTACCAGCATTGTTTTTAGACCCCTCTTTGTTTTACAGTTGAGCGCCAGTTTTCCCGAGAAAGTTGTTTTACCTGAACCTTGCAATCCGGCAACCAGCACAATTCCGGGATTCCCCTTTACAGAGATATCCTGAGCTTCGCTTCCCATAAGAAGCGTAAGTTCGTCATGTACGATTTTTGTAAGCATCTGCCCGGGACGAACAGCTTTAAGAACATCTTGTCCCAAAGCTTTTTGTTTCACATCATCGCAAAAATTCTTGGCAATTTTATAACTAACATCGGCATCAAGTAAAGCCTTTCTAATTTCCTTAAGTGTTTCGGCAACATTAACTTCAGTAATCCTTCCTTCGCCTTTAAGTAACTTAAAGGAGCTCTCCAACTTGTCAATTAAATTTTCAAACATTTTGTAATAGAACTATTTATAAAAAACTAACTATTTCGAAATAAATCCGTGCAGAATTTTCCTTCCGTCTTCATTTACAATGGCCTCAATATGATATCTTACCAACTCCGAATGAAAAATGTACGGATCTTTAAGAAATGCATAAGAACCATTCCATGTATATATTCTCGCAAGGGCAGATGTGAAAAACAAAGTAACAAGTTCCTTGTTCAAATCTTCCCGGTATAAAGATTCTGCCAAACCTCTTTCAATATTTTCTGAAATAATTTTTGAATAGAAAGACATTCTGTTTGTATGATCCAGAAGTTTAAGATCCGGTAAAAATTTTGAGGAATCGCTCAGAAGTAATGGCCCAATCTCAATAAGAGATTTGTTCATCATTTCGCTTGTGTAATACAAAGCTTCTATTGCATTCCGCCCCTGGTTCAAAGCAAGATTTATACGAAACTCAATGTCTCCGAGCACAAACTGCATAACTGTGCGCATTAGCTCCTCTTTACTGTTGAAATTATTGTAAAGAGTCTTTTTGGTAAGCTTAAGCTCATCTGCAATCTCCTCCATTGTCATCTTAAGGCCTTTCTGCCTGAAAAGTCTGAAAACCATTGCAACATACTTCTCTTTCGAACTGACTCTGCTCATAAATCAATCTTATTAAAATTATTATCAAATTACTCCGAAAAATATTCAGGTGCAATATCTTTCTGGTTGTATCTCATTGCCATAACGTGACCATATGCACCGGCAGAGCGGATAGCAACAATATCTCCTCTCTTGGTTTGAGGAAGAAGTATGTTCTTTCCAAATCTGTCGCTTGATTCACAAATAGGGCCAACAACATCATATTTCAACACTCTTCCATCAGATGTGAGGTTGTCGATCTTATGACTGGCCTGATAAAGAGCAGGTCTTATAAGATCATTCATTCCTGCATCAAGAATTGCAAATTTCTTCCCTTTTCCGAATTTCACGTACAAAACCCTTGATATTAAAGACCCGCACTGGGCTACTATAGTTCTGCCGGGTTCAAAATGAATTTTCTGACCTGGATACACTTTCAGATTTTTATGTATAATTGAGAAATAGCTCTTAAAATCGGAAAGAGGATTATTGTCCGGGTCGGTATAATCAATTCCCAAACCTCCTCCCAGGTTTATGTTTTCAATAAACAATCCTTTATCAATAAACCATTTCTGAATCTCATTGATTCTGGCGCAAAGCATTGAAAACACATTCAGGTCGGAAATCTGAGACCCAACATGGAAATGGAGGCCGATCAGATCAATATTTCGGGATTTCTTAATAGATTCAAACACCTCTTCAAACATCCATGGACTTATTCCGAATTTGTCCTGAGACCGGCCTGTACTAATATATTTATGTGTATGAGCGTCAATATCAGGATTAATGCGTAAAGCAATCCTGGCTCTTTTGCCCAAAGAAATTGCAATTGAATTTATTACTTCAATTTCCGGAATGCTTTCGCAGTTAAAACAAAAAATTTCCCCTTTAAGTGCTGTTATAATCTCCTTATCGGATTTCCCCACACCTGCGTAGACAATTTTCTCAGGTAAAAAACCGGATTTTAAGGCTAAGGCAACTTCATTTCCGCTCACACAATCGGCACCAAGACCATATTCCTTTATTATTGAAAGAACTTTAAAATTGGCATTGGCTTTAAATGCATAATGTGCATGGTAATTGTACTTATTTAACTCGTCCGTATAACTTTTGAGAGTCTTTCTCAGAAGATCCAGATCGTAATAATAAAATGGCGTTTCCAGCGTCTTAAATTTTTCAGTTTCTTTTGTGCTAAACATTGTTATCAGTTAATGGGGGTTTGAAAAGGCAAAATTAGTAAAAAACTTGTACTTAATTTAAAATATCTATCTTTGCAAAAATTAAAAAGAGAAGAATGAAACCAACAAAGAAGGATCTTCTAAGGGAGACTATACAACACATAGATGTCACAAAAATTGACTCAACGCTTCTAATTGACTCAATGCGCAACATGTCTTTTTCATCAAGAGATACAGCCTCTGCGGCAGATATTCTCCAGTTGATGATCAACGACACTGAGTCTACAAACTGGCTCATTCTTGCTGGGAGTACTTCGGCAGGCGGATGTATGCAAGTGTATGTAGACATGTTAAGATTTAATATGATTGATTCAATTGTTGCAACAGGTGCTTCAATTATTGACATGGACTATTTTGAAGCACTAGGGTACAAACATTACAGAGGAACTCAGTTTATTGATGATACACATTTGAGAGACAACTATATCGACAGGATTTACGATACTTTTATTGATGAGGAGGAGCTTCAGGCTTGTGATGCAACAATAAAACTTATCGCAGATTCACTCGAGCCTCGTCCATACTCTTCAAGAGAGTTTATTTTTGAAATAGGTAAATGGCTAAGCAAGAACTCAATAAAGAAAGATTCTCTTATTCAAACTGCTTATGAACTAAATATCCCAATTTTCTGCCCTGCATTCACCGATAGCAGTGCCGGTTTTGGTCTTGTTATGCATCAGGTAGAAAAACTTAAAGCCGGAAAACCATATCTTTCAATAGATTCAGTAGCCGATTTCCGCGAGCTTACAGAGGTTAAACTTTCTGCCAAAACAAGCGGATTGTTTATGATTGGCGGAGGAGTTCCCAAAAACTTCGCTCAGGATACTGTGGTTTGTGCAGAGTGTCTTGGATTTGATGTTCCTATGCACCAGTATGCAGTTCAGATTACAGTTGCCGATGTGCGCGACGGAGCCTGCTCTTCATCTACCCTTAAGGAAGCAAACTCATGGGGAAAAGTGAATACAGCTCATGAGCAAATGGTTTATGCCGAAGCAACTACTGTTGTTCCGGTTATTGTAAGTTATGCCTATCATAAAGGGAACTGGAAAAAGCGTACCCGGAAAAACCATACTCTGCTATTCAAAGACGGTACAAAAGGCAGTGGCATCATGCTCACAGAAAACAAGTAAAATCAAAGGAATAACAATAAAAAAACTGAGGCTGCCTAATTTAAGACAGCCTCAGTTTTTTATTGCAACTTCTTAAAATTACTTGTCTTTCATCTTAATTTCAACTAGAAATCCTATTACAAGTCCAAGTCCTCCAAAAAGCAATGTCGAAGCTCCGTAGATTACGTTCATAGTTTCTCTCATATCATATGATATTTCACGTGATAACCCCATTGAGGACTGCACGATGATATATCCTATTAAAAGTCCAAGTCCAAGACCCATTAAAAGAGATCCTATCCTTAAAGTTAAAAACTGACTTTTGAACATTTTACCTTCACCAAAAAGTCTTGCAAGGTTCAGATTTTCTGTGTTTACATTTTCAAGTTGAGAGATTTTCTCCAAAATCATTAATCTCTCTTTTTTTCTTACAAAAAGTTCAATTAATTTGTAAAAAGCAAAAGCTCCTATACCAAAGGTTACCGGGATTGAAATAAAGTCCATCATAAAGCATATGTTTTAAATTGTTTTGCACTTTTGACGAGAGTGCCTTTAAAAAGTTACACTTAAATAAATTTAAAAAAGATTGTAACTTCACAACCAATGTTGCGTCTAAATTTGCAAATGAAAAGAGAAGAGGAGCTTATATTAATCAAAAGAATTAAGGCAGGTGAACTAAACCTGTTCAATACTCTTGTTGAGACGCACTCGCCTAAGATATTGTCGGTTGTAAGAGGTGTAGTGTCCAATAGAGAAGATGCCGAAGAGGTGGCTCAGGATGTTTTTGTAAAAGCATATTTCTCCATAAAATCTTTTCGCGGAGAGTGCTCTTTTTCCACTTGGCTGTTCCGGATTGCATATAACATGTCAATTTCAAAAACCAGGCTTAAGAAAAGAGAGCATATACCAATTGAAAATACATGCAATATTCCCGATGACAGTTTGGCCTCTGCAGAAAACTTCATGGACGCCGAAAGGTTATATAAGGCTTTGAATAAAACGCTTAATGAACTTGATGTTCCTGACCGATTTCTGATTATCTCTTTCTATAATCACGAGAAGAGTATAAAAGAGATTTCCGAAATAACCGGAATGAGTGAATCAAATGTAAAAGTTAAGCTTCACAGGATAAAAAAAAGGTTAAATATGTTAATGGGAGATAATATGGAGGTGTGTTATGGATGAGAATGACAAAAATATAAAAGAACTGTTTGTGAGATTATCCGACGAATCGGTTCCATTCAACTTTGAAGAAAAAATTCAAAGAAAAATTGAAAATAAGCTGGCAAGGAGAAAGGAGATCAGGGAACTCGGGTTCCAGATTTCAATTGCAGCACTTACTGCCCTGGTAATCTCTGCGGTATTCTACTATTTAAATATCAAATACTTTAATATTGATCTCAGCAATATTAAATATCTTACAGCCGGCGGCGTTAGTCTCTCCGGAAAGGTTAAATCAATGTTTTCGGGCAATGACTCACTGCTTTGGATAATAATTGGATTAAATGTTGTGCTTCTGATTTTTGCGGAAAGGATTATCTCCGAAAAACTGTCTCAAAAAGAAAAAGGGAAAGGAGAGTAACAGATTTATTACTGATGCTCGTCCCGAAGTAAATCAAATACAGTTTTCACAGGATTAAAAGTGGACACAGGCACTTCAACAAACAGAGTGTTCCACTGACTCATTGCTCCATTCCAAAGTCCCGGAAGTTCCTGAGCCTTCACAGGTATCCCCTCTATACTTTTAACAGAAATGAAACCGGTTTCCGGATCGACAAATTTATGCAAATCAAATTTATTTCCGTTATAATCAATTAAAGAGCAGGCAAGATCAACCGGATTGAAATGTGTGGACATTTCCATCAGTTCGATAAATGAAGGATCCTGTTCATTTAGCTGAGCTTTCTCAAGAATCTGCAACGAGGTTGATCCATCGGCATCTTTTACAATAAAAGGACCGCCTCCCGGTTCCCCTGTATTCTTTACCATTCCGCACACCCTTATTGGTCTGTTTAGTTTTTCTCTTAAAAAATCTTTAAGTATTTCCTGCGGGACAGATGGAAGCTTAACACATAAAACTTCATCCATAAATTTTTCAATTTCCGCAAGCAGGTCTGTATCCAGCTCTCCGTCCAGTTGAGAAAGATATCCGAATATTCTTTTTTGGATGATTATTAGAGTTCCTCCAAGAATCTTCTTCCATTTTACAGTTTCTGGCAGCATACTCTCCTTTGCTACATTATCAATGTTCTTTATAAAAACAATTGACGATGTGATGTCATTCAGATTCTCTATGAGTGCGCCATGACCTCCCGGGCGGAAAAGAATTGTTCCATCGGATTTTCTGAATGGTTCATTATTCGTGGTTACTGCAACTGTATCAGTTGACTGCTTTTGAAGAGTGAACCTAATATCTGCAATAGCTCCGGTTTGTTTTTCGTATTCATTTTTAATTCTGTTGCTGAGCTGTTTGAATGCTGACAAATGTTCCGGAGAAACAGACATAGTCATTCTGGCAATTCCGTCTTTGCCTTTGGAGTATTCAAAGGCTTCCAGCAGATGCTCTTCAAATGGTGTTCTTGAGCAGTTCGCATATCTGTGGAACTTGAGCAGACCTTTAGGAAGCGAGCCATAGTTGAGTCCTTCATTATAAAGTAATTTTCTAAGGACAATCTCTTTATTCCCTGAATCAAACCCCGGGAGCCTGTTGAGATCCTCAAAAAATGCAAATCTGCTAAGGTTATCAAAGAAAACAGATGCTTTTTCGTTTTTTGATAATTCGTAAAGGTCCTTGAACATTCTTGTTGCGGCACCGGATGCGGGTACAAATTTTGAAACTTCGCCGTTGTATGAATCGAACTCCTCCACCATCCTGTCGATTTGATTGTTATCAAATATAGATATACCTCTTTCCGTCGTGGCCGGAGATACAATCTCCGGAAAAGGGAAACCGCTATTGAAGAAGTCCAGTTGCTGCTGAACAGTTTCTTCTGTGATTCCTTTTTCATGAAATTGACTCAAGTCTTTACCAGTAAACATATCATTTGAATTTTAAATGCTCAATAATGTCGAACAATTCAGGTGAAAATTCCCTTCGGTAGTTGTAATTTCCTCTTAGATACTCGAATGATCCCGGATTGCTTCTAAGCATTCTGTCGTCAACTTCTATTGAATAAATATTCTCAAGAAGATTGACAATGTTTTTAAAACCGGAGATATTTCCATCGGGAATAAAACTGTAGGAAGGGACCGGTGACAATACAATCGAAAACTTTGCCAGATCGTCAATTCCGTAAAAACCCCCGAGTTTATTTACAACAATTCTAGTTGCATTTGCTTTTCCTTCAAGAGAATATCCGGCGATATGCGGTGTGGCAATGCTGGAAATATTCATTAAATCTAAGTTTAACAATGGTTCTCTGCTCCACACATCGGTAACAACTGCTCCGAGATTATCTCTATATGAGATAAGTTCTTTTTCGTTTATAACCTCCCCTCTGGATGAATTGATAAAAATTGCTCCCTTTCTCATATGCGAGAGAAACTCTGCATTGACCATCTCTCTTGTCGAATCGTTGAGAGGAGTATGTACAGATACAATATCCGATTTTTCAAGAAGGTCATTAAGAGTAATATAATCCGACGAAGAGAGATTAGAGCGGTCCACATAAAACTCACCGATTTCTCCTCTCTGGGCAGAACTTGCCGTTTTATAAAAATCAGGATCTTTTGTGAGTAATTCCCTAACAGGAGGGTCGCACCTGAGTACATTCATTCCGAAGCAGAGTGCTGTTTGAGCAAGCCTCTCTCCTACATTTCCTGCACCTATTATCCCAATTGTCTTCCCGCAAGGATCGGTTTCCAGATTATTGCATACATCAAAAATTGCAGCAATGACATACTGAACAACTCCCCATGCATTGCATCCTGCTGCGGCAGTAAAGTATATCCCGTTCTTATCACAGTATTCTTTATCAACATGCTCAGTGCCTATGGTTGCAGATGCAATGAACTTTACGCGGCTGTTTTCAAGCAATCCGGCGTTGCAATTCGTTCTGGTTCTTATTATGAGAGCATCGGCATCTCTGACTGCAAACGCATTTATCTCATTCCCCTTAAGATAAACAATATCTGCAAATGGCTCAATTACACCTCTTAAAAAAGGGATGTCGGCATCTGCAATTATTTTAATTTTACTATCCATATTAAATGAGACCGTAAACTATCTTAATATTATCTCTCTAACCAGAGGTTTTCCAAGCTTTTCGTTAATTTCAGATATTATTTGTTGCCTCAAATGGGAAAAACGATCCCTTGCAACAGAAGACGCCATAACGCAAAACAATTTGCCTTCTTTGTAGTCTCTTGAAAGTATATATTTATTTATTACCGGGGGAATAAGCTGGTCAAATGCCTCCAGCACCCTTGCTTTTGTAAGCGCGGAATCTATTCCCATTATTCTTATATAGTCTGGAATAAGGTCTCCTATCCGAACTGCATCGTGCTTTTTCATAATATTGTTCCTGAGTCAATTTCGAAAGAGCGGGTATCTCCGTTTATTGTGTCCAAAATTGAATTTATTCTCACTTTGTTGCTATCTGTTATAAATATCTGACCAAAAAAATCAGACGCAACGAGTTTTAGTAAATATTCAACTCTTTGCATGTCCAACTTATCAAAAACATCGTCGAGCAAAAGAACAGGAACCTTATTGTGCAGATCTTTGAAAATTGAAAACTGAGCAAGCTTGAGAGAAATTAGAAATGATTTTTGCTGGCCCTGAGAACCAATTTTCCTGATTGGATTTCCATTCATTGAAAATAACAAATCGTCCCTGTGAATGCCGGATGTTGTATATTTGAAAGCCCTGTCTCTTTCTATACATTTCTCAAGAAGTCCGGAAAGAGCACCCTGAGCAAGATCGGACTTATACTCTATTGAAATCTCCTCTCTTCCTCCGGAAAGCATTGAATAGTATTTTGATACAAGAGGAGTTAAGCTCTCTACAAACTCTTTTCTGGCCAGATAAATATATCCTGCGTTGTGCGACAGTTGCTCCGAAAAGGCAGACAACAAATCCTGTGAAATTGATGAGTTTTTAAGAAGTTTGTTTCTTTGAGAAAGCAGCTGGTTGTAGTTTTGCATTCTTCGCAAATACTCCCTGTCTGTTTGAGAGAGAATTGCATTCAAAAAACGTCTTCTTTCCTCTCCCGACTCATTAATAAGACAAGTGTCATAAGGAGATACCATTACAATTGGAATCAGACCAATATGATCCGATAATCTGTGGTAGTTTTTCCCGTTTCTTTTTATGATTTTCTCTCCTTCTGAAGTAAGGGAAAGCGAAATCTTTTCTTCGGTTCCGTCTTCTTTCGAATAATCTCCATGAATAGCAGTGAGACTTTCGCCGTAACTTATAGTATATTGGTCTAAGTTTGAAAAATAACTTTTAGACATGGAGAGATAGTAGATCGAATCCAAAAGATTGCTTTTCCCCGATCCGTTGACCCCAGTTATGCAATTTAATTTGGGTGAGAATTCAATTTTAGCTTCGTTGATGTTTTTGAAATTGAGTATTGATATTCTCTTTAAATACATTTGTATCATATTAATGTACAAAGTTACTACTTTTATGAATTAAAAATTTGAGATTAGACAAAATATTGTAATTTTGCAACCTCCTTAAAAAAAGAAGAGATGACAAAGAATACCCATCAACACGATCCTGAGCAGTCAGTGGAGCAGGCACTGAACAACACCGAACATTTCATTGAGAGGTACAAAAAACCACTCATTTATGGTGCTATTATTATTCTTGTAATTATTTCAGCAGGTTTTGCATACCAGCATCTTTATCGCAAACCTCTTATTCAAGAAGCTCTTGCTCAGTCATTTACCGCAGAACAGCACTTCCGTGCAGACTCATTTGCTCTTGCTCTCAATGGTGATGGCAATACACTTGGGTTTAAACAAATTATAGAAGAGTACGGTAATAAAGCCGGTGAAGCAATTTATTTCTATGCAGGCGTATCGGAACTTCAGCTTGGAAATTACCAGAGTGCTATAGATTATCTTAAGAAATATGACGGCGACGACCTTGTGTTCCAAGCCCGTGCAATTTGCAATATAGGTGATGCCTATGCAGGTTTGCAAAACTATAAAGAGGCAGTGAACCAATACGTTAAAGCTGCCAAACATGTGGATAATCCATTTGCAGCAGGCTACTTGCTTAAAGCAGGTATTATGTATGAAGAGCTTGGCGAAACAGCTAAGGCTCTGGAAATATACGAAGAGATAAAGGTCAAATATCCTCAGACTATCGAAGGATATGAAATCGACAAATACATTGCAAGAATTAAGCAATCTGTTCCTCAACAATAAATAATCATACAAGATGGGAAGAGCATTTGAATTTCGTAAAGAGAGAAAATTTAAGCGCTGGGGCAACATGGCCAAAGTCTTTACAAGGCTGGGCAAGGAGATTTCGATGGCCGCCAAATCGGGCGGTATGGATCCCGACAACAACCCCCGCCTGAGAGCTCTCATTTCAACTGCCCGGTCCGAGAACATGCCCAAGGATAACATCGAACGGGCAATCAAAAGAGCAATTGAGAAAGATCATTCCGAATACAAAGAAATTGTATACGAAGGATATGGCCCTCATGGCATTGCTTTTTTAATTGAAACGGCTACAGACAATTCGACGAGAACCGTTGCAAATGTCCGCAGCTACTTTAACAAATTCGGAGGGTCACTCGGAACTTCCGGCAGTGTTGAGTTTATGTTTGAAAAAAAGTGTGTTTTCAAAATCAAGCCTGTAACTCCTGTTGATATTGAGGAACTTGAACTTGAACTGATTGATTTTGGAGCAGAAGAAGTTTTTCCCGATGACGATACAATAATGATATACGGTGCATTTGAATCATACGGCCATATTCAGAAGTTTATTGAAGAAAAGGGATTTGAATTAATTTCCGGATCTTTTGAAAGAATTCCGAATGTTGAGTTAAAATCTCTAACAGAAGAACAGAAGGCAGAAGTAGATAAACTGATTGACAGATTCGACAACGATGATGATGTGCAAAACTTGTATCACACCATGGCAAACTAAGCAGTTATAAATAATTGACATAGAAAAGTGATTGAAAATTCAGTCACTTTTTTTTTGATATGCATTTAATAAATTCATACCTTTGTGGGATGTTTACTTATGATTTATAATCAACTAATTACAATTTGTTATGAAACTGTCGCATATAGAGCACATAGGTATTGCTGTTAAATCATTGGAAACCGCCATCCCTTTTTATGAGGAGATGCTTGGTTTAAAATGCTACGCAGTAGAGGAGGTTGCCGAACAAAAAGTTAAAACGGCTTTCTTTAAAGTTGGCCAAACCAAAATTGAACTTCTGGAAAGTACCGACCCCGAAGGGCCGATCGGTAAATTTATTGAAAACAAGGGTGAGGGTGTACATCATATGGCATTTGCTACAGAAGAAGGATTGCAAAAATCACTCGACGAGATTGGGAGTAAAGGAGTAAGGTTAATCGATAAGGAGCCAAGAAAAGGTGCTGAGGGTCTTAATATTGCGTTTCTTCATCCGAAATCGACAATTGGAGTTTTAATGGAACTTTGCGAAAACCCAAACAAGAACAACTGATAATTCAATTTAAATAAATATTAAAATGAGCCAACAACTTGAACAGGTAAAAGCACTGATTCAGCTTCGCGATAAGGCGCGATTGGGAGGCGGTCAAAAGAGAATTGACTCTCAACACCAAAAAGGTAAATACACTGCCCGTGAAAGGCTGGCAATGTTGCTAGACGAAGGCAGCTTTGAAGAATTTGACATGTTTGTAACACACCGTTGTACAAATTTCGGGATGGAAAAAGAGACATTTCTGGGTGATGGTGTTGTAACAGGATACGGAACAATAGACGGTCGTCTTGTTTATGTCTTTGCACAGGATTTCACTGTTTTCGGAGGATCTCTTTCCGAAAGCTTTGCTATGAAAATATGCAAAATTATGGATCAGGCCATGAAAATGGGTGCTCCGGTTATAGGAATAAACGACTCAGGCGGAGCTCGTATTCAGGAAGGGGTAAATGCCCTTGCAGGATATGCCGAGATATTCCAGCGCAACATTCTGGCATCAGGAGTGATCCCCCAGATCTCAGGAATTTTCGGTCCATGTGCAGGAGGTGCGGTTTACTCCCCTGCCCTTACAGACTTTAACATCATGACAAAGGGAACAAGCTATATGTTCCTTACAGGCCCTAAAGTTGTTAAAACCGTTACAGGAGAAGATGTTACACAGGAACAACTTGGTGGTGCATCTGTTCATGCTTCTAAAAGCGGTGTTGCCCACTTTGCAGTTGAAAACGAAGAGGATGGAATAAGAGTAATCAGAGATCTCCTCAGCTACCTGCCTCAAAATAATCTTGAAGAGGCTCCTGCAATGCATACAAACGATCCAATTGACAGGCTTGACGATTCACTGAACGAAATTATACCGGACAGTCCTAACAAACCATACGATATGTATGAAGTAATTGGATCAATTGTAGACGACGGAAGATTTCTTGAAGTTCACAAAGATTATGCACCAAATATTATTGTTGGATTTGCCCGTTTTAACGGAAATTCTGTAGGCATAGTGGCAAATCAGCCGAAAGTGCTTGCAGGCGTGCTTGATATAAACTCATCAAGAAAAGCTGCAAGATTTGTTCGTTTTTGCGACGCTTTTAATATTCCTTTGGTTACCCTGGTGGATGTTCCAGGATTTTTACCGGGTACTCAGCAAGAGTACGGCGGGATCATACTTCACGGCGCCAAGCTTCTTTATGCATACGGCGAAGCAACTGTTCCAAAAGTTACAATTACACTTCGTAAATCATATGGCGGAGCATATTGCGTAATGAGCAGCAAACACCTTCGCGGAGATATCAACTATGCATGGCCAACAGCCGAAATTGCTGTTATGGGTCCTTCCGGCGCAATTGAAGTACTTTACGGCAAAGAGGTTGCAGCATCTGAAAATCCTGTGGCATTGGCTGCCCAAAAAGAGAATGAATACAGGGATGCTTTTGCAAATCCTTTTAATGCAGCTCGCTACGGCTATATCGATGATGTAATTGAACCTAGAAACACTCGTTTCAGAATTATCAGATCTCTGCAGCAACTTGCAACAAAAAAAGTCACAAATCCGGCCAAGAAGCATGACAACCTGCCTCTATAATTATTAAACAACAACAATATGAAGAAATTATTAAAAATATTTTTGTTGCTGGGATTTTTGGTAGCCGGGCCAGGGCTTAATGCACAAAGTCAGACCGATATGCGTTTGAATGAGTTACTCGTTACAAATACAGACGATTTCGAAGACGATTATGGACACAAAAGCGGATGGATAGAATTGTTCAATTCATCATATGGTACTGTAAACATTGGAGGCTGCTACTTCACAAATGATTCCGCCAACCTGACCAAATATGTAATTCCCAAGGCCGATGTTCTAACGAAAATCAGTCCAAGGCAACACATTTTATTCTGGGCAGACAATCAGCCATTTAGGGGTACATTCCATATAAATTTCACTTTGGAGGATTCCAAAGAGATAATTTTTGTAGCATCAGATGGTCAAACGATAATTGACAGAATCGCGATTCCTCACGAGAAGCTGGATTCTAATGTTTCCTATGGCCGTTTGGAAGACGGATTAGGCAGTCTTGACGGAACCAATGGATGGCAGGTTATGGACAGAACCTCTCCAAGCACAAATAACACAGGAGTGGATAAAGTACCCCCATCTGTTTTAATTAAGAAGATGGACCCTTACGGAGTAATTATGGCTGTTACAGCCATGTCTGTTGTTTTCCTCTCCCTGATTTTGCTTTATGTTATGTTTAAGAACATTGGTAAATACAATATAAAGAAGAGCAGAGAAAGATCGGAAGTTGCCTCGGCAATAACCGGGAAACCTAAAGTTGCCAATGTATCTGCAGAAATCTATGCGGCAATTGCGACAGCACTTCATGCATACAATCAGGACAGTGAAACGCACGATATTGAAAATACGATTTTAACGATCAATAAAGTAACAAGAAATTACTCACCCTGGAGTTCAAAAATTTACACACTTCGTGAAACTCCTCATAAATAACAGCTCAATAAGTTATGAAAGAATACAAATTGAAGATTAATGGTAATGATTACAATGTAACTATTATCGATATTGAGGATACCATTGCAGAAGTTGAAGTAAATGGAATTCCTTTCAAAGTTGAAATTGACAGACCGCTTAAAAAGCAGGCACCTGGAGTTCAAAGACCCGTGTCATCTGTAGGTCAGAATTCCGCACCTAAGCCTACGGCATCTGTTAAGCCCCCTGTTGCTTCCGGCGAAGAAACAACAATTACCTCTCCACTTCCGGGAGTTATTCTGGAAGTAGTTGTCAAAGAAGGCGATGTTGTTAAGAAAGGACAAAAACTGATGGTTCTTGAAGCAATGAAAATGGAAAATGTCATTGAAGCCAGTGCAGATGGTAAAATCATCGGCATTAAAGCAAACAAAGGCGACTCGGTTTTAGAAGGAGCAACTCTTATAATTATTGGATAATATGGATAAAGGTATTTTTTCACTACTAGCGGAGAATTTACAGCATTTTGTGCAATACACCGGATTTGCCAATGTTACATTTGGTCACATCATAATGATTTGTATTGGACTTCTGTTTGTTTATCTGGCTATCAAAAAAGAGTGGGAACCAATGTTGTTGATTCCTATCGGATTTGGAATAGTTATTGGTAACATCCCTTTCTTTCCTGGTCTGCAGATTGGTGTTTACGAACAAGGCTCTGTCCTGAATATCCTTTATCAGGGAGTTATTCAGGGTTGGTACCCTCCTTTGATTTTCCTTGGGATTGGTGCTATGACAGACTTTTCGGCACTAATATCCAATCCCAAGTTGCTTCTCATTGGTGCTGCTGCTCAGTTTGGTATTTTTGGCGCATATGCTATTGCCCTGCTTATGGGATTTTCTCCATCTGATGCAGCTGCTATTGGTATAATCGGAGGTGCCGACGGACCTACAGCAATCTTCCTTTCTTCAAGACTGGCTCCTAACCTGGTTGGCGCAATTGCAGTTTCTGCATACTCTTATATGGCTTTAGTTCCGGTTATTCAGCCACCGGTAATGAAGCTGCTTACAAACAGCAAGGAGAGACTAATTAGAATGAAGGCACCAAGAGCAGTATCTCAACTTGAAAAGATTCTTTTTCCTATAATAGGCTTCCTTTTGACATGTTTTATAGTGCCATCGGGTCTTCCTCTTTTGGGTATGTTGTTCTTTGGAAACTTGCTTAAAGAGAGCGGCGTTACCCGCAGGTTAGCAGAAACAGCAAGGGGACCGCTAATCGATGTTATTACAATATTGATAGGCTTAACAGTTGGTGCATCAACTCAGGCAGACAAATTTTTACAACTGACATCGATATATATCTTCATATTAGGAGCTGCATCTTTTGTTATCGCAACATCTACCGGAGTTCTGTTTGTTAAATTTTTCAACCTCTTCCTTAAAGAGGGAAACAAAATCAATCCGCTAATTGGAAATTCAGGTGTTTCAGCAGTTCCCGACTCAGCAAGAGTATCGAACAATGTTGGACTTGAATATGACAAAACGAACTACCTGCTTATGCATGCAATGGGCCCTAATGTTGCAGGTGTTATTGGAAGTGCCGTAGCAGCTGGGATTTTGCTTGGATTTATGTCATAAATACTATGTTTTTTTACTTAAAAAGCATCTCGAAAGAGATGCTTTTTTGTTTTTTTCCTTATCTTTGCTTTCATTGATTTTTTAAAAAACAGAGTATGCAAAACAAGTTGCAGGAACTTACAGATAAACTGTATAATGAGGGTTTATCCAAAGGAAAACAAGAAGCCGAAGATTTGCTTGCGAAGGCAGGTAAAGAGGCTGCAGGAATTATTTCAAAAGCTAAGGAAGAGTATGCACAAATAATTTCCAAAGCGAACAAGGAGGCAGAGGACATAAGACTTAAAATGGAAATGGAGCTAAAAATGGCTTCAAAACAGAGTCTCACTGCCCTTAAGAACCAGATTGAGAATTCCATTATTGCAAGTGGTTTTAACAAGCCTATTTCCGAAGTAACAGACAAATCTGATTTTATTAAAAGTTTAATTGAAACTGCAATTGCCTCTTTTAACCCAAAAGGTGGCGAATCTGTGTCTCTATCGCTGCTTTTACCCGAAAGCAAGAAAAGTGAGCTCGATTCTTTTTTAAAGAGCGATATCATAAGCAAACTTAAAGGCGGAATAACCATCGAATTCGACAAAAAAATCTCAAACGGATTTAAAATCGGTCCGTTGGACGAAGGTTATCATATTAGCTTCACCGATAAAGACTTACAGCAATTATTCAGTGAGTATCTTAAACCAAAAACTCGCGAATTTTTATTTGCCGGAAAATAATGAGGAACTATCAATATCTCATCGCCGGCCTTCCGGAAATAATTCTGGATTTCGAAAGGAGCAATTACGATGTAGATGCTATTCTTGAGGACGCATATATTAACATTCCTGCAAAAGACAAGCGATATATCGACTGGCTTATATTTGGATTTAAAGGAGAAAACCTCACTTCGCATTTTTACAGGGAGGTTATGCATTCTCAAAACCGCTTTCTTAAGGAGTACTTTAAGTTTGATCTTAACATCCGAAATTTACAGGCCGCATTTCTTGCCCGTAAGAATTCAATCAATCCCGAAGAGTTTTTAATTGGATCATCTCCTGTTACAGAAACGATAAAAACAAGCAAGGCAGCAGATTTTGGCGCCAGTGAATTCTTTGAGGAAGCATCGAAATTATTGACTATTCTTTCCGGCTCAAACATACTTGATAGAGAGCAGAATATCGATATGCTGCGCTGGAAAAAAGTCAGTGAAATAACAATTTTCAGCTACTTCGACATTGACTTTTTGTTGGGTTTTATTCTTAAAATTCTCATAATAAAGAGATGGGATGCACTGGATAAAAAGAAAGGCGCTATTCTCTTTAAACAACTGGTTGAGGAGGTTAGAGGATCATACAGAAAAGAAGAAGATATCATATAAGAGAAATAATAAAATTATATATGAAAACCAGAGGAAAAGTAAAAGGGATTATAGCCAATCTTGTGACAATCGAGGTTGATGGTCCTATTTCCCAGAACGAAATCTGCTATATTGACCTGGACGGTACCAAGCTGATGGCAGAGGTTATCAAAGTTACGGGTAAAAATGTTTTTGTACAGGTATACGAAAGCACCCGGGGATTGAAAGTAGATCACGAAGTTGAATTTCAGGGACACATGCTTGAAGTAACACTTGGTCCCGGAATCCTGTCAAGTAACTACGACGGACTACAAAACAACCTGGAGACGATGGAAGGGGTTTTCCTTACCAGAGGAGAACATACAGAACCACTGGACCTGGAAAAACTCTGGAATTTCACACCTGTAGCAAAAACAGGAGACAGAGTAATTGCTGCCGACTGGATTGGCGAAGTGAAAGAGGGCTGGTTATCGCACAAAATAATGGTTCCTTTCACTTTCAAAGGGGAGTATACAGTCAAGTCTGTTGCTACCGAGGGTGAATATAAAGTTACCGACAAAATTGCTGTAGTCACAGACGAAGAGGGCCTGGAAATTAATTTAACGATGACTCAAAAGTGGCCTGTAAAGGTTGCCATCACCTCTTATAAAGATAAACCGAGGCCATTCAGAATAATGGAAACTGGTATCAGAACAATAGATACCTTCAATCCAATAGCCGAAGGAGGCACAGGTTTTATTCCGGGACCTTTCGGTTGTGGCAAGACTGTACTCCAGCACGCCATATCAAAGCAGGCAGATGCCGATGTAATTATAATTGCAGCATGCGGAGAGAGAGCAAACGAGGTTGTGGAAATTTTTACTGAATTTCCCGAACTTATAGACCCAAGAACAGGCCGGAAACTGATGGAGAGAACAACCATCATCTGCAACACATCTAACATGCCCGTTGCAGCTCGTGAAGCCTCTGTGTACACTGCAATGACCATTGGCGAATACTACCGCGCAATGGGGCTTAAAGTGCTGCTTCTTGCAGACTCAACTTCACGCTGGGCACAGGCACTCCGTGAAATGTCAAACCGAATGGAGGAACTTCCGGGAGCAGATGCGTTCCCTATGGACCTTCCGGCAATTATTTCCAGTTTTTATGCAAGAGCAGGGATTGTTAACCTCAATAACGGAACTACAGGATCTGTAACGTTTATTGGAACAGTTTCTCCGGCAGGAGGTAACCTTAAAGAGCCTGTTACAGAATCAACCAAGAAGGCAGCAAGATGTTTTTATGCGCTTTCTCAAAACCGTGCAGACAAAAAAAGGTATCCTGCTGTTGACCCGATAGATTCATATTCCAAATATCTTGAATATCCGGAAATTATCGAGGATCTCCACAACCGGATCAGCCCGGACTGGATGGAAAAAGTAATCAAGGGGAAAAATATTGCCTTAAGAGGAAAAGAGGCATATGACCAGATAAACATCCTTGGAGACGACGGAGTTCCTATTGATTATCACACAAGATACTGGAAATCTGAACTCCTGGATTTTATAATCCTGCAACAGGATGCATACGATAAAATTGACCAGTCTACACCGCTGGTAAGGCAAAAATTCATGTACGATTTAGTAATTGATATCTGTAATACCGATTTTGAATTTGATGGTTTTGAAGAGTGTGGTAACTTTTACAAAAAGCTTATCAACATTATGCGTCAAATGAACTATTCGGAATACGAAAGTACAGAGTTTAAAAAATATATGGAACAACTAAACAAGGAGATTGGCCATGGCAAGTAAAGCATTTCAAAAAATATACACAAAACTGGAAGCTATTACAAAAGCGACTATTTCGCTAAGGGCAAATGGCGTAACGAACGAAGAACTTGCT
>AMFJ01004335.1_pt1 | contig 22025 bp, 22 predicted proteins | sample 427208 | NCBI WGS metagenome assembly AMFJ01 (sample SAMN02954298, study PRJNA114691) | groundwater metagenome | biome: aquatic; feature: subsurface aquifer; material: sediment; isolation source: subsurface aquifer sediment | place: USA: Rifle, CO | collected 2008-08 | reverse complement strand
CAGCACTCTTTGTTATTATTATAACATAGAAGTGCTGCGTCGTCATGAACGATCTCACTTTTTTAGAATCTGAATTTATCCCTTGCCTTCTTCAAAGATTCAATTATTTTTTCATAATGATAATCTTCGTGTCCGGCAGTAAGTGAGAATCTCAGCAAGGCATTTTTGCTGCTAACTGCTGGCTTGCGTATGGCTCCCACCAAAATTCCGCATTCAAAAAGAAGATAGTCTCTGGCCTCTTGGCATTTTTTGTCATCCCCGACAACTATGGGAACGATTTGAGATTCAGAATTCATTGCGTTGAATTCCAACTTTCTTACTTCATTGCGAAACTCAGAAGTTTTTTTGTGTAAAATTTTCCTTCTCTCATCGCCAATCCCTCCCGCAATAATTCTCTTTGTGAGCAATGCTCTTTCCACTATATCAGGAGGCAACGCTACAGAAAAAATATAGTGAAAATTTCCCACTTTTGCGAGATCACAAAACCCTACTGGCAAAGCAGCATATCCGCCAATACAAGCGAACGCCTTGCTAAGAGTTCCGATTTCCACAAAATATTCTAAATCTTCCTGCTCAACAATTCCTTGATGATCTAAAAGACCCCTTCCATTTCTTCCATACACGCCGTCGCTATGAGCGCCATCCAAAATAACTATCGCTCCATATTTTTTTGCCAATTCCAAAAGCTTCTTGCAATCAACAAAACTTCCGTTCATAGAAAACAAAGCATCCTCCACTATGAATTTGAGTGTTTCCGGCTCTGCTTTAGAAAGCTTTCTTTCTAATTCATCATAATTCAAATGCGACGTGGTTTTACAATGGAAACCATTTCCACGTATAGCATCTTGGAGTGATGCGTGAGCATGAACATCCATAAAAAAACAAGAAGCGGGAGGATTTTTGTCCATTGGAAAGCCAGCAGCGCTAACTCTGCCAGCCAAAAGGAGTATAGCATTGTAACAAGCCAAATATCCAGTATTAAAAAGTTTCATTCCTCGCGGATAAACCGAATTTTTAAATTCAGCCATTTCCTTTTCGAACTGAATATATATTTCGTGATCAGCAACAGCTCGAGAAATTCCAAAACCCGTTCCCCATTTTTCCACCAAACCAGACGATTGAGTCGTTGCGACTGAATTTCCCAAATTGAGATAATCCAAAGAGTTGCAATTAATAACTGGAGCATTGCATCCCTTCACCATAACCTCTGGTCCTTGCGATTTTCCCGTGATAACCGGAAGATCATTGAAAACTCCTCCCTTTCTGCATTCCTTTGCAAAATCTTCTACCCTATTGAAATAATCAAATATGGCATTATCCCCGAAAGTCATAATTCCCTCCCTTCTCTAAAAGATTTTAGATTTATTCTGCGCGAATTATTCGCCTTATATTGTAAAATAACTTATTAATTATACATCAATAGAAAAAGTTAAACAAAAAAATATACAAAGTTCCATTATTGGCTTTGGCAAAAGAAAGTTTGTGAAAAAATTCCAAAAAAATCCTCACCAACTCACGACCGTGAGCAAATGATTTTATATTTCACTTATCACATCGAATCCTTTGAAGCTTCCCGTGATTGAAAGTCCGACTATTTTGCCTTTGCAAATCCCTCTATTCCTAATTTGCCCTGCTGTTTCATTAAGCGTCGCTCCGCTGCCAACCGCGTCATCAATAAGCAAAATGTTTTTAAATTCGCCAACCTCATCCACAATAATCGTTTTCTTGGCATTTTCAATGCGATCTTCCAATTTACTCAAAGTTTTTTGCGGAACACTGACTTGCGTTTTCACTTTCACAATTGATACTTTTCTGACACCAAGACGCAAATTTTTTTCCAATTCTTTCATAAACTGCACTTCCCGCTTAACCGTCGGCGGAATAAATCCCACCCCGTCTATTTTATATTTCCTTATGAGATAATCAACCGTTTTCGTAAAAGTTTATAGTTTACACTTAACTATAAACCATAATATATTTATACTATTGTCAATAAAACAGAACCTCCTCCAAAAAAATCCTCACCAAAGTACGACCGTGAGCAAATGATGAACATTTAATCGTAATACAAAAATAAAATATTGGAATAAAAAATGGCTCACCTTAACTTTTCAGTTTAGGTGAGCCGAGTAAAAATTTACAATTAATTATCAGCTCTTTATTTCTCAGACGATAGCTGTTCCGATTTGAATACAATCAGGAGCGCCATGCACGGCTTTGTCTCTACGCGCAGTCACAATCACATCAGCAAGTTGACGATTAACATATTGCACAGTAACACGCATAAACCAATCACTCGAAGTATTTAATGGAGAATCTCCTTTATCAAACCAGGAAAATTCCTGAGGTTGATTGATTATTTCTTCCTGCAAAATCCAGTTTAAATTTGAACTGCAAGCAAGGGAAAGAATTGATTCAAAATTCTGGTCATCAGAAAAGACTGTTCCTTTCATCCCACTTGAGATGGATTCCTTAAGCACATACCTTTTCCTTGCTGTTCTTTTTTTGGCGGTTTCAAAATCTTCTGCCAATTTTCCTACAAGCACCGTTTCCGGAATGTATTTTCTCAGCAATTTAAGCGAATCTTTTTTAATAAAAGTGCGCAGAAGAGCTTCAAGTTCATCATCTTTGCCGTCGTTACGAAGCAGACCGAGCACACCCTTGGCTCCCAAGAAAGGTTTTGGAGGAATAACGAACCGAACATTTCCGTCGAGATAAGCAGGAATAATAGTATCATAAAGTCTATTTTGATGATACAAAAATGGCAGATCCAAAAACATTCCTTCAGAAACGAAAGCTTTGTCGGCATCCATTTCCGAAACAATTTTGCAATCAATTCCATTTTTTACAAACTCCCGACATGCAACTTCAAATTCAGGAATATAAAATTTTTCCTGTTCCGCATAAAGCAATTTGAAATCCCTGTATCCTTGCCGTCTGATTTCATCTGACAGCAACCTCACTACTCCAGGAAGAGCTTCGTATTCAGGATAAAGAGCCTCACGAAAAAGTTTTGCCAAGGTTGAATATCCAACCCCATGCTTATTGTGTCCATCAACTTCAGCAATAAAAAATTCACCATCCTGGTTGACCATCAAGTCAACTTTCAAAAGCGCAGGAATGTTCCTCACATTCATTCCTTGCATTTCCTGATACATACTTGGAACTCCAGTTGAAAAAACTTTTCTCGCCAAAAGCCATTGACCTTGATAATTTAAACTCTTATCATAGGCAATTACGGCAATATGTGAGAGTCCCAGCAAGCAATCATACAAAGCAAATCCAAGTCTTTGAAGTTCTTTTTTCTGCTCCTTTGTAATTTGATATACACTGGGTGAAAGTAAAAAGCCATGTGTTTGTTTTCTATTGCCATCCCAAATTCCTGTTTCACAAATAACCGCATCAAGTTTTTCACGCATATTGCACTCCTTTCTGTTGTTCTTGTTGTTAATGAACTATTTCGTATCAGCTTCAAACTATTCGAAACTGATGCACGAGTTCTTTGAATAAACTCAAAAAACAAAGGCAACAACCCCGAGAAAATATCTTTCGGATGCCAATGCAACTTAATTTGTGATTTAAAATTATTCATATAGTTTAATTATTTTTTCTAACTCAACAATACTATATACATTATGTTTAGCCACTTCACTTTTATCCATTGAAATTTGTCTAGAAAACTTCCCTATTTTTACCCTTATTGTCACAAAGCCGAGCTTGTTTCCAATCCTGATCTCATCCTTAATACTATCCCCGACAACAAGCGCTAACTCATTTTCACCTACTAGTTCTTTGAAAATTTTTTTGGATTTCATTTCAATAAAAATAGCTTTCCTGAAAAATTCAGAGATTCCAATCTCCATCATTCTATTTTTTCTTCCTGGCTCATTGCGACTTATTAAAAACAACTCGTGCTTTTTTGATAAGTTTTTAAGCAGATCAAAAACACCTGCATACAAATTGTCAGTATCTGGATCAAAAATCGTTCTATTGTAATCAAATATTATTTTCATATGTATAATAAAAAAACTGACTTTGCTTTCACAAAACCAGTTTTCAAAAGATATCTAAATGCTAGACAATTATGCCGAAAAAACTGGTTCCAAGAGGCAGTACCAGTGATGCACATTCATAGATTTTATCAACTTCTTATTCATACTAATACAATATCAAGATATGATACTAAAGTCAAATACAAAAAAATGAAATAAATTGATAATATTATCTGAAAAGATACAGGATTTAGTATTCAGATAGAACCTTTAATATTTTTTCTGATAACATTTTGAATTCCTCTTTTGATTTTTCAATATTTTCTTTTGTTCCTTGATGAATTTCTTCTATACAATCCGGATCAAGATCAAAAATTGCAATCCCGAGTTCTTGGCATTTCGCGGGAATTCTTCCATAATCCTGTATTTCCGCAAGCGAACTTTTCCAGCTTTTTTCAACAAGACCATTCCTACCATGCTTTTCAGAAAGATTTTCTTTCACTTTTTTTGGAATTTCTTCAATCCAACGTCTGTGATCTTTGATTGGTTGTTTTCCATACGCATTATATGAATTCACAATATATCCGATAAAAAGACCATCGCCTGAGAGCACAAATTTACTTTCAGTGTTTCCAGAAAGCGCTCTTGCTGTTACCTTCCAATTTTGCTTCCATTTTTCAAACATACTGCCAATATTTTCAATACCTTGAACACTAAAAGCGTCTGGCATCATCGGAACTACAAAATAATCACCGCCAAGGAAAATAATCTGGTTAAGCAATGAAAGACTTGGCGAGGTGTCAATCACAAAAATATCAATCTCTTCATTCAGCCCTTTTTCACGCATAAATCTATCTATCGCGCTTGTTTGAAAATATCCAAGCTGTTGTCCTGATGCTGCCTGCCCATAAGCCGTTACTAATAAATTTTCATAAAGCGAAAGATTGACACTACCCTTCATTAAAAAAAGATTGTCTTCACTGTTTGATATTGGAATAAACGGAACACCTAAATTAATATCACTTCCACCCTCGACAACCCCCTTAAGCACATCGTAAATATCCTTATCAGTTGAAGAAAAAAGTGTTTTTTCGTAATAATTATCTCCAAGAGCCAATCGCGAAAGATTGCATTGTGGATCAAGATCTACAAGCACTGTTTTATATCCTTGCTTCGCAAAAAACATTGCGCAATTAAAAGCCAAGGTTGTCTTTCCGACACCACCCTTGTTATTGGCAAACAAAAGCTTTTTTGTTCGAGTAAATTTCATTGCATTCAGTATATCAAAACAAGCTTCTTTTCACAAATTTTAAAAATTCCCAAAAAATTTCTGTTTTTAATTTTTCTGCAATTTCTTTATTTCTTCCAAAAGGGCGGGAAGAATGTCTTTTTCTTTGACGCTTTTGATAACTTTTCCTTTGACAAAAATCGCTCCCATTCCCTTTCCTCCAGCCACCCCGATGTCAGCTTCGCGAGCTTCTCCTGGTCCGTTGACCACGCATCCCATCACAGCTACCTTGATTGGAAGGTTGATTTTCTCAAGAACTTTTTCCACATCTTCAGCTAATTTAATCAAATTGATTTGAGTGCGTCCGCAAGTCGGACAGGATATGAGCTCCGGACCCCTGCGTCGAATATCCAAAGCTTGAAGAATTGCCCAACAAGTTTTCATTTCTTCAATCGGATCGGCGGTCAACGATGCGCGTATGGTAGCCCCAATTCCCTGATGTAGCAAAACCCCCATTCCAATCGCATTTTTAATTGAGCCCATAAAAGCGGTTCCGGCCTCCGTTACTCCCAAATGCAAAGGATAGTTAACTTTTTTTGCCAGCATTTGATAGGCTTCGATCATCGGAGGGACAGAACTGAATTTTATGGAAATTAAAATATCTTTGAAGTTTAATTTCTCCAAAATTTTTATATGGCGCATAGCGGAAGCGACTGCCGCTTTTGGAGTGGCTCCATATTTATTTAACAAATCTTGCTCTAATGATCCAACATTAACTCCGATACGAATAGGAATTTTCTTTTTCTTGCAAGCATCGACAACGGCTTTTATTTTTTCTTCCGATCCGATATTTCCCGGATTGATTCTTATTTTATCCACTCCCTGATTAATCGCTTCCAATGCCAATTTATAATCAAAATGAATGTCCGCCACTAACGGAATATGAATTTTATTTTTTATTTTTCCTATAGCTTTAGCGGCAACCATATCAAGAACAGCCACCCTGACTATTTCACAGCCGGCTTTTTCCAATTCCAAAATTTGTTTGACAGTGGCAGAGACATCGCGCGTGTCCGTGTTGCACATTGATTGCACACGAACCGGATTGTTTCCGCCAAGACTAAGATTTCCAACTTTTACAACAGATGAGATATATTTTTTGGTCATTTTTTTATTTACATAAGCTCGTTTTCCACCACCTCCTCATCTCCGGATTCTTCAGTTTCAATAGCTTCAATTTCTTCAATCACTTCCTCGGTCGCAGCTTCGTCAGCGGCGCATTCTTCATCTCCTTCTTCGCATTCGATTGTTTCCTCTTCTTCGATAGGATTTTCTTCAGCAAAAATTACCGGATCAATACATCTGGAAGCATATTGCGCTTCCAATTGATCTTCGGAACAAAACATATCTTCACAATCCGCTTCGCCTGCTTCGCATGTCCATGGATCGCACGTTTCATCCGTGTTTGGATCACAAAGCGGAATTTGGCTGGCATTTCTTCTGACAACTTTGAAATACCAAATGTTTTCTTCCGGATCTTCAACGCAAGCCTCTCCTTCAACATCGGATTCCGGATCACATTCCCAAACAAAACATTCTTCCGCATATGGATCGCAATCGGTTTGCGCTTCGATGACATAATCCTTTTTGATCATAATGCGATAATATGTTGCCGCAACAGAAGCAGCGATCAAGAGAAAAAACACCGCAAAAAATATTTTTGATTTTTTATCCATAATAAAAAGTTATGATTAAATTTCTTCTATTATATCACATTATCTCAATTTTTCCGAAAAATATCTTTCCAATTCCTCAATTTTCACTCTTTCCTGTTGCATTGTGTCGCGGTCGCGCACTGTCACATCGCCTTTTTCCAATGAATCAAAATCTACTGTCACGCAAAACGGCGTTCCAATTTCATCTTGACGGCGATATCTTTTTCCGACATTTCCATTGTCATCAAACTCGCAAACAAATTCTTTTTTCAAATTGTTAAAAATTTCCCGCGCTTTTTCCACCAACTCCGGTTTATTTTTCATTAAAGGAAACACCGCCACTTTCACCGGAGCCAACTTTTTCGGAAATTTCATCACAATTCTTTCTGATCCATCTTCTAATTTTTCTTCCGTATACGCCTCAGTGAAAACCGCCAAGAAAGTACGGTCTACTCCCACAGAAGTTTCCACTATATGAGGAATATATTTTTCATTAGTCTTTGGATCTTGATAGGATAAATCTTTTCCGGAAAACTTGCTGTGTTGAGAAAGGTCATAGTCTCCGCGCGCGTGAATTCCCTCCAATTCTTTGAAACCGAATGGAAAATTATATTCAATATCCCAAGCCGCCTTGGCATAGAAAACCAAATTCTCGTGTTCGTGCCATTTCAAATTTTCTTTCTTGATTCCCAAATCCAAATAATATTGCCACCTTCTTTCTTTCCACTCTTTATAAATTTTCATTTCGTCGTCCGGATGAACGAACATTTGCATTTCCATTTGTTCAAATTCTCTTTTACGAAAAATAAATTGGCGCGCCGTGATTTCATTACGAAAAGCTTTTCCAATCTGCGCAATCCCAAAAGGAATTTTCACGCGAGCGGTATCCAAAACATTTTTGAAATTAATATAAATTCCCTGACAAGTTTCTCCCCGTAAATAGGAAGGTTCCTTGTCCCAATCTCCCGTAAAATTTCCCAAATTAGATTTCACCAAAAGATTAAACTTTTTCGCATCGGAAAAATCATTGCCTCCGCATTTGGGACATTTTATTTTCGCTTTATTTTCATTTAGCAATTTGTTAATTTCTTCTTCGCTCATTTTTTCATCGGCAAAAACTCCCGCTTCTTCCAAAAGATGGTCAACGCGAGAACGAGTGTGGCATTTTCGACATTCTGAAAGCGGATCAGAAAATCCTCCCACGTGTCCGGAGGCTTCCCAAACTTTCGGATGCATAAAAATACTAGAATCCAATCCGACAATATTTTCATTTTCCTGCACCATCGCCTTCCACCAAGCCGCTTTAATATTGTTCGCCAATTCCACTCCATAAGAACCATAATCATAAACCGCCGCAAAACCTCCGTAAATTTCCGAAGAAGGAAACACAAATCCCCTTCTTTTGGAAAGTGAAACAATTTTTTCCATCAAATTATTTTTTTCTTCTGTCATAAATTTAAATAATATAAATTAAAAATAAAAAACTCGTCCTGAACATACCTAAAAAAGATATATCCGGGACGAGCTATTTTTTGCTCGCGGTTCCACCCGCATTCCGCGGAAATAAATCCGAGGCGCCTTAATTTTGTTTCGAAACTTAGCTCCGAAAAATCGAAGCGCGAAAGGTTTCCACTCCCTTCTTCATTTCTAGGTTAATTATATTTCGAACATCACAAAATGTCAAAAAGAAAAAAGCGGCACCAACTATTTGGCTGGCACCGCTTTCAATAAAACAAAATTCAAAAATACAGAAACCCTAGAGCTTATTTTGAACGATCTTGCATTCTTCTGGATCCAGACCTTCATAGATAAGCGCCTGGATTAGTTTCTTTGCTTCCGGGTCACCCAGACATCTTATGGCAGCTCCCACAAGGAAACCATTGCCATTGCCATCAACAGCTGCCAAGATATTATCCTCAATAGTCAACTGGCTGGATTTTTTGTGACGTTTAGCAATTTTTTCAGCCCATTTACGATTCAGAACGTAGCCGAGGGTCTTTTTTGTTTTTCCACTTTGCAGATAAATTCCCACGACTGTCACAACTCGATAATTAGCCAGGCTGTGCAGATTTTTCGGACTAACCAAATTCACCATCGCCACAATAAGGTCGGGGTCAACCTTGTTTGGCTTGGTCGCTGTTTTTTTTGGTTTCTTTCCATTATCAACTTCATCGCCTTTATTTACTCCTCCAGAATCTGCGCTTCCTTTCTCTAACATATCTTATCCTCCCTATGCTTGTTTGGTTTTAACTTTTTAAGTTGCTTCTTTGACTCCCTAAACTAGCAGCAATTCTTGCTTCTGTCAAATGTAGCAGCAACCCCTATTAATCAAGATTTTCTTTTCTTCTTTCTTCAAGTAGGTACACCATAATCATTGAAACGACCACCATCAACCAATCCTGCCAATCTATGGGCAACATTCGAAGATTTTTTTGAAAAAATGGCGCATACATAAAAGCTAATAAAATTAAAAATGACAAGAAAATAGATCCGATGAGATATTTGTTTTTAAAAAATCCCAATTGAAACGGTGAATATTTTTCGCTTCGGGATTGAACAAGATTGGCCATTTGCGTCATTGCCAAAACCGCATAAGTTGCAGTTGTTGATTTCATATAAAGCGCAGAATCAAAAACTATGCTCTCGCCAAAATTCCATCCGCCGCGTAGCATTGACCAAATAAAAGCCACGGCTCCACCAGTCGCCATAAGTATTCCCAAATATATTATTCTGCGAAAACCATCCTTGGTCATAATGCTCTTTTGAGAATTATTTTCTTTGCTTGCAGCTCCCGGCTCCGGCGGCTCCAACCCCAAAGAAAAAGATGGAAAAACATCTGTCGCCAGGTCAATAGAAAGTATTTGCACAGCTGTAATCGGAGCGGGAATTTGCAACAACACTCCAAACAACACAGTAAAAAGTTCGCTAGCATTGGAAGTTAAAACATAGTGCGCAAATTTTCGAAGATTGGAAAAAATCAACCGACCTTCCTTGACGCCATTCACTATTGAAGAAAAATTATCATCCAAAAGAATCATATCGCTCGCTTGTTTGGAAACATCTGTTCCCATCAAGCCCATTGCCACTCCGATGTCCGCTTTTCTAAGCGCCGGCGCGTCATTGACGCCATCGCCCGTCATAGCGATTATCTGACCATTGTCTTTCAAGATGCTCGCGATTCGCAATTTCTGTTCCGGAGATATCCTGGCAAAAACACAAGCGCCATTTTTTATTTTGGCATAAATTTCTTCATCTTTCATTTCGGAAAGCGTTTTTCCGCTTATGGATAAGTTTGAATTCTTGTCTTGTTTTTCAGTCAGCCCGATTTTATCCGCAATTGCTCGCGCAGTTATTTCATAATCGCCGGTTATCATAATGACTTTGACGCCCAATTCTTTGCATTGCGCAACCGCTTCAGACACTCCCATTCTAGGCGGATCAATCATTGCCATCATTCCAATCCAAACAAGTCCGCTTTCATATTTTTCATCTCCTCCTTCTATTTTTTTTGAAGCAAAAGCCAAAACGCGAAGCGCTTCAGAAGACATTGCGTCATACATTTTCTTGACCTTCATCTTTTCTTCTTGAGAAAAATCCAATTCCTTTTCTCCTATGCGATATTTCGCGCACAAATTCAAAACCACATCCGGCGAACCCTTCACGTAAGAAATTTTTTCTTGATGAATGTTTTCATACACAACACTCATCATCATTCTCTCGGAAGAAAAAGGATTTTCAGTTATTTTCTTTTCTCCCTTTTTGAAATAATTTTCTTCCTGAGAAAACTTTTTTCCAGCCACAATTAATGCTCCTTCTGTTGGATCTCCAATAATCACATAAGCGCCGTTTTTTTCCGCAAGAGACGCTTCATTGCAAAGAGTTCCGATTTTCAAAAGCATTTCCAAATTAGAAATTTTTTCCGGATCAGCTTCTTTTCCATTCACCAAAAATTTTCCTTTCGGTTCATAACCGCTACCGCTCACTTCAACAAATATATTATCAACAACCGCTTTCACTACCATAAGTTCATTTTTTGTTATGGTTCCGGTTTTATCAGTGCAAATCATCGAAACCGAACCCAGCGTTTCCACGGCATTAAGTTTTTTAGCCAACACATTGTATTTCAAAAGCCGTTTCATTCCCAAAGAAAGTGAAACAGAAATAGCCGCCGGAAGCCCCTCGGGAACTACTGAAACTGCTAATGCCAGCGCAAAAAGAAAATTCTCATAGAGCGACACTTTGAAATACTGTCCGCCAATCATAACCAAAATACCGATAAAAATTGAAAGAACGGATATTTCCCGTCCCAATTTTTTCATTTGTTTTTGCATCGGAGTTGATTCATCTTGAACATTTTGAGCAAGATCGGCAATCTTTCCCAATTTTGTGCGCGACCCGGTTTCCGTCACCAAAAATTTTCCTTCTCCCATAGCCACAGTTTCTCCCATAAAAACCATATTATCCACATCGGCAAAATCCACTTCCCCGACAAGAACCTTAGCTTCTTTAGTTTCCGGAATGGATTCACCGGTAAAAACAAAACTGCTCGCTTTAATATTAAAACTTTCCAAAAGATATCCGTCCGCCGGAACGCTGTCCCCGGCTGAAACAGAAACAACATCTCCCACGACTAATAATTTGGAATCAATTTCTTTTTTCTTGCCGTCGCGAATCACAAAAGAGTTGTCAGGAGCAAGTTTGCGCATACTTTCCAACACTCGCTCCGCCCTAAATTCCTGCAAAAAACCAATGACCGCATTTATTCCGACAATTGCCAAAATTATTGTCACGTCTCGATATTCCTTAAAAAGAAAAGCTAAACCTCCGGCAACCAAAAGTATCCACACTAAAACATCATTAAACTGATTGAAAATCATCTTAGGCCATTTCCAACCGCTTTTTCTTTCAATGATATTTTTTCCGGACTCCTTAAGTCGCTTTTGAGCTTCCGTTTCAGACAAACCATTTCCACTCGAGGAAAATTTTTCCAAAACTTCTTTTAAATCAAGATTATATATTCCAAAAACTTTTTTCTCTATTCCTACACTTTCCATTTTTTTATCGCTTAAAGATTAAATACATAAATCAATTATACACCGCAAAACAAAGCCCCGCCAAGTAAGAGTGCATATTTGTTAATATTATGACCAACTATACTAAATTAACTATTGGAAAGCTTTGCTTTGAAATATAAGCTTTTGACGGGTGTATCATTATGCATCATTAGTTAATTAATTTAAATAAAAAATATATGGGTATTCTAATTTGGATCATCTTTGGAGCCTTAGTTGGCTGGGTAGCCTCTATGGTTATGAACTCCGGCGGAGGAATAGCGCAAGACATTATCGTCGGAATCGTGGGAGCAGTTTTGGGTGGATGGATAATGAGCTTTTTAGGAGGCTCGGGTATCACCGGTTTCAATCTGTACAGTTTCCTAGTGGCTCTGTTCGGAGCAGTCGTGTTGATCGCAATCGTGCGAGCAGTGCGCTAATCAGAATCATTTTTCCAGCACAAAACAAAAGATGCCCTCGCGGCATCTTTTGTTTTATTTTCGCAGGATTGAATATACGCCTCAAAAAATATATTGGAAAATTAGAATGTGATTGAGATTAGATTAGAGTGAACGATGGCATTGATGAAATAAATATTAGCCTTCCAATTTTTTTATCTTTATTGCCACGACTCCAAACTCTTGCTCTTGTTCTTTCGTATAAAATTTATAATAAACATTTACTGCTTCATCAATATCATTCTTATCGGGAATAACATTTCCAATACCTTCTTTTTCTATCATTTCTCTGAAATTTTTATAAATATTTTTTTCGACAACTACAAGTTTAATCTTTTCCGGTTCCAATTCTAAAATATCACCAACTTGAATAGAAGCAAATTTACCTTTATTAAGACGCCCCTCAACTGTTTTTTTCCCTTGTAAAATAAAGGAATAATAAGGCTCTTGAACATTAATTGAAATATTTTCCATAATTTTAATTTTTTAAAAAAATAAGGGTGGATTTTTATTTCCTCCAATCTCTCACCTCAAAACCTCCTTTTATTCTTTTAACAACTAACTTTTGCTTTTTGCTCCAGCCTAGTCGCCATATTTTTTATTTTATTTTCTTAGGTGGGTATCCACATACCCACCTCCATTTCTGAAAAACTAAAAAAGTGTAATTATCTAGTGTAAATCTTGGCTCCATTCGTAAATGACGTAACTTGCTCCGCTGTTTTTTCCGGAAAAACTTCTACTTTAAGTTTCTCACCCTCTAGAACCTGCACCAATGCCACACCCTGGACATAATTCTGATTAATCCCGATAACACCATTGTCCACTTTTTCCATCTGATTCCATCTTTGCTTCGTATCTTTGTCTATATACTCGTATTGCACTAACTCATATTTCACCAAACCCGTGGAAACATCAATTATTGCTGGATCTGGCTGGTTTGTTTTTACTCCAAATTGCTTGGCTACTCCGCCAAAATTTCCAATTGAAAATCTAATTTGTGAAGGATCTAGAAAATCAGGAACAAGCGCCAAATGACCATCCCAATATCGATCCCTATTTATACCCTGATAGCCAGCGGTCCCTTCGGCAAACCAGTTTCCAATTGCTCTTCCCGCAATGTCGTAGTCAATTTTTCCTGCTCTTGGCTGTGCTGTTCTTGGATTTTTAGAAGCAAGAATACTTTTTGCCGGCTCTTTAAAATATTTATAGGGATCATCAGTATGTATCTTCCAAGCCTCGCCAATATAGCTCTTGGGATTTATAAATCCGAGTCGAACATCATTATTATACACTGCAAAATCCAATGTCTGACCACCTATTCTTCCAATTAACTGTCCTTCCTTAATGGGAATACGACCAGAAAAAAATTTACCCCCGGCTTTGTCCAATTTTTCTTTAATATCTGGAGCAAGAGATGTAATCAGATCAAAGTAACTGTAAAGGGTGCAGGTGTGTTCGATATCTATCCTATATTCCACAGCTTTTGCCTGATTATGGTTTTCATCCCCAACAACCCTATCCCGTGTCCCGATTTGTACGATCGTGCCATCAGCTATCGCGCGCACTTCATAAGCGTCCTGAGGAGAATGAAAAACAGCGGGTGAAAAATATCCATGATCAATAGGGGTAACATGAGCATCAGCCAACATCCCATAAGGCAAATAGATGCTAAAATCTTCCGGTTTCATTGGAAGAGTGCCAAACTCGACAATTCCTTGTCCTTCACATTTACCTCTGCTCCAAACACGGTTCAAATCGTCTAATTTTTCTTCTTCGGCATTTTCCAATTCGCTTTGAAAAATACGATTTTCGACAAATTCTGCTGACAAATTATTTTTTTTCGAATAAGACACAATCAAGACAGCGCCAAGAATAAATATTACGATCATTAAAAAAACTATCAAGATATTTTTCTTCATTGATTATTTTTTAGATTGAATTAGTTTCAATGAAAACATATTGCTTCCATCGTAATTTTATTTTATCACATAAAATCGTAAAGCAAGACTTCTTGAAAATAAAATTGAAACCGATTTGAAAAATATAAACAAAAAACGCCATTACGACGTCTTTTTTTATTTGCACGGGGTAGCGAAAGACGTTAGAACTTTATTTATTAATAATATAAAGCATATTCATATTCCAGATTTCAGCATAGAGGCTCAAATAAAGAATATTTAAACTATCTCTTCTATATAAATGAATATGTCACACCGACAGATCCGCTTTATTAACTCAATTTAATCGAATTATTTTTTAGTTAAATTTTTTCCAAACACCCTCTGAAATTACACGCATTTCTCCGTCAATAATTTTAATCGCAGTTTGATCATCAATCGCATAAAAAGTGTCCGGAAATTCTTGAGACATTTTTTCAAGATTTTCTAAATTCAATTTTGGAAAATATGGAGAATTAAGATGTGGACGAACCAGAAAATCAACATATCCAAGTCCTTTGTCCTTATCATTCTCTCCTGGCTTTTCATCATATAGTCTTTCTGATGTGCTCAAATCCAAATTTTTACAAGCGACCATACTGCCAGCGCTAACACCAACATACACCTTAGTCTTAAGCATTTCAGGCAAGAGTTCTTTAAGTCCTGATTTTTCTATCCAATGCATCAAGTGAAAAGTGTTTCCACCTTCAAAATATAAAATATCAGCCTCTTCCAATCTCGGTAGCCACATATCTTTTGACAAAGCAGAGATATCAACAATATCAACCTGTTTAAAACCAAGATTTTTAAGACTTATCAAATCATCAATTAACCAAAATTTGTCACCTTTTTCAACATTGGAAGCCGTTGGAATAAAGGCAACATTAAGCTCTGAAAATGGTTTTTCTGTCAGCTCCAAGAGTGAGTCGATGATAGACTTATTAAAAAAGCCCGCAGATGTTAGTAACAGTTTCATAAATTATTTTTCTAATTTATTATTATATGCGAATGACGCTCCTATCTTCCAAACTCCCTTTTCTCTGAAAGCTGGAATGTTTTGTCTTCTAGCAGCATTAAGAAGTGCATGAACTGACTGCAAATTCTTTTTTGCATATTCAGACAACTTAATTATTTCTTTACCTTTCAAATACGTAATTCTTTTGTGCAATGATTCCATTAGTGCAAGTGCCAAAACCTTTTCCATTGTCTTTGAATTTTCTTGATAGCGATAATCACCAAATGATTTGTAATATTGCGCCTTTTCCTTATCACGAATAATTATCATCGGAAGTCCAAGCCTTAAAAATTGATAATTCATAAGCACTCTGCCGATTCGTCCATTGCCATCACAAAAAGGATGAATTGTTTCAAAATCCAGATGAAATTTAGCAATCTTGTCTAAAAAATATCCGTCTAAATTGTTGATGTAATAGTTTAGTATGTCTTCAATCATTGAAACAACTTTTTCTGGAGCTGGAGCCACATGTGTTCCAACTCGAACATACTCACCGATTTTTCTGAATCGTCCCGCAAATTCATCGTTGATTCCACCAATCAGCATTTGATGAAGCAATAAGATTAATTCTTTATCAATTTCCTTTTCTTTAGATTTATCTCGGATATAATTAATAACTCGAGAAAGATTTTTTGCCTCATAAACTTCTCTCACACTAACATCGCGAGAAACTTCCATCTCCAAAAGAATTTTTTCAGTTTCTTTTAGTGTTAAAGTTGAATTTTCAATGGCATTAGAATTATAAACACTCTCTGGAATTTCAGCCTCATCAATCAAAACAAGCAAGGCTTCCTTTCCATTGCGAAGTTTATCATATTCACTTTTGAGCTCTCCAATACGCTTTTTGATTGGATTCGTAATTGCCATATTTTTTTAGTTAATATTATACTACAAGTATACATTATTAACACTTTTTTGTCAATATATCATTAATATTATGCATAAATATGATTAATTAACTACTTTTTTATGAAACATACTAAAAATATCCGGCTAGCAGAACCAAAAAAGAGGCTCCAATGAGCCTCAATTTCGCTATATTTTTCGCTGCACGGGCAGTAGGAATCGAACCCACGTTATCGGTTTTGGAGACCGACGTATTACCACTATACGATGCCCGCAAAACACAAAAGAGAATTATTTCATCTCTTTGTGAAGCGTGTGCTTTTTGCATTTTTTGCAGTATTTGTTCATTTCCAATTTTTCCTTCACTTTCTTTTTATTGCGTGAAGAATAATAATTGATTTCTTTGCAAACGCTGCATTTCATCTTTGCCATTGTGTCTTTGATGTGTCCCATAAAAAAATTTGTTATCAATTACTTAATTATTCTGAGCCGTTGACCGGGATTGAACCGGTGACCTTATCCTTACCATGGATACGCTCTACCAACTGAGCTACAACGGCATGTGTATCTTAGGAAAGGAACAAAAAATATTTGGTATTTTATACCATGTGGGCAGGGAGGGATTCGAACCCCCGAAGACCGAAGTCGCCTGATTTACAGTCAGGTGCGATTGACCACTCCGCCACCTACCCATCGAAAACCCGAGCCAGCTTACGGACTCGAACCGAAAACCTACTGTTTACAAAACAGTTGCTCTACCATTGAGCTAAGCTGGCATTTGAAAAACAAAACAACACAAAAACTATTCTATCATCCTTTTAAAATTCTTTCCAGCGCTCTCAATTTTGACTTGGCCTTGAAATGATTCGGACTCAATTTGAGAACCTGTCTGTAACATTCTTTAGCATCAATATGATTAACGCTGTCCATATAATAATCTCCCAATCTTTCATAGGCTTCAATGTCTTTTGGATTGATGGCTATTCTTTTGATAAGCGCTTCTTCTAGTCGGCTTCTTTCACTGGTTTTCTTTTTTTCTTCCCCTTCGCTATTTTTATTTTCATAACTTTTCAAAACTGATTTTTTCTTAAAAGTATCTAGCGTTATTCTTTTTTTGACAACTTCTTCCTTTTTTTCTTCTGGAATAACATTTTCCGTGTTTATTATAATTGGCGGCGCGTCTTCCTGAATCTGCTCATTCTCTTGATTTCTGAGAGCAGTTTCTTCTCGCTTTTTCTTTATAGAATGAAACCAGTTGTTGCTCGTGTTATGCATCTTTAGAGAGAATAGTTTTGTTCTTTGCATCACTTTTTCCAAAAACTTAAACCAAACATAAGATATGAAAGAAAATATTTTTTTTCCGATTGATTTTGAATTATCGTTTTTTTCACTGTCCAGAAATTCCAATTTTTCCGTCGAGACTCGCGAAACTTTTCTGAACAAAAAAAAGATCAGCAAAGCAAGACTCACGATCATTATTATTGGCGGCAAAATAAAATACAACATCGAAATATAATTAATTTATATCCTTTTTCTTAAATACACTAAACTTCCCGCTATCCAGTTTTACTTTCACTTCTTGTGTAAGCGGCATTAATTCTATAATTTCTCCCTTGCCTTCCGGAGTTCTCACGCTCGAATGAAGTTCTGGCATTCCAACCATCAGCTCTTGATATTGCGCAGCTTCATAGGAAAGACAACACATCAATCTTCCGCAAATTCCAGATATTCTGTCGCTGCCTCTATGCGCTATCTGTTGAACTCTCGCCATATCAATCGAAATGCTCGGCAAGTTTCCGGAAAATCTCAAGCAGCACAAACTTCTTCCGCAAACTCCGCATCCTCCCAAGTTTCTAGCTTCATCTCTTGATCCTATTTGATGCATTCGGACGCTGCGTTTGAATATTTTTGAAAGATTCCTAACCAATTCTCGAAAATCAATTCTCTCTTCCGCCGTGAAAGCTACCACAATATTGCTATTGTCCAAACTGATTCTGGCATCGACAAGCTTCATTCCCAATCCCAATCTTTTCACCTCTTCTTTGCAAGTGCTGAGAATTTCTTTTTTCTTTTCTTCGTTATTTTCAAATATTTCAATATCCTTTTCCGATGCTTTCCTGGTAATCGCGCACACAGCTTCTTCTTTTGTGTTCACACTGACAGCTTCAATGACAGCAATTTCATTTTGATGATCGTCTTTTTTTATAATAACTTTGTCGCCGCGCGCAAATTCCAGCTCACTGCAACTTAGATGAGGATTTTCCCAGCTATACACTTTCACCAAATATTTAATCATAGTTTAATCCTCTTCCATTTATATTATAACTCAAAACGAACAAAACCTCCTATTTGAATATTCTCTCCGATCTTGCCAACTTTTTCCGCAATCAAATCTCCGATTTTCAAAGAAGGATCTTTGACAAAAGGCTGAGTCAAAAGAGATATTTCTTCGCGAAATTTTTTCTCCTTGCCTTCCATAATTTTCTCCATCATATTTTCAGGCTTTCCCTCTTTAGCCAATTGGGCTTTCCAAATTTCTTTTTCTTTTTCAACTATTTCGCCGGGAACATCTTCCGGTTTTGTGTATTGAGGATTTGTTGCGGTAATATGCATTGCAATATCTTTTGCCAATTCTTGAAACTCAACATTTCTCGCCACAAAATCAGTTTCACAAAGAAGTTTGACCATCGCTCCGATTCTATTGTTCGAGTGAATATAGGAAACCACCACTCCTTCATTGGCTGCGCGATCAGCTTTTTTCAAAGCTTTGTCGTGACCCTGCTTTCGAAGAATTTCAATGGCTTTTTCTTCATTTCCTCCCGCTTCATCAAGAGCCTTTTTAACATTCACGACGCCAGCGCCAGTTTTTTCTCTTATTTTTTTGATAACTTCTAACATAAGATTTTGTATTATCCTTTTATTTATTTTTGATTCAAACCCTTGCAAACATAACTCAAAATAAGTCTGATTGCAGAAAGCGCGTCATCATTGGAAGGAATAGGATATTCCACTTCTGTCGGATCAGCATTTGTGTCAGAAATAGCAATAACAGGAATTCCCATTTTTTGCGCTTCAATAATGGCAATTTTATCATCCTTGATACTTGTCGCAAACATCGCAGCCGGAAGTTCCGCCATATGTTTTATTCCACCCATTCTTTCTTCCATTTTTTCTAATTCTTCAATTTTCTTCATCCTTTCAAACTTGGTGTATTTTTGAAATTCTCCTCTTTCCATCTGTTGCTGAGAATCAACCAAATATTTTGTTCTGGAACGAATATTTTTGAAATTTGTGAAAGTTCCACCCAACCATCTTTCCACCACATAGGGCATATCACAAGCCATCGCGGCAGACTTAACTAAACTCTTAAGTTGCGGCCTAGTACCAACAAACAAAATTTTTCGCCCTTGTTTCTTGATCTCCTTGATGAACTCCACAGCTTCTTGAACTTTTTCGGCAGTTTTTTGAAGATCTATAATATTAATGCTTTTCTTTGTTGTAAAAATGTATTCATTCATTTTCGGATTCCTTCTTGATTTTTGATGACCAAAATGAACGCCATTTTTTAGCATTTCTTCCATGCTAATTTCCAACGCTGAAAAATCGAGGGACAAAAAATAGTTTTCTGTCTCTCCTTCATTTTTCGCAACTTCAGTTGCAGCCAATGCGGCTTTTTCTTCTTTCTTCATAGTTTTTTTCCTTAATTTATTATCATCTGCCTCACAAGGCGAGAGTAATCACCTACTTTTCCCTATTTAAAGCCTTAATCTTGATATTATTACGCATCAAGACAGGAACAGGCCAAGGAAAAATATGTTTTTTATTAAAATAGTGAGTACAGATGCCAGTATAACAGAATCTGTCCCCTTGTCAATTTTTATATCTTATGATAGAGTGCTCTAAGTAATAATATATATTTAACATTCGCTTAAAAAGACGAGTGATTCGTAAAAAAATTATGAAAAAAGATATCCATCCGAAGTATTATGAAAAAGCAATCATAACCTGCTCTTGCGGAGCTGTTTTGACTACCGGATCAACAATGGAAAAAATGAATGTTGAAATTTGTTCTCAATGTCATCCATTCTACACCGGAAAAAAGAAAGATTTTGACACCACGGGACGAGTCGACAGATTCAAGAAAATAGCAGAAAAATCCAGCGCCAGAAAAGAAGCTACCAAAAAAGCCAAGGCTGACAAAGTCGCCAAGAAAGACACAAAAAAGAAATAACTTTCATTCAATTAAAAATCCCGCTCAATGCGGGATTTTTGTTTTATTAAAAACATTTTTTATATCACAGATTTTAAAGATAGGTTAATCACTTTTCTGTAAAGATGGATGTATTCAGTTATCGAATGTAAATTTTTTTGTCCTTCCTTTTGGTAATAAAAAATTAGAATTGGGCGGGAGTTGGGCATCTCCCGCGTTTAGTAAAAAACAGCTTCTTGCAGGATCAAAATTCCGTGCCTGGCTTCGATGATAATCTTCTGCACATCTCTTCATCAGTTGGCGGATCCATTGCTCTCAATGAAGTTGTTGATGTGTACATGTTAAATCCCACTTTTATTGCGGGAGGCTTGCTTGTTTCTTTCAACTCCCTTATCACGCCAGGCATTTCTGGCATTCCCATAGACACTGTCATAATATGACCTCCATTATTTTTTATTGTTAGCCCAATTCTAATTTTTTATTATATTTTAAAAGAACAAAAATAAATTTATTTCCGATAACGTTTCCAACTATGAGAAGTTTTTGCCTGCTTCCTTATTATATATTAATAGAAAAAAAAGGCAAAAATTTGGGCTGAGTCCCGATATTCCTTAGTATATTTTAAAAGTGAAATCGGGATAAACCTCATATTCGGTGTTCTGTGATGTTTTTAAAAACAAACATTCCTATTAATAAATTTTTGAGACCTTTTAAATTTTTTTGACCCCTTGACATAATACTGTTTTTCTGCCACTATTATTTGAAGTCAATTCAAAAACAATCCTGCAAGTTAGCCCATAAAAAGGAGGTGTGCCATGTTCATTAAATTACTTATACTTATATTGATCGAAGCAGTAGTAGCAATAATTCTCACAATGATTGAGAAAAAGCAGGGCTCAATATATCACGCAACTTTCTGGGAAGAGGTTCGCATGAACTTTGCAATATTATTTCTCGGGGGCGTACCAGTACTTCTTTATTTCAGCAAATAGTATCGGATTTGCAGATCAACCATCACCTATCCATACATGGAAAGGGGTGGTTTTTTTCAAAAAAATTTAAAAGGTCTCAAAAAAATAGATAGTTTGTTTTTTAAAATTTCGTCACAACGTATCCGAATATGAGAAGTTTTTGTCCGCTTCCTTATTATATATCAATAGAGAAAAAGGGCAAAAATTTGCTTTCCTTGTTAATATATTTTGCGCAAATTTTTTGAACCTCATATTCGGTGTTCTGCGATGTTCCATTTTTGGAGCCCAAAAAAAATATTTTTTGTTATTTTTTGGCTTAAATAGAGTATTTTGTCACCACACATTTGACATTGTCCTGAAAACATGCTATCATTGTAGGTCAATATATATTATAAACACCAACCAAGGGGGTGACAAAATGTCACGAAATCAGAAAGGTTTTATGCTCATCGAGCTGTTGACTGTACTTTTTTTCATCGGGTTTATGTTCTTTGCACTTTTTCGCGGGACTTTCGTAAACTCCGACATTGCCACGAGAGCACTCGAAAAACAGGGTTACGAGAACATTCAGATTCTTGAAAAAGACTGGTTTCTCGTCGGAG
>AMFJ01000341.1_pt1 | contig 22085 bp, 22 predicted proteins | sample 427208 | NCBI WGS metagenome assembly AMFJ01 (sample SAMN02954298, study PRJNA114691) | groundwater metagenome | biome: aquatic; feature: subsurface aquifer; material: sediment; isolation source: subsurface aquifer sediment | place: USA: Rifle, CO | collected 2008-08 | reverse complement strand
AAAACCTCCGGCAATATTTGGGGCCGGAGGGGATTTTTATCCGTGTATTATAGATGGTAGACAACCAGTACAAACATATAGTTCTTTAGAATCTTTTTCTATTTTCACCAATACTTTTTGGTGAGAGTCAACTCAGCAGAGAAAACAAGTATTTTTAGATTTTTCCATAATTATATTAACAAGTGACAGAAGCAAATTCTTCAGTGAATCTTGAATTGCAAGTCTTGCCTTCTGTGAAATAAGTTCTTGAGTAGTATTCCGATTTTTTACCTTCATTAAATTGGCTTACTGGTCTGTGGTATCACATTACGCGAGTATATACTTCGCATTTTTGTCTTTTTGGCATAAATATAAATGATTAATAAATAATAAATAAAAAAATAATTATCGTAGAGACAAGGTTGTCCTATCTGTGAGACAAGGCATGCCTTGTCTCTACGTTTCTGGAATCTCGGATTAATCTTCCCTAAGCCTTAATTCTTCCAGCTTCAGAGGATCGTCGGTATATTTTACGCGCTGTTCAATATCAAGCTTCTGGCCTCTGAATCAGATATCCTCATCACATTTTGGACAATAATCGTATTCTCATGCAATATATCAATGTTTAGGGCATATGGAGAATGTCGGCGAAATCGTGATATATGGAAGCTGGTAATTTTCTATGACTTTCCTTACTAGATTCTTACATGCAGTTGAGTCAGAAAGCCTTTCTCACATATATAGATGAAGAACTGTTCCTCAAGTATATTTGCATTGCAATTCGTTCTGGTATTCAAGAGCCTCAAATGCATCGTCGGTAAATCAAACCGGAAGCTGGGAAGAATTGGTATAATATGGGGCTTCTTGAGTTCATGCTTGAATTATGTCGGCCATTTGCTTTTTGTCTTCTCTTGCGAATCTATAAGTGGTTCATTCTGCTGGCGTTGCTTCCAGATTGTACAGATTTCCCGTTTCCTCTTGGTATGATTTTAGCTTTTCTCTCATGAATTCCAGAATTTCCTTTGCAAGCTCCATTCATTCGATAGTAGAGATATCCTCCTTATTATCAGTAAAGTTTTTGATTGCTTCATTGACTCCATTTATTCCGATGGTTGAGAAATGGTTCCTGAATGATTTCAAATACCTGAAGGTATATGGATAAAATCATCTGTCAAGCCATTTCGTGAGCTCTTCTCTCTTAAGTTCAAGCGATGTTTTTGCCATAGACATCAGATGTTCTATCCTCAATAGCAAACCTTCCTTGTCGCCTTTGAAATTATAACCGATACGAGCAAGATTGATTGTGACTACTCAGATTGAACCAGTCATCTCAGCTGAACCGAAAAGTCAATTTCATCTCTTAAGAAGCTCTTTCAGATCCAATTGAAGTCTGCAGCACATTGAGCGGACTGCTCATGGAGTATAGGCATCTTTATTTCTCACTGTTTCCATGACTCCGTTTTCATTTTTCTCCCTTTTGAATTGAGATCCTATGAAATTTTGGAAGTAGGGAAGTCAGTATTTTGCAGTCATTTCAAAAAGCAACTCAGTATTTGATGAATCCCAATCGAAATCTTCAGTGATATTATATGTAGGTATCGGGAAAGTGAATACTCTTCATTTATTGTCTCAGGCAGTATAGATCTCTATAAGGACTCTATTGATAAGATCCATTTCCTTTTTCAGCTCAGAGTATTTTTTCTTGTAAGGGCCTTTGTCATATCCTCCTAGGTATAAGGCTTTATCGGCCAGATCTTCAGGGCAAACCCAATCCAATGTGATATTTGTAAATGGCGTTTGAGTTCACCATCTTGAAGGGACATTCAATCAGAAAATGAAGTTCTGCAGATTCTGGTAAGTATATTTATAAACCTTATCTTCAATATATTTCTCTTTAACTTCCTCTGATTCAAATTTCATTGAATATTTTTCCATATCATTTCGTGTTTCTTCCTCAAATTTATGAAGGTAGGGTGCCATATAAGTATCAAACGATGAGAATGCCTGAGCTCATGCCCATTCATTTTGAAGAGTTCCAAGAAAATTGATCATCTGGTTTACTGCACTTTGAAGATTTTTCGGCGGAGATGACTCGATTCTATTTGGAGCTCAATTGAATCACTCTTCCAATAATTGCCTTAATGACCAACCAGCACAATATCAGCAGAACATATCAAGATCGTGGATATGGTAATCTCAATTTCTGTGAGCATTTCCGACTTCGGCAGGATAAACGTGAGATAGCCAGTAATTTGCCGTTACCTTTCATGAGACATTTAGGATAAGTCAGCCTAGGGAATAACCTGAATTTGCGTTAGCATTGACTCTCCAATCGGTCTGATCAAGGTATTCATCCATGGTTTTTCCTACCTCGACTACAACATCTCTGTCATGACGTGCTTCAGATCTTTTTTGGCGGTAAAGGATGTAATTCTTGGCTACAGTATTATGTCATCATTTGATAAGTATTTCTTCAACCTTATCTTGGATAAGTTCGATATCTGGAATATTTTTACCTGTAACCACTTCTATGCCTTCCAGTATTTCATCAGTAAGAGAGGGAACTTCGGAAAAATCTTTTCATCCGGATGCTTCTATGGCCTTTTTAAGGGCAGTTTCTATTTTGGCTCTATCGAATGTTACGATCGCTCAATTACGTTTTTTTACTTTATATATTGCCATGCGTTATTTGGGTTGTAAAATTATAAATTAAGCCCTTATCACGAGTGAATGAATTCTGTATATTCAGTATATATCCTGATATGAAAAAATTTTTGGATTAACAAGCCCAAAAATTAAGATTTTCCACTTTCACCCAAAAATTTTAAAAAACTATATATTGTTTGTCATCACGTAGACGTACCACTATATATAGTGTTTTTTTGGAATATTGCAAATGTTTTTTTATGTTTTTTTGGGTGCCTATACAGTGACTAAATCAAGACAATTATGATATATTATAAGCAAAATATTTATGTTTGACAATAGGAAGTAAATAAATAAAGTCTATAAAACTAAACATAATATTTCAATATGCGTAAGATAGATATATATACAACAACAGCTCTAGTGACCTCAAAAGAAAAAAATCTCGCCAACAGAGCAAGCTATTTTGAAAAATACTACATCCCATATCTGAAGGAATCCGGAATATTTACAGACTGAAGCATTTGCATGGAATTATGATGCTGACAGTGACATAAATTGGAAAAGCTTATAGAATCGTTTCCCAATGTTCATTTTGCGGGCCTTGACAGATCCGATGATATGTTAAGCAGGGCCAGAATTCGTTTGCCAAATGTAAGACTGATGAGGTGAAATATAACAGATTTAAAAGGCATTTTAGACGAATCCAAAGATATATTGTGCTTATTCCAAGTGCTCCATCATCTATCTCTTGAAGATAGAGAAAAGGTCCAAAAAGAGATAATCAGGATATTGAAACCAGGATGACATGCGATTATAATAGACACTTTCCGCCCTGAATCCTGAAAACTGAAGCAGATAGCATGGGATTCTATCAATAGGTTCTATGCCGTATTATCACAGTATTCAGCCAAATCTCTAGTTATAAGGACAAATAATGCACTTATGAGCATAATAATGCCTTCAAAATATGATCCGGAAGCATACTGATACTTTTCTCCAACCAAAGAGACTGTGCTTTGAGATGCTCATCCCGATTTAGATCTCTTGCAAACAATAACCCCAAAGATACTGAACGATAGTGTTCCATGCATTTCTGACATGATGATTTTTAAGAAGAAATAATTTCAATATAACACTAGTTCCATTGCTGTTTCATAATTATTGATTAATAATTTGAATTATGTCTGAATCAATAGAAAAGCTGCTCAAATATGAAAAATCATGAAAGTATGTATTTCATGGATCCTTAGAAAATCTTTCAATCCTTGAGCCTAGGCAGGCATATTTGTATATCGATTGAAAATTGGAGAAAGACTGAAGACCGGCAGTATTCGCAACACCATATTCCTGAGTAGCAATATTCAGGTCTCTTATAAATGAATTCAACACCGACTGAGATTCAGGCAGCGGATTCGGGATTAATGACTGAGTCCTTTTCTTTGCAGCCTCAAGGAATCTTCTTGAATCTGCAAGAAATAAAATCGGGAAAATATATATTCTTGAAAAGAGAAATTTCACAGATTTCGAATGAACGCAGTGCAGGTGTTACAAACGTGTAACTCCAATTTTGATCGATAGAAGTGACCTTCGAGGATTTGCCGGAAAATATTGAAGTGATCGAGTATTGTTAAACACTTTATTTTTTTGATTTGAAAAGAAGTCAAAAAGCAGTACGATAACTTTAAGATAATTTATTAAAATTCAGTTCTAGAATCAAATGCTCCAGATAATAATAGTTTCAGATTCCTTCAATCATTTCGACAAGCCGATTTCAGAATATATCAAGCGACTTGGCAAAGAAGTGAAGATATTCAAGATAAAGCCAGAAAAAAACGGTGAAATCGCTACGATAATAAAAAAAGAGACCGAGAAGATAAAAGAGATAATAGATAAAGAAAAATGATATTTCATTGGCCTTGATTTCCTATGAGATGAGATTTCTACAGAAGATTTTAATGATTTCATCAATAAGACAATCCAAAGGCAACCAAAAATCACTTTTGTAATAGGGGGTTCTTATGGCTATGATAAGGAAATGATGGATCCGTATTTCCAGAAGAAATTAAGTCTCAGCAAGATGACGTTTCCTCATTCAATGGCTTTTTTAATGCTTCTTGAGCAGATTTATAGGATCAAGTCCATAGAGAAGAAAACTGGGTATCATCACTAAAAGAGCTGAGAGTTGAGAAAATAGAGCTGAGATATTCCCCCATTGGGAAAGGAATGAAATGCAGTGTGACAATCTCCATAATCAATGGACATCTTGCCTTACGAACGAATGGATCACCACGTCGTTCCTCCTCGTGATGACGGGCAGTTCTAATTACTAACAACTAAATTCTAAGTTCTAATAACAATTTATTGTTTAGATTTATTAAGAAATCATATCAAAGTTTTGAAAATGAAGGCAAACGTACACCGCAAAGCCCAAAGTTCCAATCACTAACTGCTAACAACTAAGTTCTAACTACTAATAACTAATCACTAATAACTAACTCCTAACAACTAAACTCCATGTACTACGTTTATATTCTAGAATGTTCAGATTCCAGCCTTTATGCAGGGATAACTGTTGATTTGGAGCGTAGGCTGACTGAGCATAATGATTCAAAATCAGGCGCAAAATACACCAGGATGCGCAGACCGGTGAATCTTGTCTATAACAGGGAATTTGAGAATAGGTCAGAGGCCTCAAAAGAGGAATACAGGATAAAGCATCTTACAAAACCTGAAAAGCTTAAATTGATTTTAGGCGAGCTCTAAAACTATGACAGAGGAAATTCAAAGCAGTATTCACACAATCTGAAAATGAGTAAGGGTTTCTTTGAAATAAAACCAGCTGACTAATGAAAGGGTTATGATATTGAAGATAACGAAAATTGTCGATGCTACTGCAATATTCTTATATCTGAAACTGAAAGCTAAAAATATCAGTCCGATCAGATAAATGATCAATCATAAGATAAAAATCCGAGCATCGTTATTGGAAACCCATTTTTTCATCAGCAGATCGCCAACGGTCAATATCGATCATCAGATGAATAAAAGCAAAATTGGAAGATATCTCATAATATTCAGTGGTTATATTAATTCAATTTCAAATCAAGCAAGCAAATTAAGGACTTCGTCTCGTGAAAATCGAGCCTTTTTCAGATTATTTTGAGTCGGATCTATAAAATAATTGATTGCTCATACAAAATCTGATTTTGAAAGATCGCCATCCTGAAACTTGCTTCATTGAAGATCACACCCCTTAAAATCAGAGCCTACTAGCGTGCAATCAACAAAATCAGTTTCTCTTATTACAGATCAGGCAAAACTGCTTCATTTGATATTAAGTCAACTGAAGCTGCATAATTCTAACTTGCAATTCTGAAATGACCAGCTCACAAGCAGAGTATTAATCTTTGTAAATATCACTCAAGTTAATTTGCAATTCTTGAAATCAGTCTCTTGAAAACTGCAATCATCAACCTTGGCATTAGATAAATTACAATCTTCAAAAACACAGTCTGAAAGAATCGAACCTATTAGGATGCTTCAGCTGAAGTCACATTTTTTAAATGTGCAAGAAGAAAATTCCTTTCCGCTTAAATCAAGTCATTGCAATTGGAGATTCTGGAAAGTTTCGCCTTCAAAAAATATTTTTCAGATATTCATATGTTTTTTTAATCTTTTTATAAATTATTCTCTTCGCTTCTCATCAGTTCCAGAATTGCTTTTGTCGTATTAATGTTCCTTATAGTCATATCTTTATATTCCTTTTGAGAAGCAAGCTTAAATCTGGCAGTTTTGTTGATCTCATCCTTTTTTGCTGACCAATATAAGACTCATTTGTAATAATGGACTTGTTCTATATCTTCTTTAAGCTTGAAACGAGTCAAAATCTCTTCGGAATCTATATTTTTATATAAGAAGATTACATTATGCCTCCACTCATCATTTTCAAAAATTTTAGGAAAATGAAGAACGATGCTCTCCATTTCATTTCTTGACCTTACTAATGCTCTCGCAGAATAATTGAACTTTTCTGATAATCAAGCTTCAATATCCTTTTCCAAAGTAGCAATATCTTCCAATTGGGATTTAAATAGCACATTTCAGCTTTGTATATATGTTCTTACAGAGCTGAAACCCATCTCTTCAAAGGCATTGCGCAAGCTCTCCATCTTTATGATGTTATTTCAGCCAACATTTATCCCTCTTAAAAATGCTATGTATGCAGTCATAGAATTTACCATAGAAATAAAATAATCCCTTTAAAGGGTGATCAATTTCTCCAGTTCCCTCAGATCATCAATCATATAATCAGGAAACTCATGAGATAGTCTACTTCTTGTCTGATACCCCCAAGTAACAGCTATGGTTCTGACTTTAGCTGCTTTCCCCGCCCTTATATCATGTTCCATATCTCAAACATATGCGGTTTCCTCTGAATTAAAATCAAGCTTCTTCATGATTTCAACGATTGCCTCAGATTTATCGTGTATGCTTCAATTTATTTGCATGAAAAATTTTTCGAGTCAATGGCTTTTTATTTCTTTCTCAAGATTTTCTTGCGGATGAGAGCTTAGTATAACCATATTAAGACCTTTTTCATTTAAGGATTTGAGCATTATTTCAGTACTTTTAAAAGGTTTTGGTTTGTCTAGCGAATTGATTTCCTTAATGTATAGAATATCCACTTCTTCCCTTATTGCATCTTTTTTGAATTTATGATAAAAGTTCATGTAAGGCAGGGTGAATTCTTCCTTATATTCATCAAGCGTTAATATCCTCAATCAAAGTTTTTCAAAAACTTTCATAGTCGCAGTGTGTATTGTAGTCAGATCATCGCTTAGGGTTCATGACCAATCGAATATCAGATTCTTTATCATTTTCTTTATCAAGCTTAAAATAATATTTCTTGATTTTATCCATAAAAAGCTTTTCCACAATACTTTATGTTCTTTAATCTGTCTTTGCCAATAAGGAGGAATTTACGTTTTTCGATTTTCATATGCGTGCATTTTCCATATAATGCTCCCCGAATAATCTAAAAATCAAAAATGAAGCAAGTAACACAGAATTCAATAATAAATATAGATGAGAATAAATTTGATAATAAGTTCCTTTTTATAATTCCTCTGGAAGCAACTTTTGAAAATGAGGTCGATTTGGCAACATTGCTATCATCTTCAAAAAACCCTAATCTGGATTATAAAAAAGATTATAAGCTATGGAGTGAGGTTTATTCGCCGAAGGACGAGCTTCGCATATTCACTGAAGTTTTTGAAGATGCCATAAAAAATGATAAGAAAATTCATATTTCAAACATTTCGCTTTCTGAAGAGATCGAGATGGTAAAAGACCTATACCTTGAGCTAGGCTATTTCAATAAAGAATTAAATAGATTTGAAATCGACTTCAATGACTCGCCCATAACCATATGAGTCAGCATGAATAATATAATCTATAGCTTCAAAGATTATAAACAACTAAAAGAAAAAATCCTTTTTGTGCCTCCTCCAAGAGAGCCTAAGCATCAAAAATCAATAAGATCCGCGATAAATTCTTGAATAATATCAACAATAAGCTTAAATAATCCAAGTGGGGACAAGATTCACATAGAATCAATGATCAAAGAAGAAAAAACGAGTCTCGTAAGACTCGCTTCAATGCTTTATTATAATTTCAAGAACAGGGGATTTGAGGTGAAGGCTTGAGAATTAACGATTCTTGTTAAATAGTGCTGGTTTTTAATCCTGCGCTAAGAAGTGATTCTTCAATCTCTTTTTCAAGTTCAGTCTGAACTTCCTTCATCATTATGAGCTCTTTTATCTTATTTTTATTATCTTCTTTCTTTTTCTCTTCTGCTGAAACTATAAAATAGCCTTTTAAAAATGGGCCAATATAGTAGAAAACCAATCAAACCGCTGCTATTACAGCAGCTAGCGTTAGCAGGCTTAAGTCTAAATTGCCTCAGAAGATATCCAGCTTGAACATATCTAGATTTTTCGGATCATATTGGAAATTGTAAGTGCTTACTTTCATATTTTTTGCGATTATTGAGTTACTGATTTAAGCTCAGCGAAAGCTATAAGCCTATTTAATGAAGTACCTATCGGCCAACATGTCATAAGGCTGAGTTCTTTCTTGGTTGGGTCTCTTTCTAATATCTTTACATCACCCGGTTTGATTACTTTTTTTTCTTTGATCACGTAAGTGTATTTTTTCTGATTATAATAGACTATTATCTCATCTCAGAAATTAAGAACATCCAACATGGCAAAAACTTCATTATAATCTCATTTCAGCCATGGATAATTTGATGAATGCCCGAATATGAATGCATTTCCAGTTTCGCCTGGCTTTGCAGTTCATGGATAGCGTAGGACTCATTTTTCCAATTCGTTCATGAATATGTTCTCTAGATTAGTGAAATCAAGATTTCATCTTCTTGCGTCAACATCAACAAGGGGCACATTCTTGCCTATTTTTGGTATTATTATCCTATTCTCATAAGGAACGATGTCAACGCTCAGATTTACATTTGAATTAAGCGGCACAAGCTTCTTAGGCGAGAAATATGTATCCCGAAGCTGGGCATTATCTTCGGCGAGCTTTTTTTGTATTGTCTGTTGCTGGTCTTTTCATAGAAGTGTATTTTCTTCATCTGCAAATACCTTGATTTTAGAATTATCGATTACGCTTAATATTTCTCTGCTTGAGTTCTTAAGATTTCCTGGATTTATGAAATTATAAGCTATAGTTGAATATGCTGAATAATTAGCTGCTCAAAGAAGTATGAAAAATACTAATGTAGAAACTATGACATAATTTGCAAGAAATTTCACCTTGTCCGCAAAGAACTGAGATATTTTCTTATGTTTTCTTTCTGAATTGATCTTTTCAAGTTCTTGTTCGAATCTTTTCTGTGATGAATCATCTGTCGTAGTTTCTGATCAGATAGTTATAAGTGAAACAGGATCAATAGCATCTATCATCTTCAAGAAATCGTCAGCCTTATCTGATTCCATTTGGATCGGAGCTTCAATGAAGGCTTCTTCAGTTATTTGCTCTTCCTGGACGGGAATAAATTCTTCTACTGAAGGTTCAGCCATAACCAGAGGCTCTTCTGATGAAGAAGGCATAGCTTCGGCTTCAGTGGTTTCCACGGAAGCAAGGGCATCGTTTATCTCTAATTTTTCATCTAGTCCAGATATAAGGCTGGATAAATCTAGCTCTGGCGTTGAAGGCTCTATGTTGTTGATTATAGACGCATCTGTAACGTCTGTAATTTCTTGCATTTTGTTTTTATTTTAATATGTATTTTTATTTGTTTTGCCACTTAAGGCAGTCTACCATACTTTTTTTCAAAGGTCAAAAAAAGTCCGAACTTTTTCGGACTTTTTTATTGACAAATTGTGATTTTATTATTAACGATTATTAAGAGCTCTGTATCATTCTCTGATTATAGCCTTTTCTCTAAGTTTTCTCTCAGATAATCATTTAACTGCGTAACGTTCTTTTCTTAACTTATTTGCTATCCTGGTCTGGAAAAACATTTTTTTGTATCTTAGTACGAGTTTCTCGTTTGACTCAGATTTATTTCTTATAGCATAAATTAACATTTAATTCTCCCTGTTTAAAAATAAAATAATTGGGTGCGCAAATTCTATGAAAAATGACAATTTTGTCAAATTATTTTTTGATTTGCTTGAATTTCTCTTCCTTATTGAATATATAATGCAAAAAAGTTGCTATGCTTCTGCCGATTTTGATTCATGTTGGCTTTTTCCAAAAACCCTTTGGACCGGTGTGCAAAACAAAATTCAAAACATCCAAAAATCTATTTTCATTGAGCGGAGATGTTTTTTTGCTGCCTGATAAATGCCTGAAGAACAAAAAGACGCTTTCTCATAAAGATCTGAGGAAATTAATTGCCAATTCGAAAATTATTATTATCTTGTTTTGCTTCATAAAGGGATTTTCTTATTAATTTTTAAACATATTCCAAATAAAAGTCAAACATATTTGCCTTTACTTTATTGGAAATATTAATATAAATATAATGTATCTTCGCGATTGATATTTTAAACAAATCAAATGAATTATATACTGAATTCAAAAAATAGAAAATTGAAATATAAACTTCATCTTTTGGTCGATAGATTGAGCTTTAATTTTCTTAATCTTACAGCCAGCCAAAAGATAGTTTTTTTAGGAATCATCCTTTGTTTCTTCTCTCTTTTCTTTACTTGGTTTACCGTTGAATATGACGGAATCACCCCATACAGCTCTTTTAATATCGTATCATGACACGTGGGATATTTCATAGGGCTTATCTTGATTTTCCTCACATTTCTCATCCTTTCGAATAAAAACAAGGAAAAGCTTAAGACAAAAACCTGAGTTATTTTTCATGATTATACGATAATCGTATTTTCTTGAATTATAATTTTCTTGCTTACCCTAGTGATTTTCAATTCAATTAGGGGACTCACGACGTTTTCTAAATGAATATCAATCTGAAAATGAATCATTTTTGAGGTGGTCGGATCTATATTTGTGCTTTTGGGCTGAGTATTGAGCTATAGGGAAAAGAAGCAGGAAATATTGTCAAAGATATATATAGAAAATTCAAAATTTGAAGCTCAGCAGGATCTAGAGGATTATAAGGATATACTAAGTTCCCCTGCATGAAATAATAAATCAAACATGAGTTTACCGATTTAATGTTTATTATTGGTCAAATATTACCATCCCGAAGAGATAATTCGGGATTTTTTATTGTAAATTATTATTTTTAAGCCAAAATATAAGGAAAGCGGATTTTTTTCCACTTGACATATCTCATTTTTGATAAAAAAAACTTAAAAAAATACAATAATCTCAAAAGCTTGAAAGCGCTTAAGGATGCCTATCAATGCTGAGTATAAAAAATTTATTCTTCAAAGCTCTTATTTTAACTGTTTTTTTTGTGAAATAATCTTGACTTTTGAAGAAAAAAAATTATACAATAGGCAGTGTTTTAAATTTATCTTTAATATAAAACTTCCCTCGATGGTAACAAAAAATTCAGAAATCATGCAGGACTTTACAGGTATTCTGCAAAATTTGACGGAAAAAGAACGTACGATAATCTCAAGACGAATCGGTCTTGGCGGTGAAAAAGAAACCTTACAGGATATAGGTAATAGCTACCGTATTACTCGTGAGAGAGTTAGGCAGATAGAAGACGTATGAATCAAGAAGATAGGACGTATAATCAAAACTACAAAATTATCAAAAATTCAAGAGGAATCAGAGAAAGTTCTTCGTATGCATGGGGGCCTTCTTATAAGAGATAGGATTGTTTCATCTCTAATAAATGAGATGAAATTGGATTCTGACATCAATTCTGAAGTAATAGAAATGATTATCCAGTCAAACTTCAATATAAATAAATCAAAACCTCAGCTTTGAGCCAGAACTCATTTTTTCTTTCCTGAAATAAACAAGAAGCTGGTTAATGAGGTACACAAAGAAGCTTATAAGATTTTGAAGAAAAAAGGTGATATCATGGAGAATTCCTCTCTATATGAAATGATCAAGATAAACCTTTTCTCACAATTCGGAAAGGTCGAAACTGTTCTTATTGATTCAATTCTTGATATCTTTACTGATATAGTCAAGGGAGAAGAAAAATTCCTAGGCCTTGAAAAATGGAAGATACTTAATCCTTCTACACTTAAGGATAAAGCAATCTATGTAATGAAAAAAGAGAAAAAGCCAATTCACTTCGTTGAGCTTACAAATCTTATCTCCAATCATTTCGGTGAAGCTGTAAAAGTTGCAACAATCCATAATGAGCTTATAAGAAATAATGAATTCGTACTTATAGGAAGAGGTATTTATGTACTTAAGGAATGGGGTTACAAGCCAGGGACTGTTATTGATGTTATAGTTGATATTTTGGCAAAAGCTAAAGCTCCGCTATCTACAGATGATATCATTTCTAGAGTCCTGAAGACAAGAAAAGTTAAGAATTCTACAGTATATATGAATCTTCAAAATAGAAAATACGTACAAAGAGTCTGAAGAAATATGTATAGATTAAAAGAATGAGTAATCGCGTAATGAATAATGAAAAATAACAAAAATCCTCTCTGGTCCAGAGAGGATTTTTTAATGTCTTGATCTTTAATTCCTGCTCTGTAATCAAGATAAGCTAGAGTTTTTTCAAATTTTGGAAGTCAACAAAGATATGTGTCTGCGCTTTTCCATGAATATTCAAAAACAATCGTGGCAAATCTTAAATGAGGATTATTCTTGTGGAGTTCAGGATTTTTGACTATCTTGATTTCTGGGATAACAAAGGTTCATTTATCCTTATCATATGTAATTCATGTATCTTCCAGTCAAGTTATCCATAATGAGCTTATCTGATCCTTATGATTGGCAATGACAGAAACTTCGCCATGAGTGAAATCCAGACCCGATAACAGCTTGGTATATTTGAATCTCGGATGAGGTCTGATGGAACTATATATTCATCTTTTAATAGCCTCTTCTTCTCCTCTAAGGATTTCTGCTACGCTTGTTGCAAATTCTACTGGAAAAACGTGTGAAACAGGAATATTTTCTGAATCATGCGGATTTCAGTTTTCTTTATTTCAATTGAGCATATATAGATTTTATAATAAAATTAAACCTTAAGGATATAGGATTAAATGATTTTTTTGATACATTCCAAAAGCAAACTAAAAACTTCTTTATCATGATATCATGATTCTACAGTAAAGAAACGCCTTCATTTTGCTTGCATATAATCAGACAAAGATCAATCATTCTCTCAGTCCTTATAATACACGCAGTTGATGCCCATAGAACTCAAATCATCGAAATCATTCTTGTTAACAGTTTGTATGAAGGCATTATAAGGCAAATTTTCATTTATTTGCACAAATTCTGTTTTCTTTGTAAAATCATTTATATCAAGCAGCTTATTCGTGTGGACTCAAATTATAATGTCTGGATTAGTTTCTTCGATTTTTAATAGAATATGGTTCCTGATATGCAATCATTTTTCCATTGATAAAATTATAAGAGATTCTTCAAGATGAGAATTCCTTTCCTTAATAGTTTTCTCGAGATTGGCATCATCAAATATCCTATTTGGATCTATTCGCAAAAAAACCTTATTTTTATGGGCGTCTTCTATTTCAAATCTTATGAATCTTTCCTTGTTCTGCTTAAAGGAAAGCAGGGTTCAAGCATTTTCTCTGATGAAGCTTAAAGTTTCTGATTCTGCAAGATGCTCATTGCCATGCAAATGCACATAAGTATTTTTAGACGCTCAAAAGGATATCTTATCCATGAATATTGCCCTATTTGAAGCAAATTCTTCTGAATCCTTATCTGATATTACAATAATCGCTCAAGAAAAGCTTTTTTCAAAATCTTCAATGGATAACTCTACGGAATCCAAATTCATCGGATCATTTATGATGAAATTTCAATTCTTTATTCATTTTACAACTACTAGATGTCATCAATTCTTTTCTTTCGCCACAAATCACAACGATACTGAAGTTATTATGGCGCATCATGCTTCTATCAGTTTTGAGAATTTGGCTTCAGTATTTATTTTTCCTGTCATAAGCGGCCTTCAGTAGAGGCCTTTTGAGGCTGCTATTTGCAATAGACCATAATGAAACCATCAGATTCAAGGAAGGTAGTATGTATATTCTTTTTCTTTTCAATCACGAAGGGATAATCATTTGAGAACCACGTCTTTGAATTCAAGAAGTTCTTCCAGGCTTGGGGATTGGCCGCAAAAAAATTCAATGCACATTTTAATGCACGCTAGTCAGCAGATCTTCTTTTCCCATTCTGCAATGCTTGAATCAGTGTTCTGAATCTGGGAAAAGTGAGGTATTTCCAATATAGTGTCAGTCATGTTTTAATTATTTTTCATATTATAATCATTAAGTGATATTCCTCAATTTTTTTATAGCATTTTGATTATATTTAGCCTACTTGCCAAATATCAGAAATATGTTATAATAATCACGTAAAATAGCCAAAAATACTATTATAAGGCCATTTAAGTTCTTATAAATCATTTACTTAAAGCATCTTCACACTGTAATCACCTCTTAATCACCGATTGTTCACCACTCCTGTATTGCTTTATAAAAAAAACTAATAGAATACTAGTTACGTATAACGTAACAAAATTTATATGAAAACAGATAAAAAATTATACTCAGTTCTCGCAATATTAAGTATAGCACTATTAAGTTCAAACGCTTATGCAAAAGGTGGAAGTGGCGGATGAAGTGGAGGAGGTTCTTCAAGTTCGTCATCAAGCAGTCCTTCTTCAAGCTCATCATCCGACGATAATTCAGTCAGGCATTCATGAGCAGACGATATGGTAAACGGAGTTAAACTAAGAGGCGACGGTTCGGTAGATGATAACCTTCCTAGGCACTCAGGCTTGGATGATTCAGTAAACGGAGTTAAACTAAGAGGCGACGGATCAGTTGACGATAATCTTCCAAGGCATTCATGAGCAGACGATATGGTAAACGGAGTTAAACTAAGGGGCGACGGTTCGGTAGATGATAACCTTCCTAGGCACTCAGGCTTGGATGATTCAGTAAATGGAGTTAAACTAAGGGGTGACTGATCAGTTGATGACAATTCTTCATCTTCTTCAAATAGAAGATGAAGAGACTCCTTAAGCGAGAGAGAAAGAAATCAAGCTGAAAACCTAATATCCAGACTAACTAGCAAAAACATAAGCGTTGTTCTGGAAAGGGTGCTTAAGACTGAAGATAGGGTAATGAACTCAAGTCTTGTTCCTACAAAAAAACAAAGATTTCTAGACAAATTGCTCCATCTTGAGGATCTCTTAAGGGCAAGAATGGATGATCTGTCCCTAAACTAGATTTCTAATCTTTATACAGAAAATATAACCTCCTGGTCCAGGAGGTTATATTTTTCTTCACTTTTCTTTCACTATCTTCACCGATTGTTCACTTGACATGTATTGTAAATAAAAAACTCTATCATATACTGTGCGGGCATTTTTATTTCTTAATAATTTTAATATGAAAACAAAGAATGCCTTAATTATTTGAGCTGTATTAACAGGTTCTATCATCTGTTCTACGTCATTCGCCGATACATCGACCGGATCTTTGACTGATTCCGGTTCTGTCGTTACTAATACATGAGTTACTGTAATTTCTTCTTGAAGCTTGGACGCAGGCACCTGAACTATGGTATCTTCTACTTGAAGTTTGGATACAAGTGCTTGAATTACTTCAACAGGTGTAACTTCGACAGGAGTTACCTCAACTTGAGTAATTAGAGAAGATAGGAATAAGATAAATGATAATAGGAATAAGATTTTAGAAAGTTGGTCAAAATTTCATGATGATTATGGCTTTATAAAACAATTCTTGAAGAAGCCTACTACAAAAGCTGAGCTAAAAACCCTTACTTCTAATGTTAAATCTGACCTTAAGTCTTATCATGAGGCAGTTAAAGCGCTTATAAAAGAATGAAAGGAAGCTGTAAAGACAAACTCATTCGATCCGGTTGCATTTAATGCAAAAGTAAATGAAATCTTGTCAAAGCAAACTGAAACTCTTTCAAAATATGTAGATCCTGCAAAAATAGATGCATTCAAGAAATTCATGGATGAGAAAAGGGCAGTAATTATGGCTAATGAAGATCTCAGAAAAGCGAATTTTGAATTAAGACAAGAAATAAAAGAAATTAAAAAGAAAATATTCTCAGATAATCAAAGGAAGTCAATTGCTAATACTTTGGCAAAAAAAGAAAAGCTATACTTGCAGAGGCTTTTGAATGTAATCGACGTTTATTCTTCTAAAGCTAAAACAGAGAAGCTTAAAGACCAATTGGAAGAACTGAAACAAATTACACAAGAAAGAATTGAGGCAATTAAATAATCTCCAAACGTTAAAATAACCCCAAGGATTTCCTTGGGGTTATTTTATTGTTTATTTTTTGGATTTTGCAGGAATCTTATTGACTTTGTTTTTCCTGGGAGTAGGTTTTTTGGAGACTATTGCTTCAGTCGGAGTGAAAATTATGGGGTCTATTGTATTTATTTCTGAAATAAGCTCTAATCCATCATCATCATATTTAACTTTTTCTTTAGTAAGGTTATAATTTCACTCATTGAAGATATCATAAAGTGAATTTATGATCATGAATCATATTCAAGAAATAATTAAAAAATCAAAAAGTCAGGTAAAAATAGTCAATAAAGGATGGATTGAACCAAGGAAGTTCATCATTTCTGTCAAGAATATCGATATCATGAAAAAGGGGATTGAAAGTCCGATTATCTTCAATGCTTTTCACTTTGTTATCAAGAAACTTTCAAGCACAAAGCTTCTTGCCGGCCTTGCCATGTTATCAGAATCATTCAGAAGCGTAAGATTCGTAAAAAGCACCCTAATGCACATATAGATGAAATATATGAAAACCGCAGCAAATGAAATCACATATAAGCCTGTTGCAATAATATTCTTGGAATCTAAAAGGGCTTGGAAAATTCATAACCTAGGCAAATACAGAAGAATAATCAGGAGTAAGGTTGGAATTGCCAGATAGAGGGATACCCACGAAGTTACTCATATGAATTTCCAAATGAGCCTATATGATAAGAAGTGATTTTCTGATTTTAACATTCAAAATATAAAGAAAGGCGAAGCAAGTATTCCCAGTCCGACTACTCATCAAATGCTTATATATGGGTTTTCTGAAAAAACTATAGAAATTCAAAAACTTAATAACATAAAAATAAATGCTGAGATTGATGAGAATTTTGATATCTGAAGCCTTTTTCATTCAAGATAATTCTTGTAAATATTCTGAAGCAGGAAGTAAGAATATAAGAAAATGAATAGAAATACTATTATTATGAGAAGTACAAAAAGCAATGTTAATAGAAACCAGATTCAATTTGTTCAGAAACTTGATAATGCTTTTAAAATAGCATTAAAATCTCAACTTGCGATAACCAATGACAAAGCATTTATGCTTTCGCTTCAAATAGACGAAGTTGTTTTAAAAAGAAGAAAAATAGCAAATGCAATAAGCGGAGAAGATATGATCAGTCAAAAAAGCCAACCATAAGTATTGAGCACTATTTTTGATATATTCCAATGAAGAAAGTTTTTATAAACCAACAAGATATCATTTACTATTTTCAAGACGTTTTTCCTATAGTTCGGTTTTTTATAAAGTGAAAACCCTATAGCAGCTATGATGACTGCAAAAATCACTGATTTTATTAATTGATTGATGTCCATAATGTTAATTGATTAATTTACTTAGAAAATATACTCTCATTCGCTTTTTTTTCAATTAATAATTGATTTTTTGCCTAATTCAGTTATATTTTGACCTATCTTCCTTAAAGGAGTGTTTTTAAGTTTCTAATATGGAAATCAAAGAATTATTAAATCAGGCCATCAGTATTTGGTGAGATCAGAAATTATCCCTTTCACAAATCATAGTGAGGATGTGAAAAGTCTTCTGAGATTTGTGCAGGTGGGAAAGAAATGCCATAAAAGATATGGATACTCATACAGATGATGACTTGAAAAAAGAGCTTTGAAATATAATTTTTTGTACGATAAGATGGTGTAATGACCTTTGATATGATCCTGAAGATTGCATCAAGATAGCCATAGAATGCCAGAAAAAATTTAAGAAATAAATCAACTGAATTTACATTATAATAATAGGATTATGCACAGATCGCATACATGCGGAGAGCTAAATAAAGCTCATATTTGACAAGAAGTTACGCTAGCTTGATGGGTTGCCAACAGAAGAGACCACGGATGAATCATCTTTATAGATTTAAGAGACAGATACGGAATCACGCAGACTGTATTTGATCCTACTAATCATAAGGATGCATGGGAACTGGCTGATAAATTCAGATCAGAATTCGTGGTTAAGCTGACTTGAACTGTAAAAGCTAGAATGGAAGGTCAAAATAATCCCAATCTTTCAACTTGAGAAATAGAAATCATAATTACAAAAGCAGAGCTTCTAATGGAAGCAAAAACACCTCCATTTGAAATTTCAGATTATGTAGAAGCAAATGAAGAAGTGAGATTGAAGCATAGGTATCTTGATCTTAGAAGAAAATCAGTATTAGAAAATATTGTTTTCCGTGCAGAAATGAACAGATTCACTAGAAATTGGTTTTCTGACAAAGGCTTTCTAGAAGTCCAAACTCCTATATTTACTGTTTCAAGCCCAGAATGAGCTCGTGATTATGTAGTTCCTTCTCGTCTTCAGCCAGGTAAATTCTATGCTCTTCCTCAAGCTCCTCAGCAATATAAGCAATTGCTCATGGTTGGTTGAATAGACAAATATTTCCAAGTTGCACCATGTTTCAGAGATGAGGATCCAAGGGCTGACAGACATTCATGTGAATTCTACCAGATCGACGTTGAGATGAGCTTCGTTGAACAAGATGACATATTCCAGGTTGCAGAAGGATATGTGAATGATCTTATTCCGACTCTTGTCCCTACAAAATTCATCATGGATGTCAAGATGCCGAAGTGAGTCAAGGAATTCCTATGAAGAGATTGGAAGGTTGGTGGAAGATTCATCAAATTATCACACAAAGAAACACAAAGCCTTTATGGTTCTGATAAGCCAGATCTTCGTTTTGACATGCATTTCGAGGATTTCACTAAAGAATTCGAAAATTCCGGATTTTCAGTATTCAAGGATGCTATTGACTCAGGCGGATGCGTAAAAGCCATGAAGATGGAATGAGCATCTATGAGCCGCAAGGATATTGATGAAGTTACAGAAGTCGCTAGAGGATCAGGCGCTAAGTGATTAGCGTATATTATCTACGAAGAAGAAGGGCCAAAAAGCCCGATCCTGAAGTATTTCTCAGAAGCGGAAATTAAAGCCCTTGAAGAAAGATTTGAACCTAAAGCGGGAGATATGATATTTTTCTGAGCTGGGTCATTCAAGTGAGTTGTAAAACCAATGAGCAATGTGAGACTAGCTCTTAGAGATAAATTCAATCTAGCCGATAAAAATGCCCTTGCTTTCGCATGGATTACAGATTTTCCGATGTTTGAAGTGGATAAAGAAACCTGAAAAGTAGATTTTGAACATAATCCTTTCTCTATGCCTCATGGTTGAGTTAAGGCTTTCGATGAGCCAGATCTTGAGAATGTCTATGGAGTGCAATATGATATGTCTTGTAACGGTTATGAGATACTATCGGGCTCTATCCGTAACCATGATCTTAAGGCGCTTACAAAGGCATTTGAAATTGTCGGTAAATCAGATGCAGAAGTAAAATCAAAATTCGGAGCGATGTACAATGCATTCCAATACGGTGTTCCGCCACACGGATGATTCGCATTCTGATTCGATAGGCTCCTTATGATACTTAAAGATGAAGACAATATCAGAGCTATCTATGCATTCCCTAAATCAGGTAAGGCAGAAGATGCAATGATGAATGCACCAAGCTTCCTTGATGCTGCTCAGCTTGAAGAATTGCATATCGATATCAGAGAAGATGTTAAGGAGGAATTGGGGATGGAATAAGTGCCCTCAGTACCGTAACCCATCCGCCCTATCGGGCACCTTCCCTATATTAGTGAAGGCATAATCCTTCGGGCCCCCCTTTATCCAAAGGAGGCTGGGAAATGAATATTTTTCTTATCTTTTTCAATATATTTCTTACATTAGCAGGATAAAATCACCTTAATCCTTAAGGTGATTTTTTAATGTTAAATAAAGATAAATTCAGATGAAAATATAATACCAATTCAAGGAGATTGGCGGGGTTTGATTATTCTGCGAATTGATATTATTTTGTTACGATTTGTTCAAAAATCAGATGAGATGTTTCGGTGAAAATGTTGGATTAAAGATTGTTTTGAATGAATTGGGTGTTATTGTTAAAAAATTTTATATGGAGATTCCAGAACATTTTGAATTTGTAAGATTGGATGAATTCGTAATTATGAATGACCATATTCATGGCATAATTCAAATTGATAAACCCGTTAATGATAATATGTATAATATCATGAATAATGTAGAGACAAGGCAATGCCTTGTCTCTACGGTCGGTGCCGATGACACAGTTAATGCGGTTAATACAAAACCATATTGATTTCAAAATCCATGAAAATGAACATTATGAACCATAATCTGATCATTTAAATCAGTTTGCACAAAAAATATAAACAGAATTCCCAAGAAATGTAATTTTTCATGGCAACCCAATTATCATGAGCGAATAATCCGTAATGAAGACGAATACCTGAAAATCAAACAATATATTGCAGAAAATCCTCTAAAACAACATTATTGAAATGAATAAATTTTCCTTCCCTAATATAGGGAAGGTGCCGAAGGCGGATGGGTTACTTTCATGGTGCTCGAAAGCCGGATGGGTTACGGCAACGAAAGTGCCTGAAGCCGGATGGATTATCGGTAGGCAATTATTTTTTCTCCATTTTTTCAATATTTTTCTTCATTTCAAATCATATAGTTGTAAAAATTTTAAAAATGATAAATGAAGAAAGAAATTATTTTCTATCAAAAAGAGAATTGAGATATTCCGGTTAAAATGTTTCTGGATAGTCTTAAAATTAAGGATCCGTACCTGTTAGCGACGATATTGAACAAGCTTGAATTGTTGAGTTTGAATCTTCTTTGATTGGATGATCTGAAATATCTCGGAGATAGGATATTTGAGTTAAGAATTAAGAAATCCAGCAACATAAGCCAGATTTTCTATTTTACTCTTTGAGGTGATTCTATAATCCTTCTGGATTGAATAATTAAAAAAGATGATAAACTGAAAAATTGAGCTTTGAAAAAATTTACAAATTATAGAGATGATTATTTGATAAGAAGAAAAAAATCATTGACATTTAAATAAAAATATATTGCATATATGCTATATATAACCAACACAATTATGGAAAATTATACTTTTGAAGAATATAAAGAAGAATCTTTCAATGATAATCCTCAATTGAAGGAAATATATGAAATGGAGCTTCTTAATCATTTCATATGAGCAGAGATCAGGAAGATAAGGATTCAGAAATGATTATCACAAAACGATTTGGCAATTAAGATTCATTCGACTCAATCAGTAATAGCAAGAATAGAAAGCGGCAAAGCCAATATCTCAATGAAGACGCTATGAAGATTATCCGCCTGATTGGGGGCTAGGATTTCTTTTATCGCTTAATTTCAAGGATACTTCCATAGCTTTCTTTAAATATTAACATCACCTTAATTCTTAAGGTGATTTTATAAATGTTAAATAAAGATAAATTCAGATGAAAATATAATACCAATTCAAGCTGTAGAGACGTTGCACAACGTCATTATTAAAATAAGTAAATTTTCCCTTCCCTGATACAGGGAAGGTGCCC
>AMFJ01000025.1_pt1 | contig 22268 bp, 10 predicted proteins | sample 427208 | NCBI WGS metagenome assembly AMFJ01 (sample SAMN02954298, study PRJNA114691) | groundwater metagenome | biome: aquatic; feature: subsurface aquifer; material: sediment; isolation source: subsurface aquifer sediment | place: USA: Rifle, CO | collected 2008-08 | reverse complement strand
GGCTCCTCATGGAGCCTTTTCCATTTCTGGGTATAGATTATTTAAATGTGTCTTCAAGGTGGCCCAGAGTCTTTGTTATGATTCTGGCTGTTTCGGCTCTTGTTATTGTGTCGTTCGGTCTGAACACGAGCTTTCACCCGATTGTCTGTCCAGTAGCTATTCACAACTCTTTAGCCTTTGATATATATTTGATCATCCATGTTCAGTCTGCCGGGATGTCTATGAATTCAATCTTGTTTGCCGAAGTTGTTATCTTTGCGGCATTAAGAAGGATTGCAATCGCTTCTGCTCTTGTTATGGGATCGTTCGGTCTGAACATCGGCTTTCAGCCGATAATCTGACCCTTTGCTATTCAGAGTTCTTTTGCTTTGGCGATATACTTTATCATCCATGTTCAGTCTGCCGGGATGTCTATGAATTCTACTGATCCTGATGATGTTGGTATTCATAATGACTTGATAACCATCGCAAGGAACTCAGCGCGTGAGGCAGATGCGTTTGGTCTGAATGTTCAATCAGAGAATCCTGAAATGATATTATTTTTTGCCAGATATTTAATGTCTTCTGCTGCAAATGAATCTCCGATATCAGGGAAAGATATCACAGATGCGACTCAAGCAGAGGCTTGGGCGCTTCAGGATGATGCTGTCAATTTCGCTTCAGCCTTAGAACATTTCCCATCGGTATAACTTCATGAAGTGTCTCAATTCACGCAAGAATCCATCGGAGTCCAGCCTCCTCCACCGCCACTTCCTCCACCGCCACCTCAACCATTATTTACAGGAGGAATGACTGAGGAAGTAGTCTTCACTACAGCAAAATAGCTTAGATGATCTGTGCGGAACGAGCAAATTTTAAGAGAATCCAGCGTACATGTCGAGTCAGGAGAATTGGCCGACCAACTGGAGCCGTCAGAAGATCTGTACAGCCTGAGCAAATCTCATGCGCTTCAAGAGCTGACGAGTACCCTTATGAGAAATTCAGAATTGCCAGACCATAGTGAAGTTCCCAGTCCTCAAACCTGAAAAGTCAGAAGAACGGTATTAGTATAATCTGTGGTCGCTGTATCCTGAGGAACCAGATTTCAAAGCTCAGTAAGAGTGGCGTTGAATAATGATCCGCTAGCAAGCATAGTTGGTGGAATGAGAACTCAATCCCAGGTTGAACCTGACACTGTTATCGACGAAATTCATGACAAAGTAAGAGTGCCTGATAATGAGGCAAGATCTGATCAGGTTGAAGTAATATCAAGAACTAAACCCGAGACATCTAAAGAATCTCAGCTTGCAACAGATCAGGTAAGGATTGCCGCTCATGAAACCATTCAAGAGCTTCCTGCTGGAGTAGCGAAGACCTCAACGCTCCGAGTGACCTTATTGGATGCATTTCAAGATAAGTCTGTTTTCTCATATGTGAGAGTATAAGTTCAGAGCACTGATGTATTGACGACTCAGGAAGCTGACAATACTCATATTCATTCAAAATTATCAGCGTATTTCGCTCATCCGTCAAAGTAAGCAGTACCATAATTCACTTTTACTGATGATAAGCCGTTCAGGGTGACGACCGGTGCAACACTATCGATAAGTATCATATTCAACCCTGATTCGCCATTCGTACTGTCAAAAGCAGAAGCGAGATTCCGGTCTGCAACGGTTCCAGATGAACTATAGTATCAAGCAGGCGAGAATACCGAATTGGTATATATTCAAGAATATATCCTATATCATGAGCCTACTGGTGCGGTCATACTGTAATTTACCGAGTTGCGTCCTTTTGGGATGGAAAAATCAGCCCATGTAGCATCTTCTCCGTTTGGAAGTATAACATAAACCGTACCGTCGATTCATCAATTTGGCGCTGTCGATCAGAAAGGCAATGATACAGTCCCCGATATTGCATTACCTGTAAGTATCGAAAGATCGATTCCTGTCGCATCTGCAGCACTGATATCCACAAGCGAAGAAGATGTTATATCTGGAGTTCATCAACCGGAGCCATAGAACGCGTTATCTACATATCCTGAAGCGTAAGCAAGAAGAGAATATGAAATAGCATATCCGGAACCGACATTAAGAGGAGCTATCATGCTATAGCTGCCTGAATTGCTGCCCGCAGGGATTATGGATTGGGTCTTAGCAAGGGTTATTTTGCCGTTTGAGGATAAGGCTTTCATAGTCACTCCGATGCCTCATGCAGGAGCAACATCTCCGAGTGGCAATGAAATCTTTCCCGATATTAAGTTTCAGGTAAGGATTGTCATGTCAATTCCTGCCGCATCAGCAGAGCTTATATCCACAAATGAAGCCGAATCCCAGCTAGGGACCGCCCCTGTCGGAGTGTAGAATGCTGATTTCAGATATTTGCCGGTGCCTGTTTCGCCTTCCAGATGATAGCTGACTTCATATCCAGGCTCAGATGCATTAACCGGAACGATTATCCTGTAGCTGCCCGAGTGGCTTCCTAAGGATGCTAGAATATAAGTGGAACCCATGTATCATTTGCTTAGCGAGTCAACCTCAATTCGTATCTGCATGCCTCAGGCGGAAACAACATCAGTGCCGGGCAAAGAAATGATTCAAGAAATCATCCTGCCATGCAGTAGTGTCAAATTTATTCATGCAGCATCACTAGCGCTAACATCGACCAGGGTCGATAATTTTGAACCCCCGACCGTACCGTCAGCTGAATAATATCCGAGATTCGAATATACGATAGGATCTGCCAGGTTTTGGAGTCAATAACTGACCTCGTACCCATAATCAGCGCTGTTAGCGGGTACAATAATGCTATAGTCTGCCGAGTTGTCTCATTCGGAGATATTCACAATGCCGGTATAGGCAATGGCAGTTTCTGTAGAATGAGCATTGATATTAACGCTGATTCCGCCAGAATATGCTACCTCTCATGCTGGCAGCGATACTGTTCAAGAAATAGCCTTCGGCGGATTGACCGCAAAAGCTATATTCCCCAGAATAATCAATAAAGAAAAAAGAATCATAATAGTCAAGGACACGATGGTTCCCTGAAATTTTTTTGCCAAATTTTCCATATGAATATTGTTAAATAAATAAAATATTGGAGTATTTTAGAATATTTTTTAAACAATACATCTGGTCATTATGAGCTTTATGGATATATTTGCGTTGAATCCATAGCTTTTTTTAGTATTTTAATGAGTGTTGAATAAGTGGCTTTATAATGCTTTTAAGATAATTTTTCGCGTAATTCAGACTTATTTTCTATTATTTGTCAATTTAGATATTGTGAGCTAATATTATATCGATTTGAATTGGGAATGCAAATATGTGGGGATAAAAAAAACAGTAATCTCACGATTACTGTTTTTTTATAATTAGGTTATTCAGACTAATTCCAATATTTTAGAGAAAAATGATTTTTTTAGCGAATTCCTGTCTGATATTGATATTCGTTTAGCTTGAATTTTTTGTTTTAAATATTCGTCTTTGTCTATGTAATTTTTCTCATGCCATTCTAATTTTTTTAGATAATAAGGCAAGAATAGATCTTCTTTTTTATAATCATTATCTGTGCTTTTTATAAATTTTTCTAGATCATCAAAATTCCAATCTTTAGTCATCTTAATAATCTCTTTGTAATCAAGCATATAAATCTCTTTGTCTTTGCAGAATTGTTTTGCATTATCTGTGAACCAAGATGTGGTTGCAAACACAAGAAAAAGATTCTCATGTATTCTATGCTCAACAACTTTTCAATACCACGCAGCAACATCATCTAATTGAATATGCTTATCATTCCAATGTTTGCACTGAACAATCAGATATTGGGTTTTTCAGTTTTCCTTTCTTATTCATTTTATATCAATTCATTTATCATCCATTCCTCCGTTATGTAAAGTCATGAACTTATATTTATCTTTCTTCAGAAACTCGGTAACATAAATTTCAAATCAAGTGTAATTAAGAAAATATTTTATTTTTATCAACTCTCTAACATCATTTTTGTCCTTTACAAATTTAAGAAGATTCTTGTATTCTTCCTTCATTATCCTCGTATATGGAACATACATATTTGCAAAATGAATAATATTGTAAATAAGCTTATCACATTGGTGATTGAAAATCAAGAAAATTAAATGTAACACAACATTATTAAAAAAATTAAATATAAGCTAAATAATCCTAAAATAATTTACAAGATTTCATGCACAAGGCCTGTAATCACACATATCCTGAACTTCCTAATAACTACTTATTTAAGAATATTCATTAATCATTTATACCACCCCTTCACCCCTCCTTATCTAGGAGAGGAATTTTTTTGACTCACTCCAATAAATAGATTTCTCCGCTACGGTCGAAATGACAAATGAATAATGATATGGATCCTGAAATGAATTCAGGATGACGGAGTTCTTTCACTATCACAACTCCTAGCGGGCCGAGGCACGAGGCGGGTAGCGTACTGAAACAAGGGCAATCAAGACTAGGAGGGGGTTTGGGGGATAAGGAACCGTCCGCGAAACAGATGTTTCTGCGACTTTCTTTAAGATGGCATTTCCGTTCCCCCAATGGTTTTTGCTACTTTTTTGCATAAAAAAGTATGGATGTTCATATCATTAATGAATGATGATTAAGATGATGAATGTGTAATGATTAATGATATGGATCCTGAATCAAGTTCAGGATGACGTAATCATTGCCTAAAAATAAATATTTCCGATATTTATAAAATAGTCTTCCTTATAAACTAGGGGTTTGGGGACGGACACTGGATTGATTAAGGATTAATGAGCCTGGATTGCCACACTTCGCTCGCAATGACGAAGCTGATTAATGAGCTGGATCCTTCGCTTCCTCAGGATGACGTAATCAATAAAATATTTCTCATTATAATCGAAATAACATAACACAGTTAAAATGAATAGACAAAAAAAATAAACCCTTTTGCAGGGTTTATTTTTGTGTCGTTGAACATTTTGATTAGATAGCTCAGATATTCTGGTAATGCTCACGGTCTGACGGCGGGATATAGCTTCATCTGAGTTGTTGTGCCGGTTTTTTGCTAGGGTCATACTTCTTGACTTCCTTGTCATATTCAGCTTCTCAGAAATATTTCTGCAATGCGGCAGCTTGGTCAAAATCTGATCTGAGAACGAAATAATCGTATCACTTTATGAGCTCATCGGAAAAATCCAATCATTCTCAGAGCTTATCCTTTATATCCGCAGCAAAAGGAAAGTCCCCTTTCTTTAGATGGAAAAGGAATCATCTCTTGATCTTTTTTCAGTTTTTTGCAATCACACCCTTGAAGAATTCAGCCGGAATTCAATATCTGATTCCATCAGCCATCAGTCATACTGCAGTGTATATTTTTGATTGCTCGAAGCAATCTGCAAAAGCGGTTTTTATTTCATCTGTAAAATCTATGTTTTCGAATACTGCACCGTTGATAATCATAAATCCTCGCATGCAGATATCATAAAAGGCTTTTCTTATATTTGCTTCATGTTTTTTGACTTCATCTGCAAAATCTACTCACTTGCCAACCTCTTCAAGAAGTCTGCTCGCATAATTGACATTCTGGAGTCATCCGGTTTCCAGAAGATAGATAAATGTTCTTTTGATTTCTTCAGTAAAATCCATTCAATTTCAGTATTTGTTTTTGAACTGGTTTGCAAGATAGAACTTCCCTCTTACAAGCCTATCAAAATAATATTCCCTTATTTTCCCTTCATCCTTCTCTTCTCATTTGACTATTACCCTCAGATATCCTAATTTGACATTATCTTGAGTTTCTTTGATCGTTGGCGCCAAAGTCTGGACTGCTCAATCTTTAGTTTTTTCCTGCTTTTCCTTCATGAATTTCTCAATAAGCGAGAGCTCATTATCTCTTGAGAGATTAGTTGTCATTCTGATCATATATAAAAAATAATTCTTCATGAAGTATAACACATTTAATTCTCGTGGCAAAATTTTATGTTTAAAATCTGAACCAAAATGCTGGATATTTACTATAAATGCTACCATCTCATCAATGAAGCCTCAAGGACAAGCTGCTTGATATCATTTCAGCAAAAAATAGCCCCTTGCAACAGGGGGCTATTTTATATTTCAATTTCCAGTAATCTCCGCTCCACTGTTTCCCTTCTGATTATCAGATCTTCGTCAGAGCAATCACTTCACATGGTGGCATAAAGATCGCAATAGGAGATTATATTGTGCTCGATATATATTCAGATTGTCTTGAACAATTCTTCATTCGGTCAGAGATTTTCGGGATTGATATCATGATACCTGATTATATTTCAGACATATTCTTTCTGGTTTGCTGTAAGGTGGAATCTTTCGGATATGGCTTCAAATTGGTTGTCCATTGTGTAATCTGCATGAAATTTTGTCTTGCCGGTTATCCCGAATTGGGGCTTTTTTCCCGAATCATGGAATGCCATCGCTATAAGCAGGAGCGCCTCTCTCGAGATTCAGTCGATCTGAGTATTGAGATACCTTTTTATCTTATCCGGCAGAAAGCTCATAGACTTGAAGTTTGAGATTGTTTCTCTAGTATGGTCATAGACATCCCATTTGTGGAATCTTCATTTTCAGAATCATTTCTGGGAGAAAATCTCCGGGAAAGCCGCTTTTATGATCCTTTCTTTCGAATCGGAAACAAGATAATCTACGAGCCTGCGGAACTTCAATTCCTGTCTTGATGTGTTATTATCGGTTGCATTTTGCATAAAAATGTGAAAGATTTTATTGCTTTAGTATATTAAATTAATATGGATAATCAAGCGACATCAGAGTTTAATGATTATCAGAAAGACAAAAATAAAAGCCCTGAGATTCCCCGGGGCTTTTACTCTATGTTCAACGCACGGATATTCTACCGATAAAACTTAAATCATCTTTAAATTATTTGTCAATATTAATCGATTATTCTTTTTGATAGAAAATGACTAAATGCAATAGATAATTCATTTGACTTAAAACATCTAAAACATAATATCAGGTATCGATAAATAACTTTAAATGAATATGCCGAAAATGGCGATAATATTATCTTTGGTGGCATTCTGCTCGACCTACATCTGATGACTCTTTTCCATAAGGTTTAAAGATAAGCTTCATTATATCATGTCTTTTACGGCATGAGTGCTGCTGGGTGTAATAAGTTTTGAGCTGCTCCCAGAGATAATCGAGCTCTTGAATGAGTATAAATTCAATCCTAATTATGCGATGATAGCTCTAGTAAGCTGATTCCTATTGTTCCATATATTAGAGAAGACCATCCTCATACATCATGCGCATGAATGAGATTATTCTGCTCATAAGCACCCCAAGGTGTGAGTCCTGTCCGCACTAGCTCTTGCATGACATAGCTTCATGGATTGAGTCTGAATAGGATTAGGATTCCATATAAGCCCTTCTGTATGATTTGTCGTAGCATTAGCGATCATCTCGCATGATTTTACCGATGGGATGAATACTATAACTTTCATGCTGACCCATAACAATACATTGAAAAAAGCAAAAATGTTTCTTTTGTTAGATGCTGTGGCTCCGATGGCATGAGTTCTTTCCACCATGTTCTTCAGCCCCTCGCCATTATTTCTAGTGCTTTATCTATGATTCTTCACAGGCTTCCTACTCTATATCTGAGCAAGCGACATCCTGCCAGAAGCACATAGAGAGAAGAGCTCATACAGACAAATCTTATTAACCATTCTCTGAGTGGCGTTCATTTATATGATTGTTCAGTTTTCATAAAGTTTTATTATGCATGGATCAATGCAGTAACCCATCCGCCCTATCCGGCACCTTCCCAATATTAGGCAAGGGATAGATTTGACCAGCTTCTGAAGATTAGATTTCTCCGCTACGGTCGAAATGACAAATGGATAATGATATGGATACAGAAATGAATTCAGGATGACTCAATAATCAATCATGCGCTATCATTACTCCTAGCGGGCCGCAGCGAAGCGGAGGCGAGTAGCGTACTGGAACAAGGACAATCAATTATAGCGGGGTTTGGGGCGGGAACCGTACGCGAAATATATTTATCTGCGACATCCTTTAAGATAGCATTTCCCGTCCCAATGCTTTTTGCATACTTTTTTGCATAAAAAAGTATGGATGTGTATATCATTAATGAATGATGATTAAGATGATGAATGCGTAATGATTAACATGGCGGATCAATAGAGTCCAACAGTGTTTAAGGAGACGGTATTATGATTGAATAAAAAAACACTCCGCATTCTGCGGAGTATTTCTCATTGACATTAATCATCTTCAGCTCAGGCTCAGCCGAATCAGCTTCCTCATCCGGATTTCCAAGCATCATTGTCGTTACTGTCATTCCTTCTATTTGCCCTTTCTTCCGCATCTTCCTTATCTTTCAATCTTCTTCTTTCAGCATCGGCTTCTTCTTGCTCTTTTTTCAGCCTAGCTTGCTCCACTCTTCTTAGTTCCTCAACCCTCAGCCTTTCGGCTTCGGCTAATTCTGCTGCTATTATGGCAGCCAGAGCGGCTCAAAGTCAGATATATTCTCTCATTCTCGCAAACTCTGCATCGAATTCTAAAAATTTCTCGGTAACCTTATCGAGTTCTGTCTTTTTAGCATAACTGTTATTGATTTCCGTAAGCAGTATCTTTAACTTGAGCGCGCTTCAGCTCAAATCGTAGTTCAGATATACCTTTTTTCCCGTCTTATCCGCATAATTTTTTGCATTCGAAGCGTATTCGGTTTTTACATCTATTCATCTAAGCTTGCTTTCTCTCTCTTCTATCTGTGTTGGAATGAGTTCATACCACTTGATTCCATCTTCCATCTCAAGAATCTTTTGCAGAAGCTCATCGAATAGATTTTTCGATTCCTTTTCCTCGTTTCTTAGTTTATCAATATCCTTATCGGCATATGCTTTATTGAATGACGCTAACCATTCTTCCATTTCTATTTCCAAATTCGAGAAATCAAATACTGCCGGTTTGAAATATATTCCTGAGAATTTATCTGAACATTCTCTATACTTCATCCTTAAATTCTTAAATTGCAAGTCTACCCTTATATCCAATCATGAGATTGATTGATAGAATTGGGGGATTTCTTTAAGCGATTTCGAAAATAGCGATAGTCTTTCGGATTCTTTTTTGATTTGTGAAACCACTTCTGTAGGACTCTTGGTTTCATCGATCACTGCAATGCCAATTTTCCTGAAAACGAATCACTTATTGATCAATCCATCCAAAAGGCTGGCAACTTCATTTGCCTGACTCTTATAAGCCGCAAGCAAAGTGTTCATGTTGGATATGGCCTTTTCGAATTGCTCTCCCCATTTTCACATCTTATCTTTTATCATTGCAATTTCTCATTCTATCGAAGACAGTTTATTATCTGAACCGATTATATTATCAAGAGTTTCATCTGAGGAAGACATCATTTGCCTAACTGCTTGAGCATACTCATATATATGCTCCTTCTGGAACCATTCTGGATATTTTTGCTTTTCTGCAATAATAGACGTATTAAGTTTAAATATCTCTCTCTTGAGCTCTTTTCTTTTGTTATTCCTTCTGTGATTCCTTATTCATCTTCTTATTCCTAATCATGCTCAGCCAACGACCACAATTATCACTGCACCCATTCATAATTCATTTAAAAGTTCTGATATTTCGGCGGATTTCTTTGCTTCATCAAACTTATTGGTTGCTTCAACCAGAGGCTTAACTCATTCTGGGCCTTTGAATTCCTTTCTTATAACTTTATCAATCTCTGAAGTTATGAAATCAAGCCTGCAATCGACATCTTCCTTTCTGCATACTCAGTTTGATTTCGATTCTCTGATAATCTTTAAAGAAACATTATCAGTTATGTAGCGCTCAGTATTAGCAGGATTGATCCTATATTTTGAAGGGCTCTGCGTATAAAGCACTACCACTCAGGTATTCTCTCATCTGTAACCGACTCCGCACCCGTTTCATACTGAATTTGCCAATTCCATCATCGAACTATATCAATATTCCTCCAGACTATTTATCGTAAGGACGACTACCTGATGATGCATCTCGGAATCTATCTTGCGCAGACGATCCTCTATCTTAGTCTTGGTGGCAGATTGTAAGACATTGACAGTATCGACAAGAGGAGAATTACCGGGACATGGAAGCGGTTTTGCAGCTTCTGCTCATGTCTGGGAAGCAAGTGCAAACGCAGATCAAAGCAGAACTCATTTCAGATTCATAGATTGATAATTATTAATAAAACTTTTTTACTATAATATATTTGGGTATTTTGTCAAATATTGCTTTCGTATTCTTATCTTCTCCATCTTCTGACCTTATCGGCGATAAAATCTGGCAAGCCAAGCTTTTCAGCTGTTTCTAGTGAAAAGGCCGAATAATGTCAATCTTTATCAAGACTCCTTCAAGGAATGATATCATAAGTATAGATAATGCCTCACTTCTCATCAAATCTGATTTCAGGATGCCTTACTTCATATGATTCAGAGTCAAGATTCAGAAGCGAGGTGACAAGCTCTGGATTGTGGATTGAAATCTGTCCTCTTTGTCAAAGTCTTTTCAGCTCGTCCACTATTGCGACTACAAGTCATTTCTGATATCTTGCAGGCACGCTGGAAATCATCTCATCTATCGCAAACCAATATCTTCATCACTTAGCCTTATTTTTTACCTGTTCCAATACTTTAGCTATTATCTCCGCCCAAATCTTAGCATCATTCTGACCTGCACTCAACTGTTTCTTTTCGTCTTCTAATATTCTGTCTATATATATCATTCAATCAAATATCGGCAAAGACGCATATTCTGCGGGAACATATCAGATTGAGTGGGCCAATCTCATAATCCATTGGACGCTTTGGATATTCATTGTCTTCCCTCACATCGTAGCTCATTCTAGAATCTCAAATGATTGGCTGCTATCGAGGCGGAAATCATTTTTTACCTGCCTGTTTCCGTTTTTCTCCATAGAAGGATTGTACATTCGCCTGATATCAATATCTCAAGTCGAATTATACTCGACCTTTGTCCAGCCTAGATCCTTTATTTTGCTTACGATGCTGAATATGCCATTAAGCTCGTAGAATACCGCTCATTGGTGATTTCTCTCTATCCTATAATCATATCTGATCTCATCGAATTTTTTCGGCTGGTCTCTTTTCAGCCTGACGATCCGTACGAATTCCTCAACATCTGGCAAATTCGTGAAATCCTCTATATAATTCGCTAAGGAATGTGCAATCGTGCTATCAAGGGTTTTCATCTTATCCATTAGCGGCTTAGCAAGATTCCCGGTTCACCTCATGGCTCTTATGATCTGGAGCATTCACAGCATTCAGTCAGAAATCGATTCTCATCTTCAATCTGTTTTTGATCTGAAAATCCATGAATCATCTATATGTGATGCGACTTTATCTCTCATGAGATTGTCCATCTCAAGAATATCGAATCATTTTGAGACCGAGCCTATATCTTCTCATATGAACTTCATGATCTCAGGAAGAGCCGATCAATTTTCAGAAATCAGGCCAGCAAATATCTCTTCTATTCTTTTTTTTATCTTTACTGCTGCTTCTCAGCTTGTCTCAAATCAATCTTTCCACATTCATTTCCTCTCCCTTCTCTCCGCTGTAGCATGTCTGCGGGCGAGTCTTACGGTCTTCTCTAAAAAATCGAATTTAGATTTATGAAGATTCTTATAGTCAGAAGTGATATTGCCAAGGATTATCTCAATCTCTACAATATCGAGAAACCACTGAGCGACAACTCAGATTCACCTATAACTCAAGCTCTTGTCAAGATTCTCAAAGAAATACTCCCATATCGCTTTATTGAATCTGGAGAAATCTTCCATTTTCACATTCATTCATCTGCTATGGATATTGGAAGAAAGGAATCAGGAAGATATCCATAAGAGAGTGTTGATATTCATATAAGTCGCCTCCACTTCTTCATAAGGGATTCTGCTCGCCTCTTCAAAGAATTTTTGCCGCTCGAGCAGCACTTTTGAATCTTTTGTCAATCACCATGTCACCATTCATTGCAATGTGGAATCATAGATAAACTCATCTCAGGGATTTTTCGGGTGAAGATGCTTTGGCATTCTGATTTTATCATCCTTAGAATACGCCTTGAAATCAAAGCTCGGCAGATTGCCTCGCACATCAAGGCATCTCGGATGATGTGCAGAAAAGAACAGATCAGCATCAAAATACCAGCTATTTGGTCTTTCTTCCCATTCGAGCGGTATGAATTTCCTCATTATCTCAAAACGCTGTCTTCATCTCTTCCCTTCCCTGACTTTCACCATATCATTATATCTGGTGAATCATGCGAATCCTCAAATTGTTTTCTTCATCTTTTCCCTTTCTTCTTCCGAATATCTGAGAATAGTAGGATAAGGCATTTCAATCTTCTCATTATTAAGGATTCCTCAAAGCATACTTCATGACGCCTTATTTATAATCCTTGAAGGTAATCAGGAGGCTCTGAAGACATTGAGAGTATGAGCCGAATCACGTCAAGTCTCAATTGAATAGCGATAATCCATTTCTCAGCTTTTGTTTATTTTGCAATTGAAATGATAAAGTCATTTAACTGGAGATTTTTCTTTAAGCACTTCATTCAGATATTTTTCGTTATGTGTGGCGATGATGAGACTTGTTCAATGCTCGAGCAGATATTCTTCAATGGCTTTTATAAGTCAAAATGCCTCATTCTCAGGAATAGTGGATCAGAATTCATCCAGGTAAATGAGCGGATTCTTCTTTATATCCATGATGAAAGTCAGAAGCTTCCTCTTGATATCATTTCAGAATGCTGAGAGATCTTCTCAATATGAGCTTCCTCATCTGTTCATGAAGATGATCTGTTCCCTCATCGGAAGCTCGGCTTCAAGCGCTGGGACATATCAGTAAGTCTGATGAAAAAGCTGCAGAGCAAGCCGTGACTTTAGCCATGTTGATTTTCAGCTTCAATTTCAGCCTGAATATACTTCAAGTTTTTTGCCTTTTGGCACATCATTTGGGATATGTGACATGAATTTCTCAAAATCTCATCCGAGCAGGATCCGACCATCCCTGAGTCATCTTACTGTTTCTGGCTTATCAAATCAGATTATCTTTGAGCTTTTCAGATATGAATCATGAATCCATTTTGCGACAATTAGGATTCAATCCCAATCAGAGAAAACCCTGCAAAAATCTTCTAAATTTTTCCTTAATTTTCCAAAAGCTTCATAATCATCGTTTTCCAGAATGGCTTTAAGATCGGTAAACTTAAAATCCTTGGCTTTCTCAAAAGCAGAGTACATTTCATCTGCCGCTTTCTGGAAAAATGGATCCGGAATATTCCTAAGAAGCTGGATATGTCTGGGAATTGCCATCCTTGCCTCTTCCAAAGATCAGGCTCAGCTCGAAAAAGCATCTAAGAGAGAAAAGAAACAATCATCTCTGTCAAGACTGGGCTTATTTTCTGATTGTTCAAGTTCTTCCACTACCTGAGCCAGATTGCTGAAATCAGAAAACACTTCGTCGAAAAAATATAGTTTCTTCGCTTTCAGGAATGTATCATAAAGTTCATTGTAGAGTTTTTGCGGAAGAGAATTGATTTTTTCTAGAATAGCCTTTCTCGCTTTGATCACTTCTTGACTTGTTGTGGGGCATTTGAGCAGATTCCAGATGTTCACATATCAGTCGATGGCCAGTTCTTTTCAATTCAGCTTTATCAGATCAAAAGGAGCATCTGTAAGCAGCTTAATATCAGCTCTAAAATGCTTTCATGTGAACAGGTCCAATCAAAGATCGAGAAAATATCCCTCAGTTCAGACAGGGGGTCAGCTTTTATCTAAAATCCCTGAAATCAAGCGGGAAGATTCAGGGAATATTCATCTTACAGGAAATGATAATACATTATCTGGATTTCATTTCTGGATGATTGTATCTGACATGAATTTTAAGATATCTTTAAAATTTTCAGTATTATGCATATTTTTTTGATTTTGTAAACTAATCACTTCAACTTCACAAATCATACATAATATCTTCACTGGTGCAAATTTGTATTGGTTGGCTTAATAGATATAATTAATGGCATAGAGGTACTTGAGAAGTTGAGTAGTAATTGGTCGCCTTGCTCAACTTCGTCACCAATGGCGAAACCGACTATATTGATAAAGAGCAGCAATTTAGTCGGGTTTTTTGTATACAAAATATGCGTGATGGAAAATATCCGGATTATGGCTTATCAAAACAAAAATATCAAACAAAAGAACACTTAGGAGGGGTGTAGGGATTTAGCATAATATCTAAAATCTTCCCTATGAGGCACATCTCATAGGAGTTAACTTCTAAACTATCATTGTATGATTTTCGAAGACCCATCACAAAAACGCTGGAAAAGAACACTAAATGTGACTTACGGCGTAGTCCTGCTTATCGCAGGATTGATTTTCGGTTTTATAATTCCTGAATATCTCGTAAATTCAAAACCCATCAATCCATGACTTTTCAGTGTGCTTTTCAATTATGAGAACTGAAAGCAGTCCAAAGGGCAAATAAAGAAGCCCTCCTACCTGAAACCTTTCTCTTATAACAATACTGGTGCCATTTATGCTGATAATCAAGAACTCTTATACATAGAGAAAAGGATTGCGAATCTCAAGAATATGCCTCTGATAAATGATAATTTCATCCATGCGGCGTTCATAATGCAATCTGATAAACCAAATATTAAAGCCATCGAAGAATATACCAAGCAAGTCGATATAGCATTTCTGGACTGGATTTCCCTTTCTGGTTCAACATGCTGAATAAGGGAAGCTATAGATTGGAATCTGCTTGAGGTCATGAAGAAGAACCGGGTAATGGTATTCCCCCGATTTTCGGATTCTTCTGATCTTTGAGGAACAAAATTCATGGATTTGATAAGAGATCCCGCAAAGGCCGAATGCTTAGCCAATAATATGAAAAGCATGGTGAAAACAAGATTGCTGAAAGGTATCAATATAGATATCGATCAATTCAGCCCCGCAGATAACTGACCTTATATCAATTGGCTCATAACAATGGCCGAAATTTTTCACAAAGACAATCTATATCTGACTGTAAATGTTCCTCTCGGCAGAAGCGGATTTGATTATAAGAATATATGACTTGTGGCTGATATAGTTGTAATAAAGGCATTCGATGAGCATTCACAGCCCTGAAGGCCATGACCGATAGCCGGTAAAATCTGGTTTGAATGAAGAATCCAGAGCCTCCTAAAGCAATTTCCTGCCAAAAAAACTATTGTTGCCGTCTGAACTCATTCCTATGATTGGAACATTACTTCAAAAATCCTTCCGGAATTCAAGAGCTTTGATGATACGATGATTCTGGCAGATGATACGAAATCGGACATTATATTTGACCCGAAATCATGAAACAGCAATTTCAAATATAAGTCTTCTGATTGAGACATGCATGAAGTATGGTTTCTAGATGCAATATCCGCATGGAATGAATATTCTTTCATCAAGAAGAGGAATGTACATTGATTTGCATTATGGAGAATCACAAATGAGGATACTACACTTTGGAATTTCATACCTAAGAATTACAGCCTTGCAGAGGAAGAGAAGAATAAGGAAAAAGCGCCGGAGATTCATGAGGCATATAAGCAAGGATTTGATTGGCTATGACTTAGCAATATCGGCAACTCCTGGCAAATGGGGCAGATTTCGATGAATGCCGCTTCTCCAGATGTAAAGTTTTCAAATGAAATGCAGGACATAAGAATGGATTTCAAATATCCTTCTCAAGAATCGAATCTGAAACCGAATGAATATAGGATTGCTTCATCCGATAATACATTCATATTTCCATATTTTCGGGAAAACTCTCTTGAAAACTGAAGTGATGCGACTTTTGATCCTAAAGAACTTAGAGATTTGCCTAATTTTGAAAGGATAGAATCTGAAGGGGCTGGGGAAATCTTCAAAATACAGAAAGTCCAGAGCATGTGAACTCGGGAACTTACCTTGAAATGAGACGAAATAGTATTATCCAGATATGTAAGCCTCCCCCAGAAGACAAAAGTCCTGAGGCTGGGAAGCTGAAAATCCAATACCATAGCCCTTACATTCAATAATGGACCAGGTGAGCACACTAATGCCATATTGGATATATTGAAAAAATATAACATAAAGGCAACATTTTTCCTCAAAGATGAGAATCTGAATCTCAATCCGAAGACGCTGCTAAGAGAATACCGCGAGGGGCATATGATATGAAGCAGAGCACTATTCTATCCTGACAATCTTGATGTCTCTGCAGAAAAAGTAAGAGAAGAGCTCAATTCCGCACAGAAACACATTAAGCTCATTTCATGACATTGAGCTATGCTCGTAAGGGCACCCTACAATGTATCTGATTCTGTTCCGCTCAATAAAGAAGATATAAAAGCGATGTATACTGCAAGCGATATGGGATATATCTTAGCCGGAGCAAACATAGACTCGAGAGATTTTACAAATCCATGAGCCGAAATCATAACCCAGAATATGCTATCATGACTCAAAAAGGATAGCTCAAATATAATAATAATGCACGATTTCTGATGAGACAGGATACAGACAGTGCAAGCGCTTGAAATGATGATTCCAAGAGCTCTAGCGCTCGGTTATGAATTCGTACCGCTCAATGATACCCTGGGTGTCAACAGAGAGGCTCTAATGCCTGAAGTCCCACTCTTTGAGAAGTTCATGATCTTATGAAGGCCTTCATTTCTGGCTATCATACAGGATTGAGCATGGCAATTCATATCTCTCCTCTTTCTATTCTCCACATTTATTGCGGTGCTGAGGATGATATTCATAGGGTTCTATGTTTACCGTGCATGAAAAATCCAGACTAAGTACTATAAGCAAGAGTTCACTCCTCCTGTAACCATTCTGGTACCGGCTTATAATGAAGAGAAAGTGATTGAGAAAACAGTTTTATGACTTTTAAAAAGCGATTATCCGAATTTTGAAATCTTGGTTATAGATGATTGAAGCAAGGATGCGACAGCAGAAGTGGCAAGGCGGCTGACAGAGAAATATGAGAATGTAAGGCTTATTTCAAAGCCGAATGAATGAAAATCTTTAGCGCTGAATCTCGGATTCAAAGAGGCTAAGCATGAATTCATAATCACGATCGATGCCGATACTATTGTATTTCCAAAGACAGTCTATTATATCGTGCAGCCTTTTTCCGACCCAAAAGTCGATGCGGTCTGCTGAAACATATTAGTGTGAAATGTTAAGAATGTGCTGACAGCATTTCAAGAAGTAGAGTATGTGATTTGACAGAATTTTGACAAAAGGGCGTTCGATGCGCTCAATTGCATATCCGTGGTTCCGTGAGCGACTTGAGCTTGGAGGAGGCAGAAAGTGCTTGATGTGGGATGATATTCGACCGACACTCTCGTAGAAGATGCCGATCTCACGCTCACAGTCCTGGAGAATTGATGAAAAATAGTTTATTCGCCTATGGCAAAATCAGTCACAGAAGCACCCGAAAAAGTATTGCCGCTCTTCAAGCAAAGATTCAGATGGAGCTTCGGGACATTTCAGTGTTTCTGGAAACATAGGCACACTTTGTGAAAAGGTTCCCTCTGAAATATAGCCCTTCCGAACATGCTCATTTTTCAGGTCATGTTCCCCCTCCTTGCTCCGCTCTGAGATCTGGTGCTCCTATATTCCCTGATAATCTGAGATTATAAAGCGATGTTTCTGGCATATCTGTTTTTCTTGTCATTGGACATAATTGCTTCTGTAATCGCCTATGTTCTCGATAAGAAATCTTTGAAGAATGTCTGGGTAGTGGCTATTCAGAGGTTCTTCTATAGACAATTCATGTACGCCGTGACTTTCAAATCCATAATTGCGGCATTGAAATGAGTGAGATACGGATGGAATAAGCTGGAAAGAAAGTGAACAGTAAAAATTTCAAATGCAGGCTAAAATAATCCATAAGGACATATTTCTTAACTTCAAAAAAATGTCACCTATAAACAGGGCATTGCTTATCCTGATTTCGATATTCCTGATAACACTAGCTTATGCAAGCACAGTGTCAAGGCATAGCGAGGATTTGCAAAATCCAGACGACTGATACCGAACATCAGACAAACATGAAATCAAAAGGAAATTCGAATATTATTGATACTATCCTTCTTGGAAGCATCTTGTTTTTCCATCAGAGAAAATCCCAAGCGATTACCTGAACTGAATATTCCATGCTTTCATATGGGCTGATAATGATTGAGGACTTGTCATTCCTGAGTGATTCGAGGATCAGCTCATAGTGGATAACCTGAAAAAGAAATGAGAGCTAGTCTCCATTTCGATAGGGTGATGAGAAAACTCGCAGTGGTTCAGGGAGGTTGCAAAAAAGCCTTTATCCAGGCTGAGATTCATTTCAGAATTAAGGCAATTCATAAATGAAAATTGATATAATGGCGTCGACTTGGATTGGGAATATCCGGTCTGAACTATAGAAGCCGATCAATTCATATCATTTGCCAAAGATATAAGAAGAAACATCCCCGGCATAACTCTCACTGCGGCATTGCCGATTTCACTGGACTCATTATGAGTGGAGAAGATAGAGGAGATGCAGAAGTATCTGGATTTTGTGCTTGTAATGGCATATGATATAGAAGATGGCTCAGATGGATACGCATGAATCAATGCCCCTCTTCATAGGACCGATAAGATGCGCGAAGACGTGAGCATAGCAACGCTGTTGGAAGCAAACTACATAAGCAAGTGAGTTCCCAGGGAAAAGATTGTGCTATGACTCCCTCTTTATTGAAGAACCTATAATGTAACTGCGCCTTATGAGAATACGCTATGATCAGAAGATATCGAATACAAAGATATCCCTTTCGATAAATGCGAGAAATCATACGTTTGATGACCGATTCTAAAATGCGAGAAATCATATGTCTCATATGATGATACGAGAAGCATTGCAGAAAAAATCAGGTATGCTAAGGATAATGATTTAAGATGAGTATTCTTCTGGGCGCTATGACAAGACGATAATATGATCATATACAAGCTGAAGAATAGATTGAATAGGCCAACAAGGCAGGTTCAGTAATGCGTATAATCCTAAAGTGTCGGTTAAGCAAATTTCCGACACTTTATTTTTTTGTAAAGATTAAATGATATTCCAGGAGCACTGACAAGAATTGGCAGTCGGATTATGAATACGCCCGCACCTTGCACAACGCCATGACAATAAAGATAGGTTCTTATATGTCAACCTTGCATAAGCAAGAAGCTCTTATCCCGACATTTATAAGGGTTATCCTATACAAGGAATAGACTAACTGTACGCAAGAGTGCATAAGAGTTCCTGGATATCTTTGGAGTCAATCTCCGGTAAATCTTTCTATGATATGGTGACAAATAACAGAAGAAAATAAACAGCATATGGCCTTCAGCAATACTATATCCATCAAAGCAACTTTATCATAAAGTAAGTTTTATTCTGATTTTTAAAATATGAAAAAACACCAGATTTCAATCTGGTGTTTTTTCATCGTGATTTGGCATGTTCCTATTGAGGAACCATCATTTCCAATCACTGTTTCAGCGTAACTGTAGGAATTCAATTCGATTTCAGGTAATCCACATATGTCTGAAGATCTTCAGGTCTTGCGCCGTATTGATCGTTTTGCTGATCGACCTGATGGAACATAAGGATGAGCCAAGTATGATTCGCTATGGCTGTCTGAGTCCATGATTCCCACTGTTCTGGAGTAGTAGTGTTATTCACCTGCTGAATCTTGAGCGCATATTTATCTGTAAGCATATTGTTGTATCACTCATCGACACTTCGTGCGCCTATATATCAAGCATCCTTTGTCGTCTGAATCACTGCGGCATTGTAATCTCCATACGGATACACAAACGTGTCAGATGGGGTGATGCCGACATTAATGAGATCCTGCCTTGAGGTGGCTATCTCTGCAGACGCTTTCTCGGGAGTGAGCTGTGTAAGGAAAGGGTGTGTTTGAGTGTGAGAGCTTACTTCTTGTCCGCTTCTGTACATATCTTGGACCTGGGCCATATTCATATAATCCTGCGAAAGATCCAGATGGTGGTCGTCGGTCGTAAGCGAACCGATGGACGATATCCTATGGTAGATGGTTAAGGATTTTACATTTGTCGGAGGAGTAAATGTGAATGATGCGATAGCCCAAGTAGGACTCGCTTTCACAGTACCCAGATCAACAATCTGTATCGTACCATTATTCAATGTGTATTCCACAGTAACCGTAGTCGGAACTGTTGCGATGTATTGGTCGGTGAAATTATACATTTCGCCATTCGCTACAGTAGTGTTATTGAATTGCCATTTGGCATCTCAGCTGGTGTAAGAGCTTATTGAAACCTTGCTAGCCTTTCCTCCTGAAACTCATGTGACAGGATATTCGAAAGCAGCATCATTGACACCGCTTTTTGAGCTAATCCAATCAGACGGATCATTTCAAGGGCTCACCACCTCAAATGATGGATTTGATATCCTGTTTGCATTTATTGCATTTTTCATTTCGTTGGTGATGATGAAGAAGCTGCCCTTGAGTCCAGCTCAATTAAGGATCGGCAGTGCGTTATCGTATTGAGAGCCCCATCAGTCATCGAAAGTCAAAGATACCATGCCTGTCGGAAATCCATTAGGATCCACTCATCAGGAAGATCATGCTGAAGAGAGCCTTAGAGACATATTATCTACGGTCAGGCTTCATACGCTATTTACCAAATGGAAGATTGTCATTTTCGCAACATCCGCGGGGATTGTCACTGTCTGTGTGGTAGTGACCCAGGTAGCGCTTGCGGGAAGATTTGAGACTATATCGACATATATCAGCGTTCCGGTCGAAGTAGTAAAGCGTGCTGTGAGAGTGGATGTTGTGGTGGATATGTATTGGTCTGAAAATGTATATGCTTTTCAAGGAACGACCGCTACGTCTTCAAAATACCATTTAGCGTCACCATCAGTATATGCGCTGATATTGAGATCGGCTGCATTCAATCAGTCTATTCATGGTACAGGATATTTGAAGATGCTTGTGTTGGTTCCCCAGTTTCCAGTATACCAGTAATCAGGCAAGGCTCAGGTTCATGTTTCAAGCGAAGGGTTAAGGATGAGATTAGGGGCCAAGGGTTCTGTCGGAGCATTGAAGGTATTGAAATTCACTGGTGCCGCATTTCAGATATTACCAGCCTTATCCTGTGCATACACAGATATTGTATGAGAGCCATTAAGGAGCGCTCCGGATGATAGATGAATGACAAAAGGTGCACTTGCTATCTGTCATATCACTTCATCTTTACCGTTCGTTACCGAGTAGTGCACAAACTCAACCCCTATGTTATCTGTAGCGGATATCGTAATGGAGCTAGTTCATGTGAGTATCGCTCAGTTCCGAGGAGAAGTTATCGAAACGACTGGCGCAATGGCATCAGGCACGGGATTATTTACATTCACCTGAATCATTGAAGTTTTTCAGATGTTTTTCGCTAGGTCATATGCTTCCGCATATAGACTGTGAGATCAGTTCGTCAAAGTTGTGGAATCGATAGTCAGCGTATAGTCCGATAAAGATCAGGTCCCCACCGAACCGCTTCCGAATGGGATATTATCCACAAAAAACATCAATCATGTGACTCAGACATTATCTGTTGCTGTAACCGAAAGTAAGACGGCACCTGAAATTGTCGCATTTGCAGGAGGCTCATTCCAAGCTGCGGTAGGCACGATTATATCCGCAACCGAATTAGACACATTGATAGTGATTTCAGGAGATGTTCCTGAGTTCATTGCTGCATCACGTGCTTTTGCGATTATCTTGTGAGGTCAATTCGTGATTCCGCTAAGAGTATTGAGGCTATATGAGTATGGGGCAGAAATGAGTTCTGGCCCGATTTCGACTCAGTCAAGCATATATCGCACTCCAGTAATTCAGATGTTATCCGTTCAGCTTGAAGAAAGGATTACTGTACCTTTAACTACGGAATTATCTGCCGGAGAGATTAGAGATATGCTAGGAGCTTGTGTATCCGACATTATCTGCGGCAGGACATTTATAGTGATTTGCGCTGATATGGTGGAATTCCCTGCCGCATCACGAGCTTTGGCGGTCAGCGTGTGAAGTCCGTTTGTTACTCAGCTTAGGGAGAGATTGTGTACGTAAGGAGCCACTATGACTTCATTTCATATGCTTGCA
>AMFJ01025453.1_pt1 | contig 22293 bp, 22 predicted proteins | sample 427208 | NCBI WGS metagenome assembly AMFJ01 (sample SAMN02954298, study PRJNA114691) | groundwater metagenome | biome: aquatic; feature: subsurface aquifer; material: sediment; isolation source: subsurface aquifer sediment | place: USA: Rifle, CO | collected 2008-08 | reverse complement strand
AAAATCTAACTTCAAGCTATTTTATCGACGAATGATGTAATCCTTACAGCAATAACAAGAGCTGCGCAACATACGTTACTCAATAATATCAATTCCCATGCCGCCAAAGACTGCTTCAATGGTTTCATCCGCAGCATCAGCCAGTGAATAACCAGACTCACCAAACCAACGCTTAATAGCGACCAATTCGCGGCCGCGCAAATAAATATAAAACCCGAGAAATACAACATCCGGATCATCGGTACTTTTTATTTCAAACAGATAACGCTCAGCATATGGCAATCGTTTTTTGGCTTCCGCGTGAGTATAGTCAGATAAGATAGTGAGCGCTTCTTCCGCACTAATTGCACGCTCACATTTGGTTTGCACTTTATGATAATCGTCAATGCGTTGATGCAAAATACGATCTAATTCTTCATCTTTAAATAATTCAGTAAAACCATGCGGCAACCGTTCATCAAGAGCAAACACTTTATTGATAAAATCAGCATGATGCACATGCGCCACTTGCTTGTTAATCATTTTATGAAAAAAAGGAACTGCCATACAAGCGCGCTTGAAGGAAGGTAAATTTAAAAATAATTTATTATCGCGTAAAGTGACTGTACCTAAGCGCACCGGATGAGAAGGATTTTTGCGAAAGGATTCTAATGATTCAAAATGTAAATCTTCACATTCTTCTTTCCAATACCAACTCCAAGAATTGGCAGAGGGATTTTTTTGCAAACACTGCAATTTTTCAAGTGCATTTGCAACACCGCCATTGGCTTCATGCAAATCATACGTCAAGCGAATAGGTTGATACGCTTCTCCGGTCTCTACAGTTAAAAACGGTTTTTGTAACCGGTCGAACATGTCAATTTCCTCGCCTTTAAATTCCTATCTGCCGGGGGCTGATTTCTTTGATTGATGCGCCGCTTGTTTCTCTGCGTTCTGAACACCTTGACGCAAAGCTTGCTTAATTTCATCTTGATGTTGGTAAGTTTTATTGACCGTTGTTTCTAAATGGGTTAGCACCGATCGCAAAATCTTCACAATATTTTTCTGAACTTCTGCATTTGTCTTCGACATAAACAGGATCAGTTCATTTAAACTTTTTATAACACCCGCGTTAAGTTGAGCTCCCTTATCGCTCGCCTGCTCTGCTCTCCGAGCAGCACTTTTAACATTATTAGCTAATTCCACTTCCTGGACAACGCCCTCAACTAAAGATTGAACCTTAAGTGGTATTTTCTGAAACGCAGGCTCGGTATAAATTACCTTGATGCTCTGAGCATTGATTTCTTTTTCTCTGGCCATACTTTAACTCCCCCTATATCTTATAAGCACGTGATAAATATCTAATTAATGATATTTACCCTCCTGTATTTTTTGAATATTTTTTATACATACTTAGAATTTATTCACAAATCCTTAACTTGATTATATAACGAAAAACAGGCTACCACACGAGGTTTAAAAGGTTTTTTATGGGTTATTTAAGCTTTCTTTAAGCTTCCCGTTAAAATACAATTCAAGATCAGGCCATCACCCAGGAGCGATCCATGGACTTCTTAAACAAGCGTTTTTATTTACTGTCTAGTTGTCTTCTCTGTTTACTGCTGTCATCCCCTTCCTATGCCTGGACCAACTATTTTCGATTCATCAATAACTTCAATTTTCCGATGACGCTTACCATCAATCCTGCCTTGGGTGCTGTTTCAAACCCTTGTGAAAAAACACTCAGTAATATTGATATAGCGCCTCATTCATCGACTTGCGATTTAACCTTTGATACCGCCAAAAAAAAATGGAATGACAATCCCGCTAACAATGGCACGCTTCTCATTGCTAAAAAAGAAGATCCAAGCAGTTATTGTATTTATAACTACGATTACACCTATAAGCTCGTGCCTTACAGTTATTTTAATCTTCACTCAGAAAATATTTCGTTAGCCTCCTGCCACGGCAATTTAACGCCATCAGAAATATCGGTTATCAATGATAAAATCGAAGCACTAAGCAGACCTATTGTCGGAAATTTATTATTAAATGTGGACGATGAAAAAGCAGCAAAATCAACCGAAAGTTTTTCAAATGCCGATTGTAATGGCAGTAACAATTGCATCATTGCGTCCCCCGATGGCAATACGCTCTATGTGCCAAACGGCAGCACATTACTGCAATCTATCACTTTACAAAATGAATTAGACCGTTATGAACCGCTTAATTTCGCGCAATTTTTAGGATCGCATAATTCTGCTGCATCACGCCGTTATACCAGCAGCACAGCTGATTACAACATGAGTTATTCAGATCCTGATAGTTATTTAACACTGACAGATCAATTAAATAGCGGCGTGCGTCAATTGGAATTGGACGTTGTGTGGTACAACAATGCAATCACCTTATGTCATAATCATTTTTCTGCAAAACTAGAAGGTGTATTGTGTGATGATAATGCACCGATCACAACTGCACTGACTGAAATTAAATCTTGGATCGAAAAAAATCCGCGCGCAGTTTTGATTCTCTATCTTGATGTGAATTTACCTTTAACTGGTAAAGTAAACGAATTAGATCACGACCTTTCCGAATTAGAACCTTATATTTTTACGCCCAAGATGGCAGAACCCTATGGTGTCAGTAACAACACCCTGCCAGCTTTACAATTATCACAAAATACTTTAACAGAAAAATTGAAAAAAAATATTATCATTACTAATGATAATGACATCGACAACTTAAAAAATAGCCAATATGTATTTGTGAATGTCGAGCAATCGACAGAAACACCTCTGTATGAAGTAAGCGTTAATAATTTTTTGCAATCAACTATTTCTTGTGACAGTAACAAATACGACAAAATAAAAACGCTGTATGGTGCTGACCCCAATCACTACAATATTTTACGTATGAATGGTGACCGAACAACCGTGAATTATGTGCAAACTGTCGGTAATAAAAAACCTTCAGAATTTATCGATTATTACACGACACTTAATTTTTATGACATACGAAATTGTCCTATCAATATCTTTAGCGAAAATATGTTAGGTTATACTTGCGATTCCAACGCATGTAATGCTCATCCCACAGATCCGCGCTTTTATTCTTTTTTATGGAGTTGGGAATTAGGTTATCCCTTGCAAAGTAGTGGAAGTGAACTTGCTTATATCAATTCTAAAACAGGACACTTTGAAAATAATCCACTGATTCCTGATAACATCTATACAGTTCTTTGTTATAAACCTGATGCTAGCCAAAAAGCCCCGACCAAACCCTTGTCATGGTACGTGCAAAATATCAAAATAACAGATGTGCATACTGCAGCCGCGATGGCTGATACAGCATGCAAAACATCCGGCGGATTATTTTCCGTGCCAACGACTGCGTATTGGATGAATGATGTGATCAACACGCTGCCTCTTAATCACACGGATAATGTTTTGGTGAATTACCAAGATGTTAATCATGAATGGATGCCCAATGTCTTCGCCGAAAAAAAAGAAGGAAAAACGGTTTTGATAGGGCAATCGCTTATTAAATAAAAAATTATGTTATAGTATGAAAAATAAAATACGGAACTAACAGTATGAAAAAATCATTGGGTTTTACTTTAATTGAAGTGATGGTGGTTGTCGTTATTTTAGGTATTCTTGCTGCCATTATCGTCCCTAAAATCATGAGCCGTCCTGAACAAGCACGCATTGTTAAAGTTAAACAAGACTTGCTCGCCATTCAAAGCGCACTTGATCTTTATAAATTAGATAATGGAATGTATCCCACCACTGATCAAGGATTAGAAGCGCTCGTTAAAAAACCAACTGACTCACCGGTTCCGCAAAATTGGAAATCAGAAGGCTATTTGCAACGTTTACCTGAAGATCCTTGGGGCGAACCCTATCAATACACCAACGAAGATGAAAAATTACGGATTTTTAGTGATGGCCCTGCGGGCAAAGATGGTAATACTGAAATAGGTAATTGGAACATTGATAACAATTCATCTTCCACACAATAGCGCTAAAGGCTTTACTTTAATTGAATTATTGATCGTGATGCTCATCATTAGCATTGTGGCGGGCATCGCAACACTCACACTCGGCAGCAATCAACATAAACAATATGAAAAATTAGCAGCAGAATTCATTAATAAAATAGAATTAGCAGAAGAAGAAGCGATGCTCCGGCCTGCAACCCTCGCTGTTGGATTTACCTCGCATGCGTTTTATTTTTATATTGATCAGCAAGACCCAAAAACCTTAAAGCACACCTGGCAACTCATGAAAGAACCAGCACTTGCGACACGTAACATACCGAGCAATGTGGAAATCACTCTTAAAATAAATGACAAAACAATTGAACCCAATGGCCAGCCAGCCATTATTATTTCATCCAGCCTAGATTTAACGCCTTTTGTTATCTTCATTGGAAAAAAACACCAAAAACCGTATTATAAAGTCATGGGATTTGCAAACGGTGACTTAAAGAGCGAACGCTTTCATGAGGAAGAATAAAGGACTGACGTTGATTGAAGTCTTGATTGCCTTGGCAATTTTAAGTATCGCCCTCACTGCCATTATAGAAGCGACCGCACAAAATATTAAACACACGTTATATTTACAGCAAAGAGTCATTGCCACGTGGATAGGAACGAATACCATTAACTACATACGCGCTGGCGTTTTAATTTTGCCGGAAGCACCTGATACCTTTACGAAAAAAACAGTCACACTCGGCAAACATTGGTCATGGAACGCAAATTTAAATGTGACCCCTAATAAAAATATTCAACAAATTAAAGTTGTTGTCTATCAAGAACCAAATCATATAAAACTAGCCAATCTTACGAGTTATCTTTATGCGCCAAAACATTAACCGGCATTATTGCAAATTCTACCAGTTAATCGACGTGCCGCGACTTGTTCGTGGCATCCAGACTGCATTATTTTTCTGGATACCGCGCATAAAGCGCGGTACGTGGAAGCAAGAAGACAGAGCATTGACGTACAGCAAGCAAAATGTGAAACAACACCACCTTAACCGAGGTTTTACACTGCTTGAAATTATTATCGCTTTATTTATTTTTAGCATTGTTTCACTGATCATGGTGGGTGCACTTCACACAGTCATCACACTTCAATCCGCCACAGAAAAAAAAGCAGCGGATTTTGCAAAACTCCAAACTGCATTGTTATTGTTATCGCGTGATTTTGAACAAACCATCGATCGGCCAGTAACAGATGCTAATGGGAAAGTGGTCGGATTTATCGGAGAAACCCATAACGTCACTTTTACGCATGGCGGTTTAAGTAATCCATTCGGACAACTTCAGCGTACCACTTTGCAGCGCACGCGTTACGAATTGAGTAAAAACTCACTCATTCGCATCATCTGGCCTGTTTTGGATGTAACACCCAAAACTCGTCCAGATGAAAAATGGTTGTTAAATTCTGTGAGTGCATTACAGTTTGCTTACCTTGATAGTAAAAACCATTTTCAAACAAAATGGCCGCCGGACGATCAACCCAAAGCTGTTTTGCCGAAAGCCGTTCGCCTATCTTTCACTTTAAAAAATTTAGGCCAAATAACAGAACTTTATTTAATACCGGGATCCTCCAGTGAAAAAACAAATTAATCAATCTGGAACCGCGATCATTGCTGCACTCTTTGTCACTGCATTAGTGGCCATGATGGCCATTGCGATGATGGATCGTTTGAGTGCCGATACACGCCGCGCCGAACTTTTTTTAAATAGTAATCAAGCGAATTTATATGCGGCGGGTTCACTCTATTGGGCGATGGATCAATTAATCAATGATTATAAAACGCAACAACCCAATAAAATTATCGATAATACGCCAATTAAATCCCCTACCAATACCGTCAATGGCGCAAAAATTTTTGGTATTATTCAAGATGCAGAAGGCGAACTTAACATCAATAATTTAAATGACACTCAGTTTCAAGCACTTTTTATCCGTTTGATTCGTCTTGTTTCGCCGAATATCACTGACAGCGCAGCAAAGAATATGATGCAGGCCGCCCTCGATTGGATTACACCCGGTGTTAATAACAGTACATTTGACCAATATTACGCGACCCTTAATCCCCCTTATCATGCACCTCATCGGCCGATGGTCAGTGTCAGTGAACTTCGCATGGTAAAAGGGATGACAGCGGATCTTTATGAAAAATTGATACCCTATGTCACCGCATTGCCGGAAAAAACGCCCATTAATATCAATAATGCGCCTATTCCAATCTTGATGAGTCTTGATCCTCTCGTCACGCTTGATATGGCAAAAGCCATTGATGTCTATCGAAAGCGTACGCCTTTTGTTAATTTAGATATGTTGTCAAATTTTCCTGTTGTGAAAAATAGCCCAATTGCGCAAAATAATCTAACGGTGACGAGCAGTTATTTTAGGGTGCAAACAAATGTTATCATCAATGATCAGCATATTATTTTGTATTCGTTACTGATGCGTGCCCTAAAGAATTCAGAACCTAATATCACACTCCTATGGCAAACCAAAGGAACGCTATGACAGAACGGACATTCATTTATTTTCATAGTATGGAACCTTTGACCGTTAGTTGGGCTTTGATCAATAATCATCATCTTGAACAATTCACCCTTCGCGGCAACTTAGCTGATTTACCTCCCGCGCTTAAAGAAAAAGAAGTCATTGTTTTTGTACCCGCAAAAGATATTTTGCATGTGGAAGTCAAATTACCTAAACTGAACCGCACGCGTTTAATGCAAGCACTTCCTTTTGCGCTGGAAGAACAATTGATTTCGGATGTGACCGACTTACATTTTGCAATCAGTAATTATCAAGTGGACGGCACTTTTCCTGTTGCTGTGGTTGCGCGAAAAAAAATGGATGAATGGTTAAATCTGTTAAAACAATTTTCCATTATACCCGCTCAATTGGTTTCAAGTTTATTTGCACTGCCCTACATCGAAAAAAACTGGTCGATTAGTATGGAACAAGAAAAATGTACGGTTCGACAAAACATTTATCAAGGTTTTGTCAGTGAACTTGAAAATTTTGATTCGTTATTGGCATTGGGCATTCAAGGATCCAAAATAAAACCCGAAGGCCTTCACATTTACGCAGTATCGAGAACGCCGATTGCTCTTAAAGAAAATACTATCCCGACACAAGAAATTATGCTGTCTGAAGAAGTGTGGTTTGAAAAAATAACGCTTTGGTTTGAACAATCGCCCGTCATCAATTTATTACAAGGAAATTATGAAGCAAAACATACGTTCTCTGAAACAAAAAAAATTTGGCAACTCGCAAGTTATGCCACATTGGCTTGGTTAGGATTATTGTTCATTCAAAATATCGGATCATTTTTTATTTTACATGAAACTGTCAGCCGGCAAAATCATGAAATTCATTCCATTTATAAAAAATATTTTCCAGGAGCTACCTCTTTAGTAACGCCCAAAGAACGATTACAAGAAAAATTAGCTGATTTAACTGATCAAACTCACAAAAATGTGTTTTTAGTATTGCTCGCTTACACAGGCAATGCATTAACCAAAACGCCGGAGATTACTTTAAAAAATATGGATTTTCGTAACAACCAATTGACCCTAGAATTAATTGCCGCTAAGTTTGACGACATTGATACACTGACCAAATCACTCACTCAAAAAGGATTACATGTAAAACAGCAAAACGCGAGCATTATAGGCAATCAAGTCAAAGTTGCTTTGATCATAGAACGAGGTAGCGTATGAAAGAATGGTGGATGAATTTATCTTTACGGGAAAAACAAACCATCAGTATGGGCGGATTCATCATTATTTTATTTTTATTGTATGAAATAATTTACTCGCCATTCACTCATAAAATTGCGCGTTTACGGCAAGAAGTGCAACACAATCATGAATTATTAAATTTTATGAAAAATACAGATCAACAATTACGAACACTTACAAAAACATCTCAAGAAAACCAATCCCGTTTACAAGGTTCTCTCTTAAGTGCTATGCAAAATGAGATTAGTCAAAGTCCATTCGCCCGTCAAGTGACAACTTTACATCAAGCGGAAAATAATTCCGTACAACTTAATTTACAAAAAATTAGTTTTGATCAACTGATCACATGGTTAACTACTTTGTCAAAACAATATGGTTTCATCGTCAGCCAAATCACCATCACTCCTATTAAAAAACCGGGAGAAGTGAATGCTAATATGGTAATAAAATCAAACTAACGTCAGAGAATTAACAGGCCTGACCCAAGGATGCAATCCTCGTAATTCATTGGGCAAATGTGCAGTCGTTGCAGAAGCTTCAGCATTCGTTACAAAATTTCCAAATGTCAAAACATACCAATCGCGTCCATTATGTTTGGTCTGATATACATGTCCTGTATTTTTCAATTTAAGTTGTGATTGCAATATTTTGACAGAAGATAAATCGTAACTGCCAAATAATTGCAAAGCGTAATGTTTCTTTGAAATAGAAGGCACTAAATGAGGAACAACTTGAGTGACATGCGTTTTTGTGACAGGCATTTTCTTAGATGGCGCGCGCACAGGTACAGGGGACACTGCATGCATTAAAGCATCTTGCCGCTTAATTTGGTTGGAAAAACGATGGGCTCTTGGTGTTTTGTTAATAAGGTCAAGTGCGTGGATAGCGGGTTCATAATGCTGTTCAGCCGCTTTATTGATCCAAAAAATGCCTGACTCCGTATCTTCAGGAACACCATATCCATAATAATACATATAACCAATTGCATATTGGGCTTCAGGATTTCCATTCACTGCAACAGGCAATAATTCATGAAAAGCTTCTTGATAATAACCTGATTGAAACGAGTATTTTCCTTGCTTAAATTGTTGAGACATATTAGCCGACGTTGCGCACGCGCACAGGATAATGCCCATCATGATGATCAAGAAACATCGCACCACGTGCACTTTTATTCTCCCAATAACGATTTTGGCATTCCTTGAAACTGTAACGGTGTCCGTTGTAACGGCAACTTTTCCAATCGTCCTCCATTTTCTAAGATCACGCCATCTTGGGTAATAGCATAAATCTTCACCCCCGATGAAGGTAGTATATCACCGACTTGATATAATTTACCGGGTTGGTTTAACTCTGAAATAATCACTCTAGATAAAGAATCTGAGCTCGCTTTAATCACCCCCACCAAACGAATTTGTAAACTCGTAATAGGCACCACTTGCTCAGCTACACCATACAAATGCCATTCAGGAATTTGAGCGACTAACGATGTGAGTTTTTGATCGGATTGCAGATCATTTTTATTTTGTTTTACCGACACTTTCGTTAATCTTGCATCTGACCACCAAGAAACAAGGGTCATTGAAAATGTGATGATGAGCACTAAGAGCATGATGCCTAATAGGCTAAGGCCCAAACGGCGGCTTCCATGCATCGTGAAAAGCGGCGATAAAAGTTCGTCCAGCATAACAACCCCATCCACACCATTAAGAATATATTACACTGGAGTGTCTTATGAAATACACTGATCGTTTTGCTGATATCAATGAAGCACAATTTATTCTTGCAGCCATTTTGCTGCTTGTTTCGCAAAATACGTTAAAATCGCATCAGCACCTGCGCGTTTGATTGCAATCAAGGATTCCATTGCGGCTGCTTTTTCATTGAGCCAACCTAATTGCGCCGCTGCTTTTAACATAGCATATTCACCGCTCACCTGATAAACAAATGTCGGCACTGAAAATAATTCTTTGGTTTGCCGCACAATATCTAAATAAGGCATGCCCGGTTTAATCATCACCATATCCGCGCCTTCCTGCAAATCCAAATGAATTTCATGTAACGCTTCATTCGCATTGCGCGGATCCATTTGATATTGATGTTTATCAGCAGCACCTAATACATGCGCTGAACCCACCGCTTCACGAAACGGCCCATAAAAACTGGATGCATATTTTGCAGAATAAGCCAAAATTTTAGTATTGATAAAACAGGCTTCCTCAAGCGCTGCTCGAATCATGCCAATCCGCCCATCCATCATATCAGAGGGTGCCACCACATCAGCGCCAGCCTCTGCATGAGACAATGCTTGTTTCACCAAAATATCTGTTGTTTCATCATTCAACACATAACCATTTTCATCAATCACGCCATCTTGTCCATGAGAAGTATAAGGATCTAAAGCTACATCAGTAATCACGCCTAATTCGGGAAAAGATTTTTTTAATGCACGGACTGCGCGTTGAATTAACCCTTCCGATTGATAAGCTTCTTCTGCATAGAGCGTTTTTTTATGTGATTCAATCACAGGGAAAAGCGCGATGGCTGGAATATTGAATTGTAATAATTCTTCTGCTTCTTGCAAAAGTAAATCAATACTCATACGTTCAACACCGGGCATAGAGTGAATGACTTCACGCCGATTTTTTCCCTCTAAAATAAACAGAGGATAAATCAAATCATCGGTTGATAACCGAGTCTCTGCCATTAAACGACGAGAAAAAGAAGCAGCACGCATGCGGCGCAAGCGGGTCTTGGGAAAATAACGGTGTGTCTGTTTACGCATAGTGTTCTCTTCAAATAATGATTGAAAATCGTTTTTACGCTATACTATCGAATGACTTTTAACTCTAACTCCACCTGATTTCATGCAAAAAATTGCAGTCTATACCTTACACACAGATCTTAAAACGGCTGCTAAAGCACTCGCTAAAAAATTACAACTTCCTTACACCAAAGAAGCTCTGTATTGGATTCTTCTGACTCCTGAGTATCTCGGCCTACAAAAAGTAAGCGAAAAATTGGCGCCATTATATATCGATTTCTCATCCGGCAAAATGGCCTATCGTCAACAGCATGCGAGTATTCGTGAAGAAACACTGGCCAAAGCCTTAGGGTTAAAACACGGTAAAGAACGTTATATCATCGATGCAACCGCAGGCTTAGCACGCGATAGTTTTATCATTGCAGCACTCGGTTTTAAAGTCGAACTGATTGAGCGATCTCCTATTATTTCGGCCTTGATCGAGGATGCTTTCAAACGTGCCAGAAATCACCCCCACATCGCCCCCATCATTGAACGCATGCATCTTGTGACAGGTGACGCGATTACTTTATTAGCCAATCGCTCTGAACGCCCTGATATTATTTATCTTGATCCTATGTTTCCCCTACGAAAAAAATCTGCCCTACCCAAAAAAGATATGCAAATTTTTCATGATGTTATTGGCCCTGATGAAGATACCGATGAATTGCTTAAGACTGCCCTTGCTTGTGCTAAAGACCGCGTTGTGGTAAAAAGGGCACGGCTTTCGTCTGAATTAGGAAGGATAAAACCGAGCTTCGCTCTTTCAGGGACAAGCAGCCGTTTTGATATTTACCTACTGAGACCCCATGGACATCCTGCATTATTTAACTCAATTTGTTCTGCACCTTGATGAACATCTCATTGCATTCGTCACCGCCTATGGTGCATGGACTTATGTATTGCTATTTCTCATTATTTTTTGCGAGTCTGGCATCATTTTCACTGCATTTTTACCTGGCGATTCGCTTTTATTTGCAACGGGTGCACTGACAGCAAACATGTCGGGTATATTAAATATTCACTTGTTATTTATTTTATTAGTCGTGGCTTCCGTCAGTGGAAATGGATTGAATTATTTTACCGGCAAATGGATTGGGCCGCGTATTTTCTTTTCTGGCAATTCCTGGATTTTCAATAGAAAACACGTTGAAAATGCCCATCGTTTCTATGAGCGTTATGGCGGAAAAGCAATTGTTGTCGCTCGATTTATACCTATCATACGTACCATTGTTCCTTTTATTGCTGGCATTGGCTACATGGCTTATCGTCATTTCTTTATTTTTAACCTAATAGGGGCGTTTCTATGGATCGGGATATTGGTCTATGGTAGTTTTTTATTCGGTAACATTCCCTTTGTTAAGCAACATTTTTCAATCGTCATTCTTGCTATTGTTCTTATTTCGCTCAGCCCCCCGTTAATTGAATTTATTCGACATCAATCATCAAAACGGTAAATTCTTCGATTATCCGCTAATTTATAACAACTTCTTTTATATTCTTTGATCTAGACAAAAGAGCAAGGTTCGGGCAGAATGCTCGTACACTGAATAAAGGCTTCTTAGTAGGATTGACCTTGGCGACTATTTTGATATTACACGGCCCTAACTTAAATTTGCTTGGCACGCGGGAACCTAGTGTCTATGGCACTGGAACATTAGACGCTATCAATGCAGTGCTCATCACTCTCGCTAAGCAGCTTAAACATACTTTAACTGCTCTACAAAGTAATGCGGAATCTACGTTAATCGATTATATTCAGGAAACTTCACAGAACCAAACAGACTTTATCATCTTTAATCCCGCAGCGCTTACGCACACAAGCATTGCATTACGTGATGCCTTACTTGCGGTCAATAAACCTTTTATCGAAGTGCATTTGTCCAATATTCATCGCCGTGAGCCATTTCGCCATCATTCTTATTTTTCGGATATTGCGCTAGGGACTATCACAGGGCTTGGTGCTGAAGGATACTCACTTGCACTTCGATATGCACATCATTATCTAACGAGAACGTCATAAGGAGAATATCAATTATATGGCCATGGACCTGCGAAAAATTCGCAAATTGATCGAACTGATTCAAGAAACGGGGATTGCTGAAATTGAAATTCATGAAGGTGAAGAATCTGTGCGCATTAGCCGAGAAGCAAGCCGCGCAATGCCTTCTGTGACCACGCATATACCCGTCGGAAGCGTGACGACTTCCCTCCCCGCAGAAATTGCTCCCGCTACTCCTGCTCCCTCACCACACATTAATAAGCACAGCGTAAAAGCACCGATGGTAGGCACGGTCTATCTTTCACCGTCACCCGGGGCAAAACCTTTTATTCAAGTAGGACAATCTGTTAAACCCGGCGACACGTTATGCTTGATTGAGGCCATGAAAATGTTCAATCAAATTGAGGCAGATAAAACAGGCACAATTACGGCGATTCTTGTTGAAAGCGGGGTCCCTGTTGAATTTAATCAACCGCTGATTGTGATTGAATAAGGGCTGAATCATGCTAAATAAAGTTGTTATTGCCAATCGCGGGGAAATTGCACTCCGTATTTTACGTGCCTGTAAAGAATTAGGAATTAAAACAGTCGCTGTTCATTCAACAGCAGACCGCGACTTAATGCATGTTCGACTTGCCGATGAATCCGTTTGTATCGGCCCTGCACCTTCCGCTGAAAGTTATCTGAGTATTCCAGCAATCGTAAGCGCTGCTGAAATTACTGACGCTGTTGCAATCCACCCGGGTTATGGTTTTTTAGCAGAAAATGCTGATTTTGCCGAACAAGTCGAAAAAAGCGGTTTTATTTTTATAGGCCCAAGACCAGACAGCATTCGTCAAATGGGCGATAAAGTGGCGGCCATTCAAGCCATGCGGCAATTGAAAATTCCCTGCGTACCAGGATCCAGCGAATCCATCGGCGATGATGATGCAGCCGCTATCAAAACAGCACGCGAAATAGGTTACCCTATTATCATTAAAGCTGCCGGTGGCGGCGGCGGTCGCGGCATGCGCGTCGTACATACCGAATCTCACTTATTAAATGCGATTGCCATGACACGCACAGAAGCGCGCGCTGCTTTTAATAACGATAAAGTGTACATGGAAAAATATTTACAAAACCCCCGTCATATTGAAATTCAAGTCATTGGCGATGGCCAAGGAAATGCGATTCATTTGGGGGAACGCGATTGCTCCATTCAGCGCCGCCATCAAAAAATCATTGAAGAAGCGCCTGCGCCCGGCATTACACCCGAACAACGAGCTGCCATTGGTGAACGATGCGCTAAAGCATGCCGCGATATGAATTACCGAGGTGCCGGCACTTTTGAATTTCTCTACGAAAACAAAGAATTTTATTTTATTGAAATGAATACCCGCATCCAAGTAGAACATCCTGTGACTGAAATGATTACGGGCATTGATATTGTCAAAGAACAATTGCGAATTGCGGCCGGAAACAAACTTTCTTTTACCCAAGAAGACATTAAAATTAAAGGACATGCGATTGAATGCCGTATTAACGCGGAAGATCCCCGCACATTTATCCCATCTCCAGGCACCATCAGCCATTTTCATGCGCCCGGCGGGCCTGGTATTCGCCTTGACTCACATATTTATAGCAGTTACAAAGTACCGCCTTATTATGATTCATTAATTGCTAAAATTATTGCGCATGGCGAAAACCGAGAAATTGCGCTGGCTAAAATGCGTAATGCATTGGAAGAAACTGTCATTGATGGAATCAAAACAAATTTACCGCTGCATCAAGATATTTTGCGCGGCAACACATTTCAACGCGGCATCGTCAATATTCATTATCTTGAACAATGGTTAAATCTTTAATGTCATTGATTGAATTACATGTTGAAACGAACGTAGAACATGCGGATGCTTTAAGTGACCAATTGACACTTTTAGGCGCGCATGCCATTACTTTTCAAGATGCGGGCGATCAACCCTTGTATGAACCCAAGCCAGGCGCCTTGGATTTATGGCCAACATTAAAAATGATTGGTCTTTTTGATGAGACTCTATCGGTTGAAGCCATTTTAGCTTTTCTGAAAGAACAACAGCGATCTGAACATATCAAAGAATTTTCAATCAAAAAAATAGTTGATCAAGATTGGGAACGCGCCTGCCTGGAATCATTTAAGCCCATGCCATTTGGCAAACGTCTATGGATTTGTCCAAGCTGGCAAACACCGCCCGATCCACTCGCTGTCAATCTTATTCTTGATCCAGGACTTGCCTTTGGTACAGGCACCCATCCAACGACCAGCCTCTGTTTGACGTGGCTTGAGCAACATATTCAGCCCCAACAATCTGTCATTGATTATGGCTGTGGGTCAGGCATTTTAGGGTTGGCCGCCTTGAAATTAGGGGCCAAAAAAGTCATTGCGGTTGATCATGACACACAAGCATTAGAAGCCACTCAAAAAAATGCGGCGCGCAATCATATGACTCCTAAACAACTGATCACTTGCTTACCGCGTGATTTACCAACCCCTTTAAAAGCCGATCTTTTAATTGCAAATATTTTAGCAAGGCCACTCATTGAATTGGCGGAAAGCTTTGCTTCAATGACAACCCATCAATTACTTTTATCGGGTATATTATATGAACAGATTGATTCTATCATTTCTGCCTACTCTACTTGGTTTAAACAAATAGAATCAATACGTCAAGACGAATGGGCCGCCCTCTATTTTATGAAAAAATAACTGTAACGCACTATTTGATCGAAGTACGATCAAAGTGTATAATCCCTATCTTTGGGAAGAGATTGCAAGATCTTAATTGGAATTACTTGATTTGAGAGATGACAATGGCTATTAACACAAATGGAGAAACCACAGATACAAAACTAAAAGCAACATCGCCTTTTACTGTTGCGCACAAAAACCAACCGCTGCATGACAGCGTTCGCCAAGCCCTTGAAAGCTATTTCACGCAATTAAAAGGCCAGGCACCCAACAATCTTTATGAACTTGTGCTCGCGGAAGTAGAAGTGCCATTACTGGAAGCTGTAATGGAATACACGAAAGGCAATCAATCTCGTGCAGCAATTTTGCTTGGTTTAAGTCGCGGTACACTGCGCAAAAAGTTAAAAATTTACGGTATGTTAGACTAATTGTTTTCATACTTCGATTCATTAATCCCGCTTAGGCGGGATTTTTTTTGGCACAGGCTCTTCTACTTAATAACGTAGCATCGGCATTTTAAGACTGATATAATCTTTACCAATCATGCTTTGCAAAGAAAGGGAAGAGATCCGCTATGATACAAAATAGCAGTGAGAAGCTTGCCGGCAGAGAAGAGCCTTCTTTAAGGCAGGTCGTACCGCCTGCTTTAGAATTAAATGACAATGCGACGGACCTAACAAACGCCGTTCCTCTACTTGAAACTGCAAATCAACTCTTAACACGCAACAAATTGATTGTCCACCATCCAAAAGCAGGCGTGAACCCGCTCGTCGATGCTGCGGCTTATTTATTTTCAATCATTGGTAAGTTAAAACAAATTAAATCTTATCGCCATTTAAACAAATTACATAAAGAACTGGTCGCAGAAATTAATCATTTTCAAGATGAGGCAAAATCGCATTCGTATAGCTCAGAATATATATTGGTCAGTCGTTATGCATTATGCGCCACTTTAGACGATATCATCAACAATACCTCGTGGGGTGCACAAGGCCAATGGGAAAACTATAGCTTACTGACAGCATTCAACCAAGAATCAGCTCAACAAGAGCGGTTTTTTATTATTTTAGAACGCTTGATTAAAGATCCTGCGCTCTACATTGATCTCATGGAATTCATGTATATTTGTTTAAGTTTAGGGTTTAAGGGCAGCTATCGCGCGACAGAATTTAGCAGTCATCAACTTGAGCAAATAGCCAATGCCCTTTACAAACGCATTCGGGCTCATCACGGTGATTTTAGTAAAGCGCTTTCGCCATTTCCTCCTATTAAAGCATCTGCTGCTCCTAAATCCGAGCCACAAAAAAAACCACAGACCGGATTTATTATGTTAACAACAGCAAGTATCATTTTGGCATTGTTTATTGGACTCAGTTATTTGTTAAACACTATTTCAGACCAGTCTTACCAAGAATTAATGCGAATTGGAAAGTCGATATTTTATGACACTCAAGAACATTTATAAGCAACAAGCTATTCCTTTGATGGTGCTTGCGGCTTTATCGATAGCCGTTTGGACCATCGGCCCATTCCTAACTATTGCTCACGCCGCTCCACTTGCATCGCCCGAAAAACGACTTTATATCATTGCCGCTTTTTTTCTGGCTTGGTTATTAAAATGTATTTTTTTTGATGAGGCACCCCTTAAAAAAAATGCGATACCTTGTCCGCCTGAAATCCTAAAAAGACTGCAAGCATTACACGGCCGCTTTCAGGGTGCGCTCAATTTTTTAAAAAAACCAATGGTCAGCAAACACGGCGTTAACGTTAATCTGGCGAGACTGCCTTGGTACTTACTGATTGGTCCAAAAGGCGCTGGGAAAACCAGTTTGCTTGCTCATTCAGGCATTAATTTTATTCTCGCAAAACAATTCAAAAAAGAAGACGGCACGATGATTCCGCCTTCAGAAACCTGTGATTGGTGGGTGACACGAGACCTTGTTATGGTAGATGTACCCGGGCCCTATTTTACGACCCCTCTACAATCACCCGATAAAAAAGAACCACTCGAAGCTATGTTTTCCATTCTCTGGAAAAAATTACTAAACCTCATCAGCTCTCTAGCCAGCAAAATTCAATTAAATGGTGTCGTAATTGCTTTAAATTTACCTGAATTGATGAAAAAGCCTTCTGAACAGCAACGCACACAATTGATTCACGATTTAAAAAAACGCATCACAGATCTTCGCGCACAATTTGGCCCCGCATTATCTTTTCATTTTGTTATTACTAAATGCGATTTATTACCCGGATTTCTCGAATTTTTTGGTGAAAACGGCAGTGATGAATTATCGCAAAGTTGGGGCATTACACTGCCTTCACTCGAATCGCATGAAAAATTGACTGATGTATTTTCACATCGATTTAATGCGTTAATTAAACGCTTAAATAAACAATTAATTTGGCGTTTACAGCAAGAACGAAATCTCTATGCAAGACCTTACATCAAAGATTTTCCGCTGCATATTGAAAGACTAAAAGAAAATATTATCTATATTTTAAAAGCACTGATGCTGCCAGATTTATGTTTACAAAGTATTTATTTAACCAGTGCAACACAATTGAATACAGAAGAATCGATGCAAGATTTGCGTCTCGCGGAGAACCGCTTAACTCATCAAGCACTGCAAATGATGCGCGCGCCTCTCATGCCAAACAGAGTGTATTTTATTAAGCAATTAATTTCGCAAAACTTTTTTCATTCAGTGAGTACATTATCTAAACACACCGAAGATTATACATGGATGCGCCGAGCAGTCTATGCAACATCCATCAGTGCAATTGCCGCAGCAGCGATCATTCTCGGACGCGATTTTCGGGAAGGCGTACAAAAAACTTATTCCATTCAAAATGATTTAGCGCGTTATCAACTTTTCATTCAAGAACCGAACCAAGGGGGAGATCGCCTCATCAAAGCGCTGCCCTTGCTGGATGCTTTGCAACGAACCGCCGAAAACACCCATCATTCTTTGTCACATATAGAAAATGCTCTTTCTTTTTATTCTCACAAATCACAACAAACTGCTGAGACTGTCTATCTAGAAGCACTGCAAACTATCGTAGTGCCTGAAATAAAAAACGATCTGGAAAATTATTTACAAACAGCCAACAATAAAAGTCCGGCATTGACTTATAGGGTCTTAAAGGCTTATTTAATGTTAGCAGACACGAAAAATCGCGATGCTAATTTTATTGCAAATATCATCAATAAAATAAACGCTACAAAAATAAATTCGCCATCACTGAATCAATTAGTCAGCCATATTAATACAGCATTAAACCACCGCGCGAATCCAATCGAACTAGACCAAAATTTAATGACATCTATCCGCAAGCAATTAGCAAACTTACCGAACAACGAATTAGCTTTAGTCATTTTAAAAAATAAAGGAACAAATAATAGTGACAGCGGAATTCGTTTAGGCACTGACTTAGATAATCCGTCCGTATTTATCAGTAAAAATATTCCTGAGCAAATTCCGAATATGTTTACGGCTCGTTATTTTTCGGCAATCATGAATACAGATATCACGGAAGCTGCTAATGAAGCACTGAAAGGAAATTGGGTATTAGGCAATATCACATCTGCCTCAAACGAGACTTCAGTTGAATCATTGACAGCACAATTACGCAATCAATATCTCGCTAATTATGCAGATACCTGGGAGAACATACTGGCCAACATACAGCCTTATACCCCTAAGAGTTTATTGCGAACAGACGAGATGATTCAAAATTTGACGAGCAATCATTCGCCGTTATTACAATTATTGCAAACCATCCAGCAAAATGTAGCGCTTCCTGAGGTCATAGCAGTCAGTCCAAAAATACAGAGCTTAAATAACCTGTTGCTTTCTGATAACAATCCGGAAAATGCACTTTATCAAGTATTCGTGACATTGAAACAATTGCACGTTTATTTGCAAACCATTTTAACCGAAACTAACATAAATAAAGCAGCATTCAATGCAGCCAGAGCACGCATGCAAAATGGAACGGCAGATTCTATCACAGCGACCCATGATTTAGCTTTACGTAGTCCAGAACCCTTGAAAACGTGGCTGAATAGCATCGCTAATGAAAGCTGGAGTTTAATTTTAAAAACTGCAGCACACCATATTGAAGAAGCTTGGCAAACAGATATTATCCCAACATACAATGGTCAAATTGCTCATCATTATCCCTTCAATCAAACAAGTGCTAAAGAAATTGATTTAGATATCTTCACCCAATTTTTAGGACATCATGGCAAACTTGGTACGTTTTATCAAAGTTATTTAAAACCATTTATCAATGACAATGATGCTAAATGGGCATGGAAAACCATTGATAACCAACATATTCCCCTATCCAATACAGCGCTCACGCAACTTCAATATGCAGGCGAAGTTCAACGCATGTTTTTTCCTGAAGGAAATAATAAATTATGGGTGGAATTTTCTCTTCAACCTGTTTCATTACAACGAGGCGCAAAGAGTGTCGCGCTTACGATCAATGGCGAGGAAATCACTTATTCAAAACATAGTGCGCATGCACTGAAAAATTTTGTTTGGCCGGGTAATCAAGGACTTCACGGAACCACTTTGCAATTTGTTTCAAATTCTAATCAACCCAAAACCACCACTTTAAAAGGAGATTGGGCATGGTTTAAATTAGTGAGCAATGCCACTCAAAATATTAATTCACGCAAAGCGTTATCACTTAACTTTACTAACAATGGACATTCTGCAAAATATTTGTTACTAACGGAAGGGCATATGAATCCTTTCTTACCGCTCAATTTAACTCGATTTGAATTACCGCAGGAATTGGTTTAACGCAATTATTTAGGTAAACTTTTTACATCAGGGTTTTTGGAATAAGCGTCTAATATTTCGCTGATCACTTGATCGATGATTCCTAGTTCAGCAGATTCTTCAATCACACCTTTTTGTTCTTTTAATACAGCTAATCTGCTTTCTAGCATGGATTTTACTGATCCCGAAGGAAATAAATTAGCAAGTACACGCCGCGCTTCGGCAGGGCCCATTTTTTGATACAATTTATTTCGCATGCGGGCATCTTCCGCTGTTGTACTAAAAGCCCATAGTTCAACTGGCCCCAAGGTGCTTGTTAATAATTGCGTGTTAATTCCAGATTTTGTCGCAAACTGCGCCAAAAATGTAGCGCCTCCTTCACGCGGGCCATGCACCCGGGTTTTTAATGCAACGCGCGCGGTTTCCGATAATCCAAAAACTTCGGTAGAACGTTTAATCGCTTGCTCAGGGCCCGCATCCATAATAAATACAGACGTACCAAATTCAACCATCACCGGATCAAAATCTTCCAATGATTGTGAAATCAATGCAATTTGCACATTCCATTTTCGCCCTTCGCGCATATCTAAAATAACTTGTTCACGCACGGCGCGCGCTTTTGATGTGCGGTGAAATTCATCGTACACAATACGCTTAGGATCTTCACGGATTTCCCCAATGCGAATGCGATGGTATTCTCGATAACTATCTGGAAAATCACTTAAGACATCTTCAGTCAGATAATAATGTCTTGCAAGCACATAACGCGCCAACATGTACATGACAGCTGTTTGACGATCTGCAGCGTCCCCCCCGCTTTTGGCAACTTCATCTAAATCCAGCGAAACAACACGTGCATCACCAATATCAAATTGAGTAACGCCTGATAAAATAGCATATTCACGAACAGCACTTGAAATCATGCGGCCGAATGCTTGAATTAAAGGCTCGCCTGTTGGTGCTTTGACTTGCCCATATAAATCTTCAACCACTTGCGTGCGACAAATAGCAGATACATCAGGCAACAAAGGAACAGCGTATCGCTGCGCAAGCATCGCTTCATGATAAAAACTTGCTAAAAATAATGCATCCGTCACTTCCCACCATGTCGTATGTTCATCTTGCACAAAACCAATTTCGCCTAAAATATCATCGACCAAGGGTTCAATATTTTTCGTGTATAAATGCGGCTTTCCATCATCTGCAAGATATTGATAAATTTCATCAACGACCAAACCCGCCATATCAGAAACACCATCATACGGACGCTCCGCACCGAGCGGTGTCGCTAATAAAGTAATAAAGTTAACTAAAAAACCGCGCTCTTGTGCTGTTGGATAACGGCATCCTAATTGTGTGTCAAAAGGATTAATCGCATATTCTGCCGTCATGCGTAATCGATGATAAGCAACCAAATGTTTGGTTTCATACGGCAACGCTTCTTTTAAAAGAGAAATTAATCCGCTGCTCGATGGACCGATATCAACAATCGCAATTCGCGGTAATCGTTGAATTCCGCCCGATAAACACAAGGCAAGATTAATTGAGTTTGATAAAACAGATTTACCAGAACCAGGACGCGCGTATATCAAATCAATCCATGTGGTTTGCTGGGCTGATCCTGGTTGATAAGGCCATGGCTTCCCATCAGGTGAACGTAACAGCACTGCACCAAATTGCCATGCGGAAGCAGGCCGCGTAAAGGGGAGCATGTAGACAACATCTGAAAGCGGTGCAACCGATGGAGTTGCAACACTATTACCGCTAAATGCCAGCAAAGAAGAGGCAACACCTGCAAACACATCGCCTGATGCTTCTGATACTTCACACGTGCCCCACCCTTCCACTGCTTTTGCAAGTTCTGCAGCACGCGTTCTTAATAAACGAAGGTTACCTTCAGGCGCCCATGTTGCTAAGCTCACTTCTAATTTAACCACGGCATCGTCAGTATTAGTTTCAATATTTGCCAATAACTTCGCCGCATCATGAACGAGTGCATTTTGTGCCGATGTCCAACTCAAAATAGCTGCCATCATAGATTTAAATCGAACGGTTGCAAGTCCGCCGCTTTCAATTAAAAAAGAAATGCGCCACGGCACATGCGTCGGTAATGTCCTTAAAAACAACACCATAAATGATTTAAGTTCTTGCGGAAATAAATCAATAAAAAGCGGTGTATAAATACAATCTCCGGCCCGAAGAGTGCGGAAATCAAGACTGGTCGCA
>AMFJ01021671.1_pt1 | contig 22406 bp, 20 predicted proteins | sample 427208 | NCBI WGS metagenome assembly AMFJ01 (sample SAMN02954298, study PRJNA114691) | groundwater metagenome | biome: aquatic; feature: subsurface aquifer; material: sediment; isolation source: subsurface aquifer sediment | place: USA: Rifle, CO | collected 2008-08 | reverse complement strand
CTTTTCTTTTAATTTTAGTCTCAAAAGATTTGATTTAAAGAGATTTCTCACTATGTTCGAAATGACAGAATGTAAGTGGAAGATTTCTATTTCCTTTTCATTTTCTTAGTACTTTCAAAAAAATCAATTCTTTTGTTAAAAAAGTATCTTATTTGGCTTTCTATCGCTGGTAGTGAAAATAGAGTAAGCGTTAGAGTTGGAATTAAAAGCCATTGCAAAATATTTATCGCATAATCTCTTTTTCTGAAATTAACATACTTTCTCATTATTAGAATTGAAATAAAACTTGGAAAAGCAATTGTCGCAAAAATCATTGTAAAAATTAGCGAAACTGAAAGTGGAATAGTAAGTGTTATTATGCTGTTTTTGAGGTTATCTACAACTCCCGGTAGATATCCTATAAAAAATAAAGTTAGAGCTCATCCAGACCAGAATAAATGATTAAAAATCAAATAAGTAATTTTCTTAATTTTCTCTCTTTTCTTAATCTTCTTGTTTTTGTAAAATTCTGGAATTACGTATTCTAAATCACTACATCACCAAGACCATCTTCTAAGTTGTTTATATTGAGAATTTATGGTTTTAATTAATGTTTCTTCCTCAACTACATCCATCATACAAACCGCTGGCACATTCACAATTCTAAAAACTCCGCTCCAAGCAAAATAACTTCTCCAATATTGAAGCCCATCTTCTACTATGCTTGTTTTTGACCAATAATCTGATTTTTTTAGACATGATAAAGACATTCCGTAAACTGCAAAATTTCTGTAAAATTCTGGATTTTGACTTTCTGATAACTGCCAGAAAGTAGTTCACATAGCAATTAATCGAGCAAAAAAAGTTCATTTATTCCAATTATTTGAGTAAACTGGAGTGTATTGATAAATTGCATTTGTATTTTTTTCTGTTGTTAAATAAGTATAAGCAACTATTGTAAAGAAATTTTTCTCGACTTTTGTATCTGTGTCAATTGTTGAAACATAAGTCATTTGCTCATCTAAATTCTTGTCTTTAATATACTCTTTTATCGCATAAGTTATATTGGCTCATTTGACTTTTCATTCACCCGGAAGTCAACTTGGATGCACAATAGACACAATTTCTACTCCAGAATTTTTAAATTTTTTAATAATTTTTTCAGCATTAACTATAGTATCAATTCACCTCTCTTCGGGCGCCAAAAGTATTGTTATATTATTTTTATGAGGATAGACATTATTAATTATAGAAATCACATTATCTTCAATTACATCATAAGGTTCAGAATAAAATGGTACTATAATTATGTGTTTTAGGTTTTTCGCATCTTTTTTTATAATATCTGAGTTTGAATAATCTTTCGCATTGAGATTGAGCAATTTAAGGTAAGAAGTTATTACATAAAAATATGATTCAAATACCTTAATTGTCCAATAAGAAATATAAAAAGCTATAAAATAAAGCCCAATTCTATAGTTTATTTTAAGTAATACTATGGGCACGAAAAAGATTAAAACCAAAAATGACAAAGGAAGTTTTGATATGAATTTCTGACTTAGAATGAATTGTTTTATGTTATTTTTAATCATTATTATCTGACATTTTTAAAATTTTCCAAATTCTATTCAAAAACCCAAAAAATCCAAATTTAACTTAATTTTTGCTTGACAAAACTTACTTTTTTATTATACATTGATTATTATTTATATTAATTTAATATTTATGGACAAAAATATTAATCCATTTCCTACGCTAGTAGAACAAAGAGCTCATCTAGAATCAGATAAATCTGGTTTAGAAGATTTAAAAAAAGCAGTAAGAACAAGAACAGTAGAATTAACTCAAAATCCTGAATTAGTAGAACAAGCTGATAAAATAGAATATTCTAATTTTTCTAGAAGTAGTCTTTTAGAGCTAATTTGAATAGCAAGAGTAGTAAAAGAATCTAATATTGAAACTGCTTATAATTTTCTATGTACAGATGGTTGGTATGCAAAATATAGAATGGTTGCTTTATTTGAATCATATCCATTAGAAACCCAGAAAATATTGAGTGATACTTGAATTTTTAAACAAGATATACTCTACCTTTTTGATAGAGAAAATTTATTAAATCTATTTTGAGGAAAATCTAATGAAACCCTAATAAATATGTATTTAGAAACTAAAGATATTTGAATCCTGAGTATTTTACTTCTAGAAAGAATGATAGATTGAGAAGATTTTAATAGAATTAATTTTAATCATACGACTTGAACAGAACAGGATAAAATGATTCAAAGACATAATATTATTTTATGCATAGAACATTGAGTTCCAATATAAAAAATATTCCGGAAAATCCGGAATATTTTTTTAGTTTTTTTAATTTGGTACAGCCGATAGGAATCGAACCTATATCGCAGCCTTCGCAGGGCCGCATTCTATCCGTTGAAATACGGCTGCTAAAAAGTTTTATAAGTTTTTCAAAACTTAAAATTAACGTGGCATACCATAAAAGTCGAGTCCTTTCGCGTCAGTCATTGATTTTGTGATGAAATTTTTCTTTTTTCCCTTTCTAAAAAACCCTCTATCATCAATTACTCCAACTTCAATTAAGTAATTGATGTCTTTGTTTCATAATTTTTTCTTAGGAAAACTTTGTTTATTTTCGTAATAATGAGTTCTTTGTTTATAGCTTTGATTTTTTCTTGATTGTGCATTTTCATTACCAATATATACCTGCATAGAAGCCTTTTTATGCTTCGCAAGTTTTCTTGATGCAGCTTGTTTTTTAACAATGCTTCCTTTTAATCAATGTTTATTGGCCATAATTTAATAGATTTTATTTTTGCAAAAATTGGAGCGGGGAACGAGGTTTGAACTCGTACACCCAAGGGTTGAAGCCTTAGTACACTCACTCTTTTATGTTACCCCCGCTTATATTTGCGGGCATTATTCTATTGAAAAAGGATATTTTGTCAAAAAATTATTTATTATTTTTTTTAAGAATTGTATCAACACAGGCTACAAATTTTTCATTTTCTTCGTTTGCATGTCTTTCTATTTCAAGAGTTCATTTAATTTTTATACTGTAAGCTTCTTTTATTTGAACTAAATTTTCTTTTGAAAATCAACTAAAAATTCTTTCAACTTCTCCACAGGTATTAGCTTGCGTATCTGCAATTGCAAATGAAGGAACTCATACCACTAAACCAGCCAATAAAGCCAAACTTCACAATTTATTTTTCATAAAAAATTTAAATTATAAATTAAAATATATTTATATAATAGATAAATTTCTAAAAAGTCAAGCATTTAAATTATTTTACTTTTTTGTCTCATTAAATATACTCTATAAAATTAATCAATTTTTGGATGACAGATATAAAAGCTGAAATTATAGATAAAATTATTTTGTCGCTTGTAGAAAATGAAAATATTATCACAAGTGATGACTTTCATAGACTCAAAAATTCTATTTATAAGGATTACAAAATAAGTGAATTAATCACAAATATTTCACTTTTAGCGCGCTATAGAGCGCTTGTTGATTTATGAGAAATAAAAGAAGATTTAAGAATTTTTAAACTACTTAGAAAAAGGGCAATAAGAAGCCTTTCTGGGGTTTCTGTGATTTCAATTCTAACCAAGAGCGCAAAATGTGTCTGAAAATGTATTTATTGTCCAAGTTATGACAATTTACCAAAAAGTTATATTCCATCAGAGCCCGCAGTAATGAGAGCAGAACTTAATCAATTTGATGCGATAAAACAAGTCCAAAATAGACTTAGATCTCTTGAAATTACAGGTCACAATATTTGAAAATGTGATGTGAGAATAATTGGTGGCACTTGGAGCCTATATTCAGACTATTATCAGGTGGAATTTATGAAAGATATTTATGACGCGCATTCAAATTATGAGGAAGTTAAAAAAAATATAGTTGCCTCAAATGAAGATAATGAAAAATTTGCTTCTTTTGAGATAAATCCTTGATTTGAAATTATAAAATCCAAAAATCTGGAGGAAGCCAAAAAAAGAAATGAAACTTCAGCTTCTCGTGTTATTGGTATAGCAATCGAAACTAGGCCAGATTTTATAAATATAGAAGAAATTAAAAAACTTAGAAAATATTGAGTGACAAGAGTGGAGATTGGCTATCAGACAACAATTGACGAGATAAATAAAATAAACAAAAGATGACATGGAAATGTGGAAAGCAAACTTGCGACAAAACTTTTAAAAGATGCTGGATTTAAGGTAGTTGCCCACATTATGCCAAATTTGCTTGGCTCTAATCCAGAATTAGATATTTTAAGTCTTAAAAATGTCTTTGACGATCCGGATTTCCGCCCAGATGAGCTGAAGATTTACCCAATGGTAGTGACTCCAAATAGCGAACTCACTCAAATTTGGCAAAAATGAGAATTTGTGCCATATAATGATGAGATTTTAATAGATCTAATGGCGAGCTTACAGTGATTAATCCCTGAATATGTAAGACTTAATAGAATGTATCGCGATATTCCATCTTCTGAAATACTCGCTGGTTCTCACTTGGCTAATTTACGCCAGATTACAGACAAAAAAATGAAAGAAAAATGACTTACTAGAAAGGATATCTCAGCTCGCGAAATAAGACTAAAATTAAACAATCCAGAAAATGCAATCCTAGACACTATAAGCTACTCTGCGTCAGGCGGAGAGGAATATTTCTTGCAGTTTATAGACAAAGAAGACAGAACAATTTTTTCTCAATTAAGACTCAGAATTCCATCTAATATTTTTACAAAAGAACCTCACCCTATCACAGAACTTCAGGATGCGGCAATTATAAGAGAAGTTCATACCTATGGAGATCAGCTAAAAATCTGAGAAAAAGGAAATTTATCGGGTCAACATATTTGATTCTGAAAAAAACTAATTATGGAAGCCGAAAACATAGTAAAAACTAATTATCCCCAAATCAAAAAAATTGCAGTAATAAGTGGGGTGTGAGTGAGATGATATTATGAGAAATTATGATATAAACTCGAGTGAGAATATATGAGCAAGGAAATATAAATTTGAAAATATTAAAATACTTAATATAATCAAAATATAATAAGTGAAATTTTATGAAAAAAATACTAATTATTGAAGATGATATTTGAATTCTAAATTCTCTTGGAAGCTATATTTCTGGAAGTGGATTTGGCTTGTCTACTTGTGAGAATTGACTGGAAGCCCTAAATATTTTCAATAGCTTTAAGCCGAATTTAGTTATTTTAGATATTAATCTTCCTGGTAAAAATTGAATTGAAATCTGTAAGGAAATTAGGCAAATTAGCAATATTCCGATAATTATTTTATCAGCTCGCGGAGATGAAGAAGATAAGATTTTAGCACTAGAATTATGAGCTGATGATTATGTATCTAAGCCATTCTCACCTCGTGAACTTCTGGCTCGCGTGAATAGTGTATTAAAGAGATTTTCAAATAACAAAGAAACTGACAAAAGCGATAATTTTTTGCATTACAACAATATTGAGCTTGATTTGAAAAATTACTTACTTAAGATAAATGCAACTGAAATCAAGACAACAAAGACAGAATTCTTGCTTTTAAAATACATTATAGAAAAGAAAGATGAGGTGATTTTAAGGGAAAATTTGATGAAAGATATTATGGGATATGACAATTATATCTACGATAGAACCATCGATACTCACATCAAAAACCTTAGGAAAAAAGTCGGAAATGAGATAGAAATAAAAACCCTCAGATGAATTTGATATAAAATAGGCAAATAATTCCTCCGTCATTTCGACTACCTCTGTCACCCTGAGCGAAACGCAGTGTAGTCGAATGGGTCTATTAACTTAATTTAACAATTTTTATGAAATTCTCGCAAAAATTCTTGATAGCAAATATTTTAATTCTTTGATTTGTAGTAGTAGCAAATATCTTTGCACTTAAATATTTCTCTTCAATTTATTTTGAGGATTATGTTGTGGGTGTAAAAAAACAGACTATTAAAAATAATATAAATTTTGAGACAATATCAAAAATTCTGTGAAGTGAATATCTTGATGACGCCACAGTTGAGGAATATAAAAAAATCACAAAAGATTTATCAAATATTTCATCTTCGCTTGAGGAATTTTCAAATGATCCAAAGGTATCAGATGCTTCTTTGGTTGAATCTATGCAACAAATTTGATTATCAGGAGTCGCAATTGAGAAAGTAATTTGAACAAATGCACTTCAGTCTTTTTTCTCTAATATTTCGAATTTTTTCAAAATTGATTATTCAACGCTTGAGTGAATTTTTGTAATAAAAACTCTTAAATCCATACTTTATTTTAATCTTTTTCTTATTGTTTTAATATCAGGTGTAATTTATGCTTGGATTAAATTAACTTTTAAACCAATTTCTCAAGTTATTTCAAATCTTTCTAATATTATTTATAAAAAAGAATATAAAAATATTTTTTACAATAAAAAAGATGAATTCTATCCGCTTATTGAGTGAATTAATAATCTTAACAAAAGTCTCTCTTTACAAGAAAAAATTAGATCTGATTTTTTGTCTGATTTAAGTCATGAGATAAAGACACCAATAACTGCAGTAAAATGTTATATTGAGTGAATTGAAGACGGAATTTTAGAGTTAGATGAGAAAAATATCAAACTTTTGCATTCTGAAATTGACAGACTTATTAAGATAACTAATTTAATAATGGATTATGAAAAGGAAGAAAGCAAGAAAAATGACGATATTTTTATTGAAAAATTTGATTTAATTGAGCTTCTTGAATTTGTTAAAAGTGAGTATTTATCTGAACTTCAAAAGAATAACTCTGAGGTTACATTTAATTTTCTCAAAAAATTTAATCTCAGTGCAGACAGAGATAAATTTACCCAGATTTTACACAATATTTTCTCGAATTTCATCAAATATGCTGGGAAAAATAAAAAAATGGAAATTACTTTTTCTAATAAGAAAAACTATTCTGTAATTACTTTTTCTGATAATTGATCTGGAGTTAATGAAGAGGATTTGCCATTTTTAAAAGAAAAATTCTACAAATGAGAAAAAGTTAGAAATAAAAATAGTGATTTATGAGTTGGAATTTGACTATCAATTATTGATAAAATTGTCAAAAATCATAACTGAATTTTTGAGATAAATTCCGTAAATAAAAAATGATTTGAAATTAAGATAAGTTTGCCAAAATAATCTTCACAATTTTTTCACTTTGACAATTTGCTTTTTGTAAGGAAACCTATATAAAGGTTACATGAAAAAAACAATTAAATTTTTTACATATTCACTAGTTTTAGTTTTATGACTTTTTGTGTCAAATCAAAATGGTCTTTTTTCTTTTTCCACAGCGACTTTTGCTAGTGAAAATACGGTAAAAAATCATAATAAATTCACTATTTTGGAAGAAAATTCTAGTGCTCAAGAAGAAAAAGAGAAACCAAAACAAGAAGAAAATAGTTCTGGTGCAATCGCAGAAAATAAACAAGAAAAAGCTAAATTAGTGAAGAATTTGAATACACTACTAGTTGAAGCATACAAAATAAAAATAGACCAAATTCTAGATAATTTAAAAGAAAATATCAAAGAAAATTCTGTAGAAAATCAGATTAAAGCGCTAACTATGGTCCTAATTCCTGTTAATTCGAAAATAAAAATAATAGAAACCAAATCAGATATTTCCCCAAACAGAAAAGAAATTCTTATTTTAGTTCTAAAACATATTAAAAATAATCTAGATTCTGAGATTAATAATTTACTTGAGAATAAATAATTTCTATTTTTTAGATAAAACAAAAAACTCCAGATTTTAAAAATCTGGAGTTTTTTGAAAGAAAAATTTCTTTATTTATAAACTTTAATATACTATCTTTAAAATTATAACTTAACTTATAAAAATATTTTTATGGATTATAAATATCTTGATATGCCTTGTCATCAAAAGCGCGTTTCAATCGTAAAAGATGAATTACATAAATATAATTGTTATTGAAAAAACTTGAGTATTGGCTGTGGGAATTGATATATCGAAAAATTATTTCCAGGAAATTTTGAATGATTTGATATAATACAAATAGACAATCCGATAATCCCTATAACAACCTGAAAAATAGAAAATATACTATCTTTTTATACAGAAAATCATTTTGACGCAATTTTTACAGGAGAAACTTTAGAACATATCTATGACATTAATAAAACCTTATCTGATATAAAATTTATTCTCAAACCAAATGGAATATTTATTATTACAATCCCCAATATTCTTAGTTTTAGAGATAGAATTCGTGTTTTATTTTGAAAAATTCCAAGACATATAAATTGATATTTAGAGAATGAACATTTATATGAACATATTAGGCATTTTAGTTATCAGTCAATAAAAAAATTATTAGAAAACCATTGATTTAAAATTTTAAGAATTTCTACTCCTTCACTATCTTACAATCCATTTAGCATAAATAGTACCCAGGAATTTACAAATGTTCCGGATTTTTTAGCTTGATTAGGAAATAATTTAATTGTTACTGCTCGCAATGGAAAATAAAAAATGCCCCGACGGGGCATTTTTTATTTTCCTAAAATTAATTTCTAACTATTTCATTTAACTGGGATAGGTTAGATCTATATTTTATTTCATCCTGAAATAATCTAACACTTTTTCAATCAGAATTACCCCGTCCCGACCTTAAGGTCTTTAATGCTTCTTTTTGTGGCATATTTTTAGTAGATTCTATAAGTGATTTAGCAGGAGTAATCATAGCTTCTATAAATAAACGTTTTAATTCAGTAAAAGTATCATGACCATAACTATTACTTAATATTTTTAAAGCTTCTTGAGGTTCTAAATTTGCGACAAAATTAATAATTTCATTTGCATATATAATTCTGAAATCATAAATTTCAGAATTATTAAACCACCATTTTAAGGTCTTTAATATTTCTTTTTGATCTAATTCAGAGATCAGTTTTATAATTGATTTTGGATTAATTTCATGACTATATCTTAAAAATAATTTTTGTTTCTGTTTTAAGATTTTTAAAGCTTCTTGAGGTTCATAATTTTCAATAACAAAATTAATAATTTCACCAATTAAAATACTTTTAGCTTCTCATCTGACATCAGAAAAGCCTTCTTCTAGAGTTTCTAAAATATCTTTAGTTCTTTTAGTTCAAGTCATTATATCAAATCAAATCTTAAGAGAATTTCTTATATATTGACCCTTTCTTCATTTTAGAGTTTCCCAAAATCACTTTTGTGACATGTTTTTTGTATTTTCTGCAAATGATTTAGCTGGAGTAATCATAGCTTCTTCAAGAATTTTTTGAGCCTCTTCTAAATTAGAATAATAAAAAATACTATCTAAAATTTCCAAAGAATCTCTTGGATTTTCTGATTTTTTTGCTTGTTCTACAATTATATTTGTATGAAAAATTATTGCCTTTTCAAGAATTTTTCTATTTTCTCTAGCATTAAAAGTAAATTTATTTAAAATTCCTATGGCTTCTTTTGGTTCTAAATTATTAGTTAAGCTCACAATAGAATTAACAAATATAGTTTGAGCATCACCAGTTGTATGATAAAGTCAAATTTGTAAAAGTTCTATAGCATCATCTAATTTCATATCTTTGGATAGTAATATCACTAATTTAGCAGGAGTCATTTGTGCTTCCTCAAACATTTTCTGAATTTTTCATTTAGAATTATCATATCACCAATCCAGAGCCAATAAAGCATCATCTGGTAACATAGTTTCAGTTAGTTCTATAAGCTCTTTTGCGAGTTTTTTGGTTTTATGATTTAAAAATTTTTCTTTTAGAGATCCTAAAATAAATTTATCACTTCATTTTATTTGGGCAATAATTTCTGGAGAATCATTAATACCCATACACTCTAGATGTTCCTCTAACTTTCTAAGTGCCATATCGTTTTCTTTCATATAATCCAAAATTTTTTCAATTTTTTCTGCTGAAATTGCTTTAACTTCTTGTACTTTTCAAGTTCAAGTTATAGCTTGAGCTGGTTTATTTCCTCATTGAGAGATGATATCTTTAAGCATAATTTTACAAAAATTAAAAAATTAACTATTAATATATAACGATAAATTATAAAAAGTCAAATTCTTTTTTTGAAAGAAAAATTTTAGTATTTCGTATTTAGTATTTCGTATGTTTAATTATAACTAATCCTAACTTAGGATTTTATTTTAATATTTAAATTATTGGGGCATGAAAAAATATTTTAATTTGAGAACTTTCTCACAAATTATGGTAGTTGTAATTATTTTGGGACTTGCTCTGGCTCATCAATTATGGTGAATAGAAAAGGCAGCACCAGTGGATGCGTATTGCCCATTTGGAGCTCTTGAAAATCTAATAAAAGCAATGACAAGTTGAGAATTTTTACAAAGAATTTATTTTAGTAATTATATTCTTTTATTTATATTTGTTGGAATGACTCTCTTTTTTGGAAGAGTTTTTTGTGGATATTTTTGTCCATTTGGAGCAATTCAAGAATGGCTGAGAAAACTTGGAAAACTTATTGGAATCAAAAAAGACTATGAACTTCCTAAAAAAGCTGACAAAGTAATGAGATATTTTAAATATGTAATGTTAGCTGGATTAATTGTTTTATCTTATGTTTATTGAGAATTAATTTTTAGATATTATGATCCATTTGTGGCTTTTTCACATTTATGACAGGAATTTGATGAAATTTATTGGGCATATGGAATTCTTGGAACTATTGTAGTTTTATCACTTTTTACAAAAAATTGGTGGTGTAGATATTTCTGTCCACTTGGAGGTTTTTTCTGAATTATAAAGAAATTTTCATTTTTTAAGCTAAATAAAAATAATGAGTTATGTACAAAATGTGGAGCTTGTAGTAGATCATGTCCTGTAGGATTGAGTTTTAAAGATATGAAAGCAGTAAATAGTGCAGAGTGTATTAGTTGTCTCAAATGTGTCGATGCCTGTAATTTCTGAGCGCTCAAAGCAAAAATTACCAGAAAAGATATAAGTAAGAAGTTATTTAGAAATATTGTAGTTTTTTGATTTTTTAGAGTTTTATTAATTATTATTTTCCTTCCTTTTTGGCAGACTGGACCAGCTTCTAATATTAAATCAGCTGATGGGACTTTAAATGTAGAAAATCTTAAATGAAGTAATACACTAGAATATTTAATCAGAGAAAGTTGAGTGCCTTTCAAGTATTTCCAAGAAAAATTACATCTTCCAGAAAATGTAGATAAATGAGGAAAACTCAAACATATCTGAGAAGATTATGAGATAAAAAATAGTTCTGGAGAATATATTGAGACAGAAGATTTTAGAGTAGTGACTGAGGAGTATTTAAAAGAGAAGGAATAGAAAAGGAAATTGAAAATGTCAAATTGAAATAAAATAAAAAGTTAATCTATTGATCCCATTTGATGTTTGTCTTCTTCAATTTCAGATAATTCATAATATTTAAGATATAGACCTAAAAAGGAAGTTCTAATCATTGATAGAATCTCCATGGGACTAATATTTATTTTTTTATCACTCACGCTGTAAAAAAGATCTTTTTTTTCATGTTTAATTTTATCTCCATTAATATCAATAATTAATTCTAATTTTCATCTGATATTATCAATGGTATAATTTGGGTTTTTAATTGTTTTTATAACTCAATCTTCTTGCTTAAAATATAAAGTTTTAGTACAATTAACTTCCCAACAAGGGATATTAATCTCAATACTTTCTTCAGAAAAATTCTCTTTTAGGGAAGGAAGATTTCAATTATCTATTCTTTTGTTAATAATGCCATCTCCGTGTAAAATATCTCTTACTAATCTTTTTATTCAAAAAATCAGTTGTTCTTTTACAAAAATTGACTCTATTTTTTCTATAGAAATACCACAAAGTTCTGATAAAATCTCTCAAATGGGTTTTGATAAATTACTTTGTTCTCTATATTCTTTTTGTAAAGATAGGGCTTCATTTAATTGTCCTTCTGTAATCAATCAGAGATTTAAAAGACATTCTCATAAAAAACCAGTTTCTACTGTTAATTGAGTAGAACTTGTAGAAAGAGTGTGTGATTGTGTCATATTTTTTAGTTTAAAATTAGAAGATAATATTCAAATCTAAAATAAAATCAAGAAATTAATCAGTTAAATTCACTCTGAAAATATAATAAACCCATTTTTGCCAATTTGACATATTATAAGTCAGACTTCTTGCTTCATTTTGTTGATAAATCTGTTTTTCCACATCTATTTTTTTATACAAATCAGCGTCTTCTTTTGTCACCACAAAAACAACTTCTTCTCACGGATTTTTCTTATTTTGAGAAGTTTTAATAACTTTATCTTTATAAGCCAGAGAATTCACATAATCAAAATATTTCTTTTTCTGCGCTAAATCCTTTTGTCTTTGTGCGATTTCTTTTTGAGTAGAAACTATTATTGAGTCTTTTTGGATATCGATATATTTAAAAGAAAATATCAAATAAAGCTCATAAACTATCACGATTATAAGTGTAAACAGAATATATTGGTATTTCTTTCTCATTTTTTTATTAAATAATTTTATTTTTTATGAATTTATGATACAATACTAAAAATTTTAATTTTTTCTAATTTTTTTTATAAAATGAAAAAAATAATCTCATTTTTATCCAGAAATAAAATAGCAATTTTGATTATTTCTCTTATTTTAGGGCTTATTTTTATAGTTTATGGAGATATTAATAAAGCCAAATTAGAAGCAGATTCTCTAAATTATAATAAAATAGAATCTTATGTGCTAGTAACTGAGTGACAAGCGATAATTAAAAGAGATAAAATAATTCGTCTAAATTCCTGAGAAAAAAACAATATTCTCATTTGAGACAAAATTATAACTTTAAAAAAATCTAGTGCCACTATATTTTGGCCAGATTGAAGTGTTACGAGACTTTGAGAAAAAAGCTCCATAACAATTTCTGAAATTAAAATTAGTAAAGATTTATCTGAAAATAAAGTAAAATTTAATCTAGACTCTTGAAAATCTTGGTCAAATATATTGAGATATCTGAATAAAAATTCATATTTTATAGAAACTTACGAAAATGGAAGACTAGCCGCGACTGTTAGATGAACGGTATTTGAGATTAATCTAGATAAAAACTATATTCACTCTGTAAATCATTCAATCGCGATAAGTGACACAGAAAGCCAAAAAGAATATGAAATTCCAGAATGAGAAGCTCGTGAAATAGGTAACATTTTACAAATCGTAGAAGAAAAATTACTCGAAAAAACTTGGATAGAATGGAACAAAAATGAGGATGTAATCTACATAAACGAGCTTCTAAAAAAATGGAGGGACCAAATTTCAAAAACTATAAAAGACAGTGATTTGAAGGATTTATTAACAAATTTAGCAGACTGAAAAACCGAAAATATTGCTTCTTTAAAAGAAAAAATAGAACAAACTACAAATAATAAAAATGACTATAATAAGGCATTAATTAATCTTTATCAAAACCTAAATTTCTTGCCAAATTCAGCAAAAAATCTTGAGTTAAAAAATTCTCTAAGAGAAGAAATAATAAATTCATCTACTTGAATAAATAAACAAAATTTTATTAATGATTTTACGCGTCTTAATTTATTTGATTATTTTGATGCTGTCAAAAATAATGAAATTGTAACTTCTAATAAGATAAAATCTAACATTGAAAAATATCTTAAAGAAGATAAAAATAGCCAAAATATTAAGAAAAAAATAGAAGAAATCAATTCTAAATTTTCTCAAGTAAATGCTACTACAAAAAATCTTATAGATAATCTTTCAAAAAAAGATATCTCCAAGGAATTCCAGGCCCAAACTCAAAAAGACCTAGAAAAGGCAAACTGAATTTTTGGAGAATTTGTAGAGAAAATTAAAAATTATTTCGTAAAATAACCCTATGAAAAATATATTTAAAAAATATGAGAAAAATTTAACCCTAAATAACAAATTTTTGGTATCTTTACTGATTTCATTTGGAATTATCACAATAATTGTTTTGCTTTATAATGACTTTTTTGGGGATTTTTTCACGAGACTTAATTTGAGTCTGCAAAATTGATTATACGAAGAAAAATATTCAAATAATAAAAAACCTAGCTCTGCGCTAACTGTAGTTGAGATTGATGATAAAACTCTTATTGATAAAGATAGATGGGGACTAGGAAGATGGCAGGATTTCAGCCGCGCTAATTATGCGAAAGTTATTGATAATTTATCCAAAGATTGAGCTATCGTAATTTGAATCGACGTGCTTTTTTCTGAAAAAGCTACAACTTCAGACGCTGATGAAATTCTAAAAAATTCTATAAAAAAAGCTGGAAATGTAATTTTGTCGTTTCATTTCCTAAATTCGCTGTATCCAATAGATAGCCTCAGAAATGCCGCAGCTTGAATTTGAGATGTGTTGCCGATTGTAAATAAATATAATAATTCTATTTATAGTATGTTTCCTTTTTATTTTCAAGAAGATAAAATTCTAAAATCCCTTTCTTTTGCGGTTTTGGATAAATATTACTCTACAATAAATTGAAAATCTCAAATTATTACCAAGGACGATTTTAAAAAAGATTTTCTAAAATTTTATGGTGTAAATATCCCGATTAAGGATTCTTATGAGAATGAAGGGAAAATAAATTTTCTAATAAATTATGTGCCAAGTTATAATTCATATCAGAAAATTTCATTTGTGGATGTCTACAATTGAAATTATAACAAAAGTCTTGTAAAAGATAAAATAATTTTGATTTGATCTACGGCTACTGCCTTGCATGACGAATTTAACACACCCCTTTGAATAATGCCAGGAGTTTATACACATGTAAATGCCGTTAATACAATTTTAAATAAAAAAATTATAACCTATCTTTCGCTAAATACTGAGCTTTGGGCACTTTTATTTTTTATTTTTATTATTACGCTTTTGTGAGTTTATGACAAACACAAATATTATTTTATAGTTTCTCTTTTTATTCTATCAATAGCTTATTTTAAGCTTTATCAGTTTATTTTCTTGGAATACAATACTATTTTTTCTATGCCAATTTACTTTTTTATAGCTATTTTGCTTTCCTTTATTTTTGTGAATTTGTATAGATACGCATATGAAGGGAAATGAAAAAGAGTTTTAAAAGATGCTCTAAGCCAGTATTTAGCTGAAGATTTGGTAAGCTCGGTTTTAAATAATTTTGAGAAAATAAATTTAGATTGAGATAAAAAAGAAATTAGTATATTTTTCTCGGATATTGCAGGTTTTACGACACTTTCTGAAACCATGACTCCGCATGATTTGATGAATTTCCTAAAAATTTATTTAAAAGAAACATCTGATGTAATTATTGATAATAAATGATTTATAAATAAATATGAATGAGATGCTATTATGGCGCTTTGGTGAACATTTTGAGATGGAAAAAAACAAGCATATAATGCCTGTCGTTCAGCAATTGAACAACAGAAAACAATAGATAAATTAAATGAAAGATTTGAACAAGAATATAATTTTAAGGTTGAAGTAAGAATGTGATTAAATAAATGAGATGCAATTGTTGGAAATATCTGAAGTCTCGGAAGAAAAATAGAATACACGGCCATTTGAGATAATGTAAATCTTGCATCTCGCCTTGAGTGAGTAAATAAGCAATACAATACCAAAATTTGCGTAAGCGAATCAATTCGCGATGAATGAGTTGATGATTTTGTTTTTAGAAAATTAGACCTTATAAAAGTAAAATGAAAGAAGAATTCTGTAAATATTTATGAGCTTATTTGATATAAAAATGAGGTAAATACTGAAATGCTTTCTCTAATTAAAGATTTTGAAAAAGCCCTCTCTCTTTATTTTGGGAAGAAATTTAGTGAAGCCAAAGAGATTTTCCAAAAATTAAGTAATTTATGAGATGAACCTTCTAAAATTTTTGTAAAAAGATGTGATTATCTTATAGAAAATCCCATAGAAAATTGGGATTGAAGCTGGGAATTTACGGTAAAATAATTATTTATTTTCAATATTTTCTTTAATATTTTTAAGTAAATCATCTATATTTTTAATTTCACTGTGCTCTGAATTAAGCTCAAAACCTCATATATATTCTTGTACTCTCTCCATATATAGAGTTGCCGCTTCTTCTAAAATATCTACATTTTCTTTATGAAAAAAATCTTCTCTATTTTCGAATAATAATTCTTCCATTGCTTCTCTTATTGTTCTTCTATTACCTTGTTCCTTTGGTAATGGTATGCTATTATATTTTTTCAAAGCTTCTGTTATCATTTGTTCATCAAAAACCTTTTTGTCAAAAAATTTTAATAAAACATAATAAAACATTTTAAATAATCACATTCTAGCTGGATTAAGCTTATTTAAAGCATCTCTTACACTAACTTCTGGTTTTAAAAAAGATTCAGTTTTTCTGGTGTCTTGATATTCATTTTTTATTTTAGCCACTAGCTCTACTTTTAATTTAAAATAAAGAGTTTTTAAATTTTCTATAGCATTAGAAATATTTTTAATATCTTTAATTTGAGAATATTTCCCACTTAATGTACGAATATTTCATTCATAATTTTTAATTATTTTGTGAATTTCCCCAAAAATATTTAACAAATTACCAGAAAAATCTATTTGTTCAATTTCTTTATTTATTTTTTTTAGCATAACTTTTTGTTCAAAAAATCATACTTCAAATTTACTTAAAGTTTCTCATAAATAGCTTAGCTGTTCAAATATTATGTTTATATAATAATTTTTTAAAATTTTACCTATAACTATATTTGTGCTAATTTCGAGATTATCAATAATTGTTTCTATATCTTTTTTTTGATTTTGGATTTGATTAAGAGCTAGTTTATGTTCTTCAAAAATATTTTCTTTGCTTTTTCAAAATCTATCTTGCAATAATTGTCTAATTTCTTCAGATTTACAAAAAAGAATAAAACCATCTGTAGAAAAAACTTTCTCTCTAAATAACTTAATAATAATAATATTAGCTAAAGTATCAAGAGAAATTGAGCTTAAAGCATTATGTACATCAGAAATTACATAATATGATTTAATAAGAGATTCACAATTAACCTCAAGTTGTTTATAGTGAGTTTCATTTTCATTTACATCAGAAATTTTTAATTTATGCTTTTTTTCTATGCATACAATTAACATTTGTGTGTTATTTATCGTATGTTCAAGTAGACCTAAAGTGTTTTTTGCATTAGTTTTGAAATCATTTTTTGCATTTTGTAATTGTCATATTTTTTCCTTAAGTCAGTCTAGACAGGTTCATTTCTGGACAAAAACATTACTAATAGCTCATATTTTACCTTTTTCATTATTAAAATCATTATTAAAATCAATGCTTACATTTTGCATTAAAGACGCATAAATTATGTCTTCATAATTTTTTACAGAAATATGCATCCACTCAATAATTGCTTTATCTTTTTTGATAATTTCAAATTTTTCTTTCCATTCTAATAATTTTACAAGATAAGATTTCAGCTCTTCTAATAAAATATCTCAAGTATTAGAACTATTTATTTTTTCTCCCACAATTTCTTTTAATGCTGGCTTATTCATATTATTTTACAAGATTTATTTTAATAAATATAAAAAGTGAAAATTATATTATACTATTTATAAGAGCTAAAAAATCAAATCATAATATATAAAAAAAGAAAGTTATAAAAAAGTTTGACAAATAATAAAATATGTGTTTTAATAATATTGTTTACTACTTAATATGGTTAAAACTACTAACCAGCAAAAAACAAAAACAAATTTTTATAAAACTATAAAATAAAAATCTTATGAAATGTAGCAACCTGATTACATTCTCATAAAAAGAGCTGGTAATTCTCTAAAAAAATACCGAAATGTAGTAAATAAAAATCAATAGTTGTAGTTTAATTATTGAACCCAAAATAAAACCCGTACATAGGCCATTTAGATATAAAAGCCTCTTCATGTACGGGTTTTTCCATTCTTTACTGAAATACTGTAAAATCCATTGCTTCATTTGAGGTCAACTGTTCTACATTCTTTTTTATAGTTCGCTTAAATCAAAAAGAATTTCAATCAGATACTATTTTTGTATATTGATTTGGAATTAAGGTTCAAGTCGGAAAAGTTATCTTATATTCTAAGTAAGGAGCAACTTGTCAGTTTGATAGATTTAGAGGATTAATTATTGATAATTTAAGTACACATTTCTCTCAAGTACTACTACAATTTCATAATCAAGAGATAGTATTACCATAGAATTGAGCAAAAGTCATTCAGCTTCAATTTAGATCAGTTCAATTCATATTATTTAAATATAAATCTGATGTTGAATTAATATTACTTCATCTTATCATATTCACTTCTCCACTTGCAAAAAAACTTTTTCAAGATCCAGATAAAATCCAGTTAACCATTCAAGTTCAGTTCATAGATGAGATTAATGATTCATCATTACTTCAATTTTGATTAAGATCAGGAATTTTAAAATTAAATTTAACTCAACTCCAATCTATAGAGCTACTTGAATTAATAACTAGCTGAACTGGTTCTCAAATTCATATTTTATTATAGTTAGTATTATATTCGCTATTTCACTCTGAAGGAAGTGGAATAGTATTTACTTTGGCTTTTGTGACATAATTGTATCACAAAATTGCAGTTCATCCTGATCAACTTGGCTCTTGCGATGGATCAGTAGAACTCATGCCAAATAAAGCTGACTCTATTCAGGTATTTGCATTATAATAAGCCACATTACTATTTTCAATTCATTTTACATTTTTTGCGAGAGGCATTATTTTATCAAGTAGAAAAATTCCTATAATAGTAATTATCATAGTAACAAAAATAGTTACAATAAGTGCTGATCAAGAATTATTTTTCATTATTTAATTTTATTAAGATTAATTGTTGTTGAAATATTCACTTCAGGATCTGACATTTTTATTTGTTTTCTCTTTATCCGAGAAAATCATACAGTCATATTAATTCTTAAATATGGATTTATATTTATAGATGAGTCGTTTTCTTTCCAGCTATAGCGATAATTTTTGTTTGGATATAGATAGAAATTCGCATTTTTAATATTTATATATTCTGGTAAAATATCCACCCATTCTGAGTCTAATCCAGTTGGCAAACTATATTGTCCAGTACAATTATAGTCGTTATCACAAGCCCAAGTATCAATTATTCCATCAGCATTTGTAGTTCAAGAGTGACTTAATCATAAATCTTTTCAAATAAGTTTTAGCATTTGTATATTTCCAAGACATCAACTTCCAGTCATTGTTCAGTCTAGTTGCTCTGTACAAGTTGCAAATCAGGCTGGTGCATCTGGATCTATTTTATAATTTAATCTAAAATAAAGCCTTTCTTTTTTTATTCAATTTTTTATAAAATAAAGCTCTTTTACTTTATTTCCAGAAAAAGCCACAGGTCCAGATCATAAATTTTCATCATCGTCATCTCATCTTATGTTTAAATCCAGGTCTTCATCTCAGCCATCATCATTTTCATTTGAATTATAATCTATAAATTGAAAGGCATATTCTCAAAATCTCTGGCAAGCTCCACTCATACTTGAATTAGCATTATTAAAGGAATTTACACATCATAGAGTTCACATATTTGTTCAGTTATCACTTCTACAATAATAAAATCAAGTTCAATAATTAGTTCAAATTACACTTCAACTTCCATAATTTCAAAATCAACTAAATTTGGCATAATGACCAGATGAATATGGAGTTTCCCCTACAACTTTTCTATTAAAATATTCCTCATAATCAATTTCTCAATCAAATTCTTTTATAAGTGAAACAAAATTTTCTATTGAATAATATAAATCCTTGTTTAGGTCTAATTTATCAGAAATTTTTAGTCTTAAAAATGAGATATTTGACATCGCTTCAAATGCAATAACTATAATCATCGAAAAAATTGTTATTGAAATTAACATCTCAATTAGAGTAAATCATTTTTTTTCTTTAATCATTCTTTTAATCATTAATTATTTAATATTTCGAATTTCACTCTGTCATTTCGAGCGATAGCGAGAAATCCCTTTTAGAAGCACTTTTGAAATATGTAATTTCCAAATTTAACTTTTCTTTAAGTTTTAGTCTCAAAAGATTTAATTTAAAGGGATTTCTCATTTCACTTCGTTACATTCGAAATGACAGTTGCACTTATTTTAGGTTTTTATTTTGTTTTGTAAAGAATTATTTTTTTTCTTTAAAATTTGTTTCTTTATAAAAAATATAATGTATAAAAGTTGCAATACTTCTTCCAATTTTTATTCAAGTTGGATTTTTCCAGAAATTTTTCGGTCAAATATGAAATAAAAAATTTAGAATATCTAGGAATTTATTTTCTTTTATTGGTCATGTCTTAAAACCAAATAAGTGCTTTATGAAAAGAAAAACACTTAAAAAAATTGATTTAAAAAAGTTTATTATAACCGAAATTATAATTATAATTTTATTATTTTCACTTGTTTTATTCATAATTATTTTTAATATAAAATATACTCTACCTCGTAATTTAACTGCATACACCAAAAAAGTCAAGTTAATTAAGCTTTACTTAAAAAGATTTTTAAGTATAAGTATGTGAAGTATTTTTTTAAAAATTAAATTAATTACAAATGAATTATTCAATAAATTCAAAAAACAGGAAATTAAAATATAAATTGCATCTAATTTTAAATAGACTCTGATTTAACTTCTTTAACTTATCTCTAAGCCAGAAAATATCTTTTGTTGGGATTATAATTTCTTTTATTTCTCTTTTTCTAAACTGGTTTACTATAAAATATGATACAATTTTAAATTATACAGCTTTTAGCATCAATGCTTGATATATTGGGTTTATTATACTCCTTGAGCTAATTATTTTGCTTTTTTTAATTTTATCAAATAGTAATAAAGAGAAATTCAAATCAAAAACTAATTTAGTTTTTCATGATCACACCATAATTATTTTCTTTTGATTGATAATTTTTCTCCTAACTTGAGCAATTTTTAATTCAATTAAATGATTTACGCTACTTTTCCAAGATATTTCAATTTGAAATTGAATAGTTTTTGAATTAGTTGGTTCAATTTTTATAATTTTTTCAGGAATTTTAAATTATAGAGAGAAAAAACAAGAAATTTTACATAAAATTTATGTAGAAAACAATTTAAAAAATAATATTGATTTAGAAGAGTACAGAGATATCCTCGATAATAAGCCAAGTTCAGATAAAAGTAATATGAGTTTACCAATTTAACTTGACTTTTTTTAAAAAAAAATTATACATACCTATATAAATTTAATTATATTATTAATAATTTTTATCAAAAATGACAACAAAAAGTGCAGAAATAGTAAATAGTTTCACTAAAATACTAGGTAGTCTTGCGGATAAAGAGAAAATTATAATTTCTAGAAGAATTTGACTTAACTGAGAAAAGGAAACTTTGCAAGAAATTGGTAATGATTATTCTATTACTAGAGAGAGAGTAAGACAAATTGAAGATGTGTGAATCAAAAAAATCTGAAGAATAATAAAAACTACTGAATTATCAAAAATTCAAGAAATGTGAGAAGAATTAATTACTCTTCATGGATGACTTCTAATTAAGGATAATCTTGTAAATGGAGTTATTAATGAATTAAAAATTGATAAAGCTATTAATCCTGGAATTATAGAAATTATTTTACAATCAGATTTTAGCATAACTAAGAGTAAACCTCAACTTTGAACAAAAACATATTTTTATTTCCCAGAAGTTAACAAAAAAATAATCTCTGAAGTGCATAAAGAGGCACTAAAAATGCTAAAGAAAAAATGAGATATTCTAGAAAAGAACTCATTATATGAAATGATTAAGATTAATTTATTCCAATCATACGGAAAAATTGAAACAGTTTTAGTTGATTCTATCCTTGATATATTCACTGATATTGTAAAATGAGAAGAAAAATATATTTGACTTGAAAAATGGAAAATTCTTAATCCAGCAACTCTTAAGGACAAGGCTATTTACATAATGAAAAAACAAAAACAACCAGTTCATTTTGTAGAATTAACAAACTCTATTGCTACTCATTTTAAAGAACCCGTAAAAACTGCGACTATTCACAATGAACTTATTAGAAATAATGAATTTGTTCTTATTGGTAGAGGAATTTATGTTCTTAAAGAATGGGGATACAAACCAGGAACTGTAATAGATGTTATAATTGATATTTTATGAAAAGTTAAATGACCACTTTCAACTGATGCAATTATAGCAAAAGTTCTTAAAACAAGAAAAGTAAAGAGCTCAACAGTTTATATGAATCTGCAAGACAGGAAACACATAGAAAGAGTTTGAAGAAATTTATACCAAT
>AMFJ01000079.1_pt1 | contig 22504 bp, 18 predicted proteins | sample 427208 | NCBI WGS metagenome assembly AMFJ01 (sample SAMN02954298, study PRJNA114691) | groundwater metagenome | biome: aquatic; feature: subsurface aquifer; material: sediment; isolation source: subsurface aquifer sediment | place: USA: Rifle, CO | collected 2008-08 | reverse complement strand
TCCTTCACGGAACCGGTCATTTTCTCATCAGATCAAGGCATTTATTTTCATAAAGCCTTGATCTGGTTTTGCTTCTCAAGCAACGCTCAAGTGCATTTTGGGAAATGTCTGTCAAATTTCAGGCAAGCCCCGAAGGTTACTCCGACATGACTTTGTAACACCCACTGTGCACCCAGCTGTACGCCTCTTCTTTGGATACCTGCCCGACATAATCTTTGAGACTGTCGGCGACTGCGATTGTATCCAAGCACTGACTGTAATTCAGGTTGTACTCCTTCTTTAAAGTAGAGCAGATGCTCTTCTCAGAAGTTCCCGCCCCCCTCATCGCATACGTCTCTGATGCCCAAAGAGCCCGTTGGTAGCACACCGTGGTTCTCGGATCTTCTCTCCACTTTCTGATAAGCTCATATCTCTGCTCTTCATCTAGTGGCTCAAAAGCAAAAGCCGGGTTAACAAAATGAATCGCGATCGCCAGTAGTGCAAAGATGATTTTTCCCATGCTGCGCTCTCCTTTTTCAGTTATGCATCGATGAGGTTAAAATCCCTTATAGGATCATGTGAATGAAAAGTTCAGATAAGAAGGAAATTCCTGATTTTTGTTTTGATTTATCCCAGGTGAACAAGGATGATTCAGAATATAAGAATGATAATGCATTTGTCAAATTCCTATCTGCGAATATAATGATGAGGATAAAATGGGAATATGATCCGGATCCTAAATTTTTTACAATACATTTTATAATGTAAGATAAAACAGGTGAAGACATTGCTATTATTCAAGATTCCTTAATTGACGGTTTATGCTGAATAATTTGATATCAGAGCTTCATTCGCTAGCGAATGCAGACAAGGCGAAAATACTTTCCTGATTCTTCAAGACTGGGATTTGACAATACGGAGAATGAGATATTTTCTTGTGAATAACAGTTCCGGAATCCAGGAAAATAGTCAATAAATATTATAAGGATCTGAAATTCAATGATATCTTGATTCTCCTGAATTCGGAAATCCATGAAGAGCGGCTTATCGGGGCATCTGTCTTGGTCGAGCAATTCAAGAAAGCTTCCATAGAAGACAGAAAGGAGATTTTTGATTTCTACCTGCTGAACTCAAAAAGATTCAATAATTGGGATTTGGTGGATTTGTCCGCTCCGAGTATCGTATGATGATATTTGGCCGAATCCTGAGATAATAAAGATATTCTCTATAGGCTAGTGCAGTCTGAAAATCTGTGGGAAAAGAGGATAAGCGTGCTCGCGACTTTTGCATTCATCAAGAAAAATGATTTTGAAGACATCCTGAAAATATCCAAAATCCTGCTAAAGGATAAGCATGACCTTATGCATAAGGCAGTTGGGTGGATGTTGCGTGAAGTCGGAAAAAGGGAAAAGGCAATGCTCATCGCTTTTCTTGATGAGAATACAAGCATTATGCCTAGAACCGCTCTCAGATATGCTATCGAGAGATTTGATGAGCCATTAAGGAAATATTACCTGTCTTTCAAATTCCAGAAATAACTCTTATCTATCTTTGATTCTTTTATCTCAATTCATTCAGATTTCAGCCTTCTGATTTTTTCATCTGTTCAGAGGTTGTATCATCAAATCTTTCAATCAGAATTTATGACTTTGTAGCAGGGGAATGCATCGGGCTTTTCATTGCTTGCCATAATCTGCGCTACATATCTCGGGTGGATATTGAATTTCAGAGCGATAATCTTATAGCTGACGACTTTTCATCTCGGGATAGTTGTGAGGAAAGCGTAGATATCTTCTTTCATAATAATTCATAATGTCTAAAAAATCCCACTAAGGGGATTTTTGTTTTTGTTTCTCATTGTGAGCTTATTGTTCTTGATTTCATTTCAGGAATGCCAGATTGACATCTTTTAGGACAAGATATTGAGGATTCTCTGCGGTCTGCATAACCAGGATTGCAGGATCATTGACAACATTGTCAAGGGATTGCGCTTCTGCTATCTTCATGTCTACAAGATTCTCTTCGAATGTCAGATTCCTCTTTTCGATTTCTAGATTACGTATCACATATCACTTCGTAGCATTTACATTGAGGGTCCAAACATAATATATTCATAGGAATCAAATCATGAGCAATGCCATCACATAAGTCTTTGTAAAAGATAGCTTATAATTTTCGCGAGTAGTCTTTCTCTCGGAAAAGAATGGGATTCTTCATTTTTTCATTACGATGAGGTTTGGGTTCATCAATCAAGAGGTTAAATATTACGGATTTTTTGTATGATTCTTAGTTTTGCGCTTCTGGAACGAGGATTTCTCTCGAGTTCTTCTGCTGTCGGTATTATAGGTTTCTTTGTAATCTTCTTCGCTATTCAGGTCTTTATGGTCTGTCCGGTGAAATCGTCTATCTCTTCTTCACAGAATCCGGCAAATATCTCTTTTACTATCCTGTCTTCTAATGAGTGGAATGTTATGCACTCCATTGTTCATCCTACTTCGAGCATTTCTATTGCTTCTTTGAGCGAATCTCGGATGCTTCAGAACTCATCATTCACCTCTATCCTGAGAGCCTGGAAGACTCTGGTTTTGGATTTCGGGTCGAAACTGGATTTCTGGATTATATCGGCAAGCTCATCTGTAGTGGATATGGGGGCTATCTTTCTTGCCTGGAGTATGGCTTCTACGATGAAAGGAGTCTTTTTCTCTTCTCAATAGCTGTAGAATATCTTACGGAGTTCCTGTTCATCATATGTATTTACAACATCCTTTGCGCTCTTTCATGATGTTCTATCATATCTTAAATCGAGAGGTCAGGAAAGCCTGAATGAGAATCATTTTTCGGCATTGTCGTAATGAACGCTGTTCACTCCGAAATCGTAGTATATATTTGTGATTTTGTCAACTCAGACATTAAGGAGATTTTCCTTAAGTAATCTGAAATTGGAATGGATATAGTGTATTTTTATATTTTTGTTTTTGAGCTCGCTTCATATCTGGGCTTCTATATTGATTTGTGCGGATTTCAGATTGTCTGAATCTGCATCGAAAGCGATAAAAATGTCGCCTTCGTTCATCTTGGACAGGATTCAGATTGCGTGTCATCATAGTCAGAGCGTCGCGTCTACGACTATGTTCTGCCTATCCTGATGCAAAGAGATACCCTCTAGAATCTCATGAAAAAGCACTGGAATATGTCATGGATTTTGAGTGGCCAAAATTGTCAAAAAAATGTTAAAAACCTATATATTGGACTTGATATTTTCTTATCTAAGACAAGTTATCTTTTTTTGGTTTGTTGTCAAGCAAAAAAGAATACTAAGGGATATAAAATGTATTGACAATTCATGAATTTGACAAATTATTCATCATCGACAGTTTTTGACATTTTGGAAAATCTCAAAAATAATTGTTAAAAAATAGATGAATTTTTTTATACGCGAATCGATTCCGACAGGGGTGCTGATTGATATTCGGCCATTTTCCAGTAAGGCAAAATGCGGACAATGCGCCGAGAAAGCATTGACAGCCCCTAGAAATATAAAATATATAGGAATTCGCTTAACTTGATTTTTATCTTCGCATTCAAATCAACTCAAAAAGTAGTCATTTTCTTTTGCAAAACTGTCACTTTTTCATACAATGCACCTACAAAAAGCAGCGAAAAAACCAAACAAAATTTCATTTCATTTCTGATAATTATTTATCGCTCTAAAACAAAGAGTATTTGAGACGCGCCTTATTAGTTAATTTTCATACAAGTGTCATTCAAGAAATATAAGATCAAAAAAATCCATGAAGAGTCCATAATAGATACAACATTGCAAACTTTTAAAGATAAATACCACAAAGCAAAAAGAAAAAACTTCCTGTCGGGAATGCTTCTCTGACTCATCTGAGTCTCAGCAGTCGTCTTTTTATGAATGTTCACTTTTTCTAAGCTTTCAAGCTTCTCCCTGGATTTCAGTTTTTTGAACCTCTTGAATGTAAGCTGACTCAGTTCAATCGATCCGACAAAAGAGAAGATAAATGTTCTTTTGACATGAGTATGAGGATGAAGCCACGAGTGATGAGATCTTACTGATACGATAATACTCGCCTCTATCAATACCAAGAAGAAAACAGTCTCGATGCTGTCTCTGCCAAGGGATCTGTATGTGACCTATCCAGGCTGAGATGCATGAAGGATAAATGAATTATACATGAAGGGGAAGAAAAGATACTCGGAAAGCCAGGCGATGAAGGATCTCAAAGATAAGGTCGAGCAGATAACGGGGGAAAAGGCTGATTACTTCTTGAATATTGATTTCAATTGATTCATTAAATTCGTAGATCTCCTCGGATGAATAGAGGTGGATGTTCCGAAGGATCTCACCGATACCGAGTATCCTGATAATAATTACGGATACGAGACATTTTCAATCAAGAAATGAAAACAGGTCCTCAGCTGAACTGTCGCACTGAAATATGCAAGAAGCCGGCATTCCACAAGTGATTTCGATCGCTCGCTCAGACAGCAGCTGGTAATCAAATCAATCAAGACAAAACTTCTGAATCTCAATTATATAGGCAGTCCGACAAAGCTTAAGGCATTATTCTTCACCCTGAATTCAAATATCAAGACTGATATGTGAATCAAGGAAATAATAAATATTGCCGCATTAGCAAAAGAAATACCGAATAAGAACATATTCTCATTCAATCTAAATAATAGCTGTGAATGATGACTGAATACTTGCGATATATGATGATTCCTCTATACTCCAGAAAGAGCCGCATTCTGATGAGCATCTGTAGTATTGCCGGATGAGGCAACAAGCAGCAACGTCTCAAAATACAATGAGATAACCAAATTTGCGAACATGGTATTCAATTACCCTGAAATCTATGTGGACAAGCCTGAGATAAATTTTGTGAATTCCACAAAGGTTAGCTGATTGGCAAATAGATTCGCAGTCGAATTCAAGAAATTCTGATTCAATGTTCCGGATAAGGATTCGATCCTGAGCACCAAGGAAAAGGTAGAGAAGACTAAAATATACTATGTTTGGGACGATAAGGCTAAAGTAGGCCTTAATCCTCAGAATAAGGTCCTTGAGGCAATATGACAATTCCTGTTCTGCGATCAGGAGGCACAGAGGAATCTGCAATATTCCAAAAATCCGGGCACTAAAATAGAGATTGTCCTAGGAAGTGATTATAAATTATTTTTAAACGATTAATATGAAACCAATTCTAAATAAGGAACTCATTAAAAAGAGGATCAAGTACAAGCAAATGAAAGAAAAGATGGACTGAATGAAAGAGAAGAAATTCATAGCCCTCCATGTTTTCTGGCTGCTTCTAGTCATATTCTTCATATTCAGCTGAGTCATATACATCACATATCTCCATGATTTGCCGTCCATCAAGAAGCTTTGAAATAATATCTTGCCGGAAACGACTGTGATATATGATAAAAATTGATGAGAGCTTTATAATCTTTATGCAGAAGAAAACAGGACCTACGTCTCTTATCAGCATATAAGCCAGACAATGAGGGATGCGATAGTCAGTACGGAAGATAAGACATTCTTCCAGAACAGATGATTTGATTTCAAATGACTTGTTAGGGCAGGTTTGAATTACATAACCGGTAAATCCGACAGGATACAATGAACTTCTACGATAAGCCAGCAGCTCATCAAGGTTAGCTTTTTGACTTCGGAGAGAAGCCTGAAGAGGAAGTTGCAGGAGGTATATCTTTCATACCAATTGAATTCGAATTATTCAAAGGAAAAGATATTGGAGCTCTATCTGAACAAGATTTCTTATTGAAGCAATGCATTCTGAATAGAAGAGGCTTCAAAGACATTTTTCTGAAAATCGTCTAAGGATCTATGAATCCTAGAAAGCTCGATTCTCGCTTCAATCCCAAAATGACCGACATATTATTCTCCATATAATCACAAAGACAGGTTGATGGGCTATACTTATGTTTACAAAGAGGAGACCCCGAAAAATATCATAAAGATTGCAGAAACGGAAAATCCTGCATTCTACAAGCCTCTTTCTGATAAATTGAAATCAATCCTCACAGATATGGAAATGACCAAGGCTGGAGATAAGATCAAGGTCTGCAAGCTGGAAAAGAAATTTTTCAAAAAGACCTTTAAGATAGATGATTCTTGATGTGCCGCCATAGATTACTCTCAGCTAATGGAATTTGAAAACTCGATTCAAATCCCATATGACTCCCTCTCGATCGAGAATCCGAATGATGACCTTAGCGGATACATCCTCGAATACAATACATGAAGGAAGGATTTCGTATTATGAAGGATGCTCGAAGATGCTAAGATCAAGAATGAGGACTATAAGGCCGCGATGATAGCTTCTGTGGATTTCAAATTCAAGAAATATACTGAGAATATCAAGTATCCATATTTTGTCTTCTTCGTGAAGGAATATCTGGAGGACAAATATGGGAAGGATTTCTGAGCGCAAGGATGACTGAGAATCTATACGACTATCGATCCGAAGCTTCAAGATAAGGCAGAAGAGCTTGTGAAGAAGCAAGTCGACTCCAACAAAAAAACATATTGAGCATCGAATGCCGCTCTGATAAGTATCGACAACAGGAATTGACAGATAATATCAATGGTGTGATGAGCTGATTATTTCTCAGACGATAAATGAGCGAACGTGAACATCATAACCTCGCTAAGGCAGCCAGGATCAAGCTTCAAGCCTATTGTTTATGCTAATGCGATATCCAAAAAACCCATCTGACCTGATACTCCAATTTATGATTCTGATTCGAAATTCGGAAAATGGGAGCCTGATAATTATGACAGGAAATTCATGTGATTGATGCCTATCAAGAGGGCACTCGATTATTCGAGGAATATCCCAGCCATCAAAGCATTCTTCTATGGATGATGAGAAGATGTGATAGTAAAATTCGCAAACCTCCTTTGAATCGATTCCCTGAAACTATGAGCTTCATATGGTTGACCTCTGGCAATCTGAACATGAGAGCTTAAGCCGCTAGAGCTTGCATGAGCATATTCGGTATTCGCAAACTGATGAGTCAAAAGGGATATCACGCCCATACTCAGAATCGAAGATAAGAAATGAAACATAATTGATCAATATAGGAAAAGCTCTTGAAAAGAAGTATTCAGCGCGCCCGCATCTTATATAATTTCAAAGATATTATCCGATGCATGAAGCCGTCCGAATCAATATTGGAATAACGTATTGACTCTTAAGGATAGGAAGGTTGCGGCAAAGACAGGAACTTCCAATAAGGATGTTTCAAAATGAAAGAAAAAAGAAATCCTTCCTGGAGACTTATGGACTGCAGGTTATACGCCTCAGATCACAACAGTAGTTTGGGTAGGAAATACTGATGGATCTCCTACGAAATGAACTTGTGACTGACTTAACTGTGCAGCTCCGATATGGCACTCTTATATGGAGTTTGCCCACATTTGATTGGAGAAGCTTGATTTCGTAGAGCCAGAATGAGTATTCCATGCCACAATATCAAAAGCATCATGAAGGCTGGCATCGAGCTCAACTCCTGATGAGCTCAAGGTGTCTTCTATTTTTGCCGTAAAGCCAACTGAGTATGATGGTTGATACAAAAGCGTGCAAGTGGATAGCCTTTGCAATTGACAGATAACTGATTCAACCCCTCAAGAAGCCATAAGGAGCGTCTTCGTCTGAGGCGGCACCTCACCGATTATCGATTCATATGATAGTGATTGGCTCAAGACCATCGGCAAATACTCGATATTCTGAGCAGAATCGGATTCTGAAAATGTTGCTGGAATAAAGGATTCGCCTTGCGAGAGACCATGAAGGGAATTCGCTTGAGTGAGCGTTTCATCAAGCCTTGTGGATTGAGTTGTCCCAGTGGGGACCAAAAATTTTGAAATCAGATACGATTCGAACAACCCTGTCATAAAAATCTTGATTTCAGTCGACTGAACTGTAGTGAAGACGATTCCGGTAGCAGAAGAAAAGGCATGAAACATAAACACATCAATAGAAATTTCAGAATGAAACCATAAGATAGATATCAAAGCCCTCGATAAATATTACTATGTCTGAACAGTCGCATATTCGATAAATACTTCAGGATTCGGCGAACAGCCTGTTCCTGTTGAAGTTTCGACCTGATCCGAGGTTGCAGACCAGCCTAATCTCATTGTAGACGAAGTAGTGGCTAGTCCGTCTATAATAATGACAAACCCTATCGAATGAGATTTCACGCTCAGTCTTTTCAAAGACCAGACTGCAAACATAAGATGAAAGATATCCAATCCGGCAAATGTTACGGCTGTGAATGTATATCTTAACGGTAAGCTGTACAAGATACTGGATTGAGGCTCAGATTTCGTTTGTCCTATAAATGAGGCAAAAGATTTGGAAACTGGAACATATTCAGTTAAGATAGAAGCAACGAATTCAGCAGGAAAGCCTGCAGTAAAGATACTCGAACTTAAGATTTTAAGCAGATAATCAAAATAAAATATGCAACTCACAAATAGCTTAACAAGGAAAAAAGAAATCTTCAAGCCTTTGAAAGAAGAGAAAGTGAAGGTCTATTATTGCTGACCTACGCCATATAATTATTCGCACATAGGAAATCTGAGGACTTATCTGTTTTCGGATTTGGCTGTAAAAACGTTATCATTCCTGTGATACAAGATAGAAACTACGATGAATCTTACAGATATCGACGATAAGACAATCAGGGATTCGATAAAAAGTTGAGAAAACCTCCGTGACTTCACTCAGAGATATATTGATTTCTTCTATGATGATTTGTCTAAGCTCAATATTATCAAAGCGGACAATATTTCAAGGATTTCCGACCTTATTGACGTGATGGCTGAGATAATAAACTGACTCCTTGCCAAATGATACGCTTATATGGCAGAAGACTGAAGCATTTATTATTCTATTTCCAAATTCAAGAAATATTGAGAACTCGCTCATCTTGATTTTAAAGGGATGAAGACATCTGTCAGAATCGATAATGATGAATATGAGAAGGAAGAGGCAGCTGATTTTGTATTATGGAAAGCTTATGACGAAAAGAAGGATTGACCTAATAAATGGGAAGCCGCATTCGATGTGAATTGAGAACAGAAGATTATCTGGTGAAGGCCAGGCTGGCATATAGAGTGCAGCGCCTGCAATCTGAAGTTTTTCTGACCTCAGATCGACATTCATATTTGAGCGATCGATCTATTGTTCCCACATCATCAGAATGAGGTGGCTCAGTCAGAGGCTTATACAGGAAAACAATTTTCAAAATATTGGATGCATGCTTGACATCTGCTCGTGGATAATAAGAAAATGTCGAAATCCAAATGAAATTTCTATACTCTTCGTGATGTTGAGGAGAAGATGGCATGAATTATGTCCAATGATGAGATTTACAGATGATTCAGACTGATGAATCTTCAAGCCAGATATGATGACAGCTTTAATTTCACATTCGATAAGCTGAAGCAAGCTGCAAATACTCTCAAGACTTTTGACGAGACATTCAAAAGAATCAGGAATTATACGCCTGCAGATTGAAAAGTGAAGAAAGAAGTGAGTGAAAATATCCAATTCTACATTCAGGAATACATCTCAAAGCTCGAAGACGATTTCAATACCCCTGAGGCGCTTGCCACAGTATTCGAATTCATCAAGTATGTGAATACTTTCATCGATGCTGAAGTCTTCAATGAAAAAGAGATAAACGCAATTGTCGATGTCTTTAAGACCTTCAATCAGGTATTATCGATCATGGATTTCTCCATTTTAGAAAAAACCCTGGATATTCCACAAGATATAGTCGATCTGATAGAAAAAAGGAATCAGGCAAAGTTGTCCAAGGATTATGCATTGTCAGATGAAATCAGGAAAGAAGTGGAAGCAAAATGATATAAGATTGTAGATGACAAGAATTGAAGCAGGGCTGAGAAAGCTTAGTGAGAAGTTAGGAATTAGAAATTAGAAATTAGAAGTTATAAGTTAGTGTGGATTAAATGATTATCTGGTTCATATAAAAAAATATCCGAGACATGTCTCGGATATTTTTTATTGAATTTCAGTGTAGCCAATACTAAGGCTAGTCTTATCAGATAACCAGTTTCTTCTTGATCGGCACGAGGAATCCGAAAATGGAAATGTTTTTGATCTTTATGAATTTGTTGTAAGTATAGAGGAGCACGTTTATCTCTCAAATTTTCCTTTCGACCTGATTCTCGAAGAATATCACGTAATTCCTGATATAAAGGAAATTGCCGTCTCTGTGGAGGTCTGGGATTTTTGCCGACAGCTTCATGAGGAATTGGAATTCCCTATGGATCCTCTGATTCAGATCCAGCAGATCATAGATACTCTCTATGTTGTAGATTATTCACATCTTATGCAGATAGATTATGTCTTCGAATATATCGGGATGACGGGTATATCTCCTCATTATCTCGACTACAGCGGGAATCTTATTGACTTTGGAAAAGAAGGATTCGATGATTTCTGATTCTAGATGAAGAATCTTTTTCTGGACTGAACTCAGAAAATATAAAACAATGGCGTTATATAAAGCTATAACTCCTAAAATGGTCATTATTATGATGACAACGTTGCTCATCCCCTTTTTTTGTTAATATGCGACTATCTTATTCAGGAATGCTGAAAATGCAATAGATTAGATAGCGGAACTTGGTTATTGGAAGTTTGTTGTGAGAGTTTCATAACTCGGAAGTCAGGGATGTAGCTTAAAAGCCAATAAGGTTCGTTAGGCGGCATCAATAATGCCAGGCAGGCCTCATTCCTGCGGATACGGGAAGGTAAAATATTGATTCAAACCTGCACTTGGGCTCCAAGTTTTAATATTTGACGACTATCTTTCTAACTGATGATTGATTTTTTCAAAAAAGCATTATTATGATGGAAATAATTTTTTAGAGATGAAGAGACACGAATTGCTTTTTTGAATTATCAAATTGCCGATAGAATTTTTTATCGTCTTTATTTCGTTCTTCATTTCAAGGGATCTGAGAAAAGTTACAGACCTTATTCCTTGAGTGCAGATTCCGTTCAAAAGCATACCTGATTATAACCTGACTGTATTCGCTTTTGTCTGAGCTCTTTTGTTCGTGGTTGTGTATGCATATCTCGGGCTTTATAACATGAAGATGAAAAGCTCTAGGATAAAGCAATTCTCCAGCATGATGGAAGGTTCTTTTTTCTGGTTTCTTCTATATATCTGATGCCTTTATCTTTCGCTCGGGTACCTTTATCATACTGAGCTTCCGAGATTGATGATATTCTTCACTCTCTTCATTTCTGCATTCTGGATCATAGTGGAGAGGGTCATAATAGACTGGTTCCAGAAATACCTCCTGAAAAGCTGAAAACTCGAAAAGACAAAAATAGTACTCTTGATAGATTCGCAGTATGAAGACGTCATAGAATCCATAAGATATGCTTGAATATATGAACTGGTAGGTTATTATAACGATAAATCAGTCGAATGATTGAATCTTGAATATTTATGAAATCATAAGGATTTCATAAAATGACTCAAAGAGGGCAAATGAATCGATGAGATTCTGTTTGTCTCATCTGACTTCAATAGCGAGTCCAAAGAAGAGATTTTTGAGTATTCCAGGATATATTGAATCTCCTACAAATATATTGCAAATACATTCGACTTCACAAAAAATAATACTGAGACATCATTCATAAATAAGATTCCGGTAGTTGAGATAAAGAGTATCGGACTGGGCCCTTGGGGAAGAGTCATAAAAAGATTTTTTGATGTCGTCTCCTCATGAATCGGCCTCATTATCCTCTCTCCATTATTCATTGCAGTAGCGTATCTGGAAATAAAAGAATCGGGCTGATTCCATGTATTCTATCCAAGCTTGAGAGTAGGCAAAAATAGGAAATTGTTCAAAATGTATAAATTCAGATCAATGAAGCTGAATGCGGAAAATGAGAAGGCACTGCTCATAGACAAAAATGAACGTCAAGACGGTCCGCTTTTCAAGATAGAGAATGATCCAAGGATAACCAAGCTCTGAGCTTTCCTGAGGAAATATGATATTGATGAATTGCCTCAATTGTGGAATGTATTCAATTGAAATATGTCTCTGATATGACCGCGTCCGCACTTGCCTGAAGAAGTGGAATTATATAAGGATTATCAGAAAAGGGTATTGACGCTCAAGCCTTGAATTACATGAATGGCTCAATCAAACTGAAGGCATAAGAACACTTTTGACGATGAAGTGAAGCTCGATATCTTCTATATTGAAAATTGGAATTTCCTTCTAGACCTGAAAATACTTTTTAAGACAATGAAAGTAGTAATACACAGGCAATGAAGATAAAATTAATCATTAACCATCAATTGAAAGATGTGATTCTGAGATTTCACCCCTGCAGCCCACTCCTATAAAAAGCCAATTTCAAAAAAGGAGCTCAGAAAGCTCCAGGAGAATTATGCTATGGCGGACGAGGTCTCTAAGAAAGCTAGAGAATTAGAAGCTGAAGAGCAAAAAAATGCAAGTGCAGAGATGGATGATATGCTTGACGATATACTCTAATCTTCTTTAAGCCATTCTTCCGATTTGGGATGTGACTTGAGAGCTGCCATCAGCTTTTTCGATTTTGCATCCTTTTTTCATTTGCTAAGATAAACAGTCTCTTTGATCGACTTTTTCAATTTATCTTCATATTGCGCAGGCAGATTATCAAGCATATCTATGGTCATTTGTATCTTGTTCTTGTGTTTAGAGATATAGAAATCATATTCCTCGAATATGAACTCTTCAATTTCGACGAGCTGTTTCTGGTCAAATCATAATTTGCCGACAAATTTTAGCATTCTCCTTTCAAATCTTAGATATTTTTCTACAGTATCGTATTTGTGATGTTCGAATATCCCAGACAATTCTAGTTCAAGAATCTTATCAAAAATCTCAACCGTGCTAGCTTTGAAATTAGGCAGTTTTCCTATCTGATTGAGTTTCCTCAATTTTTTAGACGAAAGGTAATCAGCATGCTTTGCAATTTGGAACTCCTTTTCAGTGACTACTCCTCCTCCTCAGAAAATGGCCGATAAAAGCATATCTCCAGGGTTAGTGAGTTTCTTTTTCGGTGTAATGAAATAATCGGGCTTGATTATGGTTCTCAGAGTGCAATGAAAATCATACCTGTCGTTTCAGAGCTTCATTTTGAAATATCTCTCGATTTTATTGTATTTAAGGGGCGAGAAAAGAATAAGACAAGAGAATAGCTCATTCTGCAATCATTCCTGTTCGGCTATATATACAAGATCTGCTAACCTCCTGTAAAAAGTGCCATAATACTCCGACAAGCTATTTATTGTCTTTTCAAGATGTGCAAGCATTTCGGCAATTTCCGGAGAGATTTTCTTTCAAACTGAAAGTTTGTCTTTTCGGGCTTGCAGATCCCTTATTATATCGACATAGCTTGCAAGTGCAGTTGCGAGTTTTCAATTTTTCAGGTCATGGAAATTCGCTATGATTTCATCTTGGCTGCTATCGAAGAATAAGCGGACTTTATTCTCAAGGCTTAAGAAACCTTCTTTGATAGTAATTTCAGGAGCTTGAAGTCTGAAAAGTCTTTCAAGAAGATCAAAATTATTTCCAAAAAGCTCTTTTCCTGCAATTCAGGGGTTTGGTACGAAGGCATGATATATATTGTGTATTCCTTCATGTTTTAGTGCAACCTTAATTTCATCGCTTCAGGCTGATTTTCTGATGAAATTAAGCATGGTACCAGGATAATGGGCTCAATGGCATTTCTTGCCGATGAACCTGTTCATTTCAGTGTCATCCAGATAGATTGTTATATTCAGATTTTCATATTCAGCACGAAGGGATTCACAATCTGAGAGTTTATATACAAGGCTCCTATAGGCCATTTTCTTTTCAAAATCAGCAGGAATTTTCGGAGGTTCGAACTCCATTCCTTCAAGCTCAATTTCATCCAAATCGAAAAAATCCTCTTCGCTCATTTTTGATTTCGCGAGTTCATTTTGGATTTTTCCAATTTCCTCTGCGCTTCAAAAAATATTCAGAAAAGTTTTCTCATGTTCAGTTCACTTTATCCTTCACTCAAAAAAATCATCGACATCATCGCTATCGAGCAGGGCCGGGAATTTCTTGAATAATGCAATCTCTTGTATCTTTTCTTTTATCCTGAGGATTCAGTTATGGAAGGCGATGAGCTTAGCGACTTCATTGTCTTCGTTTGAATCATGGATTGTGAATTCTTCAACTCAGGAATACTCTTCCTTGTTTTTAGGGTTTTTGCTTTTTTTCTGGTTCCTCAATTTGAGCATTTCAAAAGTTGCCCAGGCTTCAGAGGTGGATGATTTGTAAATGCTCAGGAATAATGAATCCAATTTTGATATCATTTCATTCGGCTGGCTATCGGATGAGAGTATATCATTCAGTCTGATAATCTGTTGGACCGATAAATCAAGCTTCTTGTAATATTCATTCAGAATGACTTCCCGAGCCTTGCTTTTTGTCGACTCCTTAACGCTATCAACTCCCGCAGTTTTAATTGCGGGAGTTGGCTTATTTTTTATATCAGGCTCTTTTCTTGGTGCTTTCATTATTGAAATTCTTTAACTATCTCATTTAAAAATTTTGCCAACGCTTTTGTATTATACTCCATTTTCCATCTGACATTTTTGGCAAAATGCTCGTTGGAAGTATCGAGATTGCTTCACATTTTCTTGGAAATCCAGTCCCCCTGTGAAACATTGTAATCTGCAAATACCAGATTATTATCTACATTAAGGCTAGCTCCGAATCAGTCAAGGCTAGATTTTTCATAGAATTTCGGAAATTCCTTATCGAATCAATGTTTTTTATAATCATCTAGGAAATCTTTAACCATCTGTGCAGTCTGGACAAGGTGCTCTCCGGATTTTATATCGACTATCAGTTCGTGTCAATTGTAGATCAATCTGAATTTTTTATCTGGAGTGACATTGTAATCGAATCATTTTTTTGTTTGGGATAATCTTTCTTCTAGGGTATTCTTATCCAGTGTTTTTTTTGCGCTGATAGAATCCTTATTTTCCTTTTTTCCTTCAATGTTTTTTCCCATATTAACTGTTATTATTATTAATTACTAAAGGATTCTAACATATTTTTGATTCCAGAGCAAAAAATCAGGTGTGATATCGATTCAGATTATATGACTATATCCGATTATTGCAAAAATCCTTTATTCAAAAAAGAATTTTTTGAATAAAGGAACGAATTAAGATTAGCTAGCAGCCAATTCGGAGATTTCTGATTTCTTCACAACATGCAATTGTACAATTTTTTCAGTCTCATCTAACCTTGAGGGGTCTATCCTTTTTATATTTCATGGGATTTTTCTAGACTCTAATTTTCATTGAGGAATCGAAATTTCAATAGGCACTGATTGATATAGGAGTATTGCTCAGATATCTTTTTTTACCTTAACGTCATATCACTTTTCTACAAGAGAACCTTTTAGGCTATCCAAAAGAGCGTTTATGCATCATTCATTGCAGAGAGAGTCTTTTATGACTATGTCAGTATCGATTCAGGTCACTATTTTTATCTTTTCATTCCTCTTGGCATCCTTTGAACTGCTTATGAATTCTCCCCTTAAGATAGAGTATATTATTTTTGCTTTTGATAGGGCAAGGCCCGATGCCTCTAGCTCTATCGACTGCCTGACCTTTAATGATTCACTTTCTTGTTCGTCAAGCAGCGCATCGCAATCCAAAATTTCTTGAGACATAAATTATAGTTAAAATATAAACTATATTTACACTTATAATGTATATATGAAATTTGTCAATATTATTATTTATTCAATCTTATCGGTAATATCAGATATTAACAACGGGTGGCCCGAAAAAGCTGGGTGATTTTAAAAGTATGTGTTTGTGATATCGGGATTTTTTATTATAATGATTTCAAATTTTCACTATTAAAAAATATTATGGACTGACAAAACAATAACAGATTTGAAAAAGAATACGCAAGATTGAACAAGGAGCAGAAACAAGCAGTCGATACCATCTATTGACCTGCCATGGTCATCGCTTGACCATGAACGTGAAAGACCCAGATAATCTCGCTCAGGACTGCGAACATCATAAAAGAAACATGAGTGAATGCCGGAAATATCCTGATCACCACTTTTACTGAGGCCTGAGTGATCGCTATCAAGAAGAGGCTTTTTGATTTCATATGATCTGACAGCTACAAGGTGAACGTCTGCACGATCCATTCATTCTGCAACGACATAATCCAGATGTTTCCAGAGAAATTCCTTGAGTACAGAGCGTTTCGGACATTAGACGACATTGAGCAGATCGAGCTTTATGAGAATATCATCGACGAATGAAAATATGAGGCTTTGTCGAGCGACTATGACAAATATTTTTATCTCAGGACAATCAAGGATAAGGTGAGCAAACTCAAACAGGAATGAATATCTCCTGCCAGATTCGATGATATCATAATAAGCCAGAAGCTCGAATATTCTGATATCCTGGACTGAATAGACCAGAAGCTCAAGAAATATGCCAATGAAAAGGAAAGGCAGGAGAAACATATCCGCAAGTTGGAGGAATTGAGCCTGATTTATTCGAAATACCTTTCTGCATGCCACAATCTGGGAGTCTACGATTTTGCGGATATGATAGATTTTGTCTTGAGAAAGATGGAAACCGATGAGAACCTGAGATTGTTCTATGCTGAAAAATATCAATTCATAATGGTCGACGAATATCAGGATACGAATAATGCACAGAATTCAATTGTCGATTCCATACTGTCGGCATCTGATGATAAGAATATTCTAGTCGTATGAGACGATGATCAGAGTATCTACCGTTTCCAATGAGCGAATCTGGAGAATATGCTTTATTTTTCCCAGAAATACAAAGATACCAAATTCATAGTCCTTCAGGAGAATTATCGTTCTACTCAGAATATCCTTAATCTTGCGACAAAATCGATAAAGCATAATTCATCAAGAATATCAAACTATATCGAGTGACTCGAAAAAAATCTTAATTCGAACACGACTGAGAATTTTGACCCGGAATTCTATTCACTGCCAAGCGAAATAGAAGAAAAGGCTCTCATCGTGAATAAAATAAAGGAATTGGAAAAATCATGAATCCTCCAGGAAGAGATTGCGATAATTGTAAGGACAAACAGGGAAGTCGAAGATTACACATGACTGCTGCAGGCAAACTCATATGAAGTCCAGAGCAGGCTGAATTCAAACATCCTGGATTCCAACTTCGTAAGACTCATCCTGGAAATCCTAGGAGTCATTAAAGACCCTTTTTCAAGCGAAGTAATGGTTGCAGATCTTCTGAGAAGCGGAATCTGGGACATCCCGAAAGTCGATATCCTGAAGCTCTTGAGAAAGCTCTCATCCGTCAATTACACCAAAAAAGACAGGCTGAAGATATTTGAGTTCATCACAAATGAAGATCATATGCATGCCTTATTCGAGAATAAGGAAGACAAACTTCAGGGAAATCTCTTTGAAATGAATCTTTCATCATGAGCGATAAGAAGCACTCTTGAGTCATTTAAGGGCTTCACTGACTCGATACTCGATTGTCAGGCTATGCAAAGCTCGAATTTCTATGCATTCTTCAAATATGTCATGGAGAGATTGGATTTTGTGAATTATGTGGAAAGAACAGGAAACTGGAGCGACATCCAAGATATATATGCACTTTTGGAAATAGTGAAAAGCTGGGCGACATCGAACCATGACTTCACTCTGGATAATTTCCTCAAGAAAATATCATACTATCAGAAATATTCGCTTATCTTACCGAGACAGGCCCTAGGCTGAAGCAAATGATGAATAAATGTGATGACCGCACATCAATCGAAATGACTAGAATATGATGCTGTGTTCGTGCCGGGTCTCAATCATGGGAACTGGTGAGCGAGGAGAGTGATAGAGCATTTGAAGCTGCCTTATGGGGTTATCGGTTCAACTATAACGGAGTCTCTATCTTGAGCAGAATGAGACGAAGAAGAGAGGAGGTTGTTTTTTGTGGCTATTACCAGAGCCAGAAAGCATCTCTCACTTTCATTCCATTCTTGAAGCTGAAACAAGCCGAAGCTGCAATCCCAATTCCTGCAAGAGCTGCAGGAGAATGTCAAGATGATCAATGATTCGGACATCAGGGATATAGTCATCAATGAGCTTAAATGAAAGGTTAGTATCGACCGCATGCACAAGGAGGAGGAGAATTATATCTTGGAATTCCTTAAGAACTACAAGCTTTCGCCATCGGACCTGAATAAATTCATAGAGAATCCGAAATTATTCCTTAGGGACACCGTATTCAAATATCCTTTCGAAGACAATGAATTCACCATCTTCTGAAAAGTCTACCACAAGACGCTCGAATATTTCTATCTCGATTTCAAGAATAATAACGTGGCTTCTGACCTCGATTTCATGCATAGCAAATTCAGCTGGCTTCTCAGACAGGAAATCCTGACTCCCGAGGAATTCGCAAGACTAGAGAAGAAATGACTTGAATGACTCGCATGATGGCATGATATGAATAATGGCAGACTAAAGATTCCAGTTGAGCTGGAATGTGATTTCAGGCCCAGATGAATAACTCTTGACGGAATCCCGCTAACCTGAAAGATAGATAAGATAGAGGAGATTTTTGAGAATGAGGTTCGGCTGGTGGATTATAAGACCTGAAGGGCAAAATCTACAAATGAGATACTCTGAAACACTGCAAATTCTGACGGTAAATATTTCAGGCAACTCCTTTTCTATAAAATAATGTTCGATCTTGATAATGATCTCTCATCAAAATATACCGCATCCAGCCTTGCTATAGAATTTGTGGAAGGGAAAGATGGAAGATATCCTTGCGTGAACATCGATTGGACCAATGAAGATATTGACAGGGTCAAGGATGAGATAAGGGATGCCTGGAAGAAGATAAATGATCTGGATTTCTGGAGAGAGATCATTTCTTAAAACCATTTATGAATACGAAAAAAAGTTCCGGAAACGGAACTTTTTATTAAGTGATTCTCTTGTAGAATATTGGTCAAAGGGTTTTAGAGTTGCACACTTCAGTCAATTCTGACAGCCCCAAATATTTTGCGAATTTTGCAGTTGATTTGCTTCATTTGGTCGGTTGCGATAAAATTCCGAAATTAAAATCTATCCTATCTTTCGGCAAAATGCTTCAGACCGGAAGATTTGAGATGAGATTACTCCATTCTTTCATATTTTCTGGCCAATATTGTCATTGTGCGATTGCTTCAATGCCCGTCTTCGGAGGCGCATTTGCAATGATTTCCTTCATTATCGATTCATATAGGCTGAATCACCTGATCGTATATTTTCACCTGTATTCATCTAAAATCTTAGTCCAAGCGGGACTTATTATGAAATCAGGCAAATCTTCTGAAGTCGCAGCTTTGAAATCCAATATCTCAATATCATCTCATCTCCTTCTTAAATATCGGCTCTCTTTGTTGAATATGTGAATGGGGGTTATTACAAAGGACAAGATTCATATCGGCTTTCCATCAGTATGAATGACCACTGCCTGCGATGTTATTTTCTCCTTATTGAATTCAAGTCAGTTGAATACTGAGGCACATGTTTCTGTTTCGGTGTCGGGTAACCTCGAGTCCATTCACAGATCATTTGAAAGAATGCTTTCGTATTGCTCTTTGGTCTTAAGCACTGAAAGCTGAACTCATTTGATTTCATTTGAATCAACTAAATAGTCAATTTTTTCGCTTAATTTCATGGGAAATAATTATTATTAGCAGATAATATCATAATTAATCTTGAAATCAAAATACTCTTCTGCATTTACTTTTGCAAAACCTCACATTCCTAAACCGCTAGGGAATTTGCATAACGCATAAAAAGACATTTTTTAAGATTTTATCGTTCCCCATCCATCATCTGCCTCAGAAATCGGAAAAGCGTCCTGAAAATCTTCTCTTCGAATTTTGCAAGCAGCCTGTTCTCTATGATGAAGGAAGTGAGGGTATTATAGTCTATGATGGCAATCTTATTTCAATAGATGAGCTTACCGACATTCTCATCAAAAAGATCAAATCATGAGGGGATATATACCACTTCGCGATTTGGTTTCGATTGCTTGCTTTTTGCTCGGGTTTCACTGGTTATGACATATCTCTGAATATTCTTCTTGTCCCTTTGCTCATAATAGTTATTTGGCAAAAATTTGCCTCAGAAATCGACTCTTGAGCTGTATCTGAAGTAAGTATCTCAATTCTTAAGAGTAAGAACGACATCCTCAAAAATCTGCCTTATTCATTTTTTTCATTCTAGGACCTGTATATTGGGTCTGGTATCATTTGAGGCGTACAAATCTTCCAAATCCGGGATAATTGAGTTGAAACTCATCGAGAGTTTCTCAAAAAGATTCTTGAGATGCTCGGGAGACTCTGATTTGAAATATTTGCGCTTTCATCTTATTATGCTTGATATAAGTCATGTTTCGACAAGCAAAGGGAGTGTCTTGTAGAGCATCGGACGGTGAATTCCTGTCCTATTTGAAATATCCACGATTGATGATGTGCCATGTTCAAGAAGATCCAGATAAACGGAACTTTCTCATTCGGAGAGGCCTAATTTTGAAAGTATTTTTTGGTATCTCATAAATTATGTATTGAAATAGTACACTTTTAACATATTAATATTATCTCTATATTAAGCAAATTATTTTAATTTCTGAAATTATTTTTTTACATAAATGTACTTTTGTAATATCTTTTTCCGATTTTCATGCATAATGAAAGCGTCTAATATCTAACCAAACGACACATGAGAATAGATATGCACTTTCATTCAAAGTTTTCAGACGGAAGGCTGACTGCCGTAGAAATCATCGAACTGGCAAAGCAAAAATGAGCAGGATTCATAGCTTGTACCGAGCATGATGTGATCAACACTGAATTTCCCAAGCTAGCCAGAGAGGCTGGATTCAAAAGCGTTGAGGCAGTCGAGATTTCTTGAAAGGATAGAAAATACGATAAGCACTTGCATTTTACTTGCTACGCCCAAAAATTCTCTCAAGAGGTGCATGAGGTTCTCGATTCAAGCCGTGCTTGACGTCAGGATAAGATGAGGGCTCAGATAAGCCTGCTTCAATGACATTGATTTATCATCGACTGGAAAAATTTCCTAGAATTCTATAGGGAAAGATGAGTGAATGTAGATAATTTCAATTCTTCCCATCTATCATCTTATGTGTATATGCAAGACACGAATATCGCATTAGTCGAAAAATTGACCGGAGAAAAGTTGGACAGGGATTGATTCGTAAAAAATTGCCTTAAGGATGAATGAAGATATCCTTGGATATGAGCTGTTCTGATGCCAGAATATGAGCCAAGCATTGAAAAGTGTTCGGAGATGGCGCGCGACAATAATGCGATTCTGTCTTTGGCTCACCCGAATTTCAAGTTAACCCAAAATCAGTTCAGAGAAAGAATTGCATATTATCTGGAACTTGGTATAAATGCCGTAGAGATAAATGCAAAAGCGAACAAATCATGGGTCGATCTCATACTTGAGTACAGGGAAAAACTCGGCTACATACTGACATTCTGATCCGATTGCCATTTTAAGGAAAATGATGACAATGAACATTGAGAATTCTTAGCAATCAATCCATTCATATCTGAACAAATGATAAGCCTGAACAATTATTATATCCAGAAAAAATTATGAATTCTGCCGACCCTAAACATTCCCGAGAGCTTCAGAGATGATCTGTGAGCGGATATCCTCGAATATGCCAAGACTCTGAAAGAGTATTCCCGCACACCTGTTTTTGAATCTTAATTGTAAAACATGAAAACAATATACTTAATAAGACATGCTGAAACAGAGATGAATGCAGCTGCAAATCTCATCTGAGGGCGATCGCCAAATACAATCCTCACTGAAAAATGAATCTCGCAGGCGGAGAAGCTATGAAGATATCTCAATAAAAAATGAATAAGATTCGATGAGGTCTACTCATCTGATGCGGTAAGGACAAAACACACTGCAAGGATAGTCTGAGGACATCTGGGGTTTGCGGATTGAGATCTGAAAATCAGAAATGAACTACAAGAAATCGATCAATGAGATTGGGAATGATTATCGAGGGAGCTCATCTATACACCTGAAACCATAAAGGAGATCCAGGCTGACAATCATAATTTTAAGGCTCCGAATGGGGAATCCCAGAAAGATGTCGAAATCAGGATGACTAAGTTCATCTCAGAGCTGCTTTCGGAAGAGAATCCAGTTGAGATAATCTGATTATTCACCCACTGATTCGCGATAAGGTGCTTCCTGAGGTGAATCCTAGACTCTGATGCGAGAATGTCATTCAGGCTTGCAATTGAAAATACTTCTGTCACAGAGCTTGTATTCGATTGAGCATACTGGAATATAAA
>AMFJ01026012.1_pt1 | contig 22515 bp, 16 predicted proteins | sample 427208 | NCBI WGS metagenome assembly AMFJ01 (sample SAMN02954298, study PRJNA114691) | groundwater metagenome | biome: aquatic; feature: subsurface aquifer; material: sediment; isolation source: subsurface aquifer sediment | place: USA: Rifle, CO | collected 2008-08 | reverse complement strand
TTGCGGGATTCGGGGTTTTTTTTTTATTCATCCCAGCTTGCGGCTCTGGCGGCATACTTGCGTTTGTGAAAATCCAGAATGGCTTTTCGGATGCGGACGTTCTTGGGGGTGACCTCGACGAGTTCATCGTCCTTGATGAATTCAATGGCTTGTTCGAGCGTGAGGGGTCTGACGTTGGTGATGATCACGTTTTCGTCGCGTCCCGCCGCGCGGATGTTGGTGAGTTTCTTTTCGCGGGTGATGTTGACGATCAGATCATTATCGCGGCTGTGTTCGCCCACGACCATTCCTTCGTAAACAGGTGTGCCGGGGGTGATGAAAAAACGGCCCCGGTCTTCCAGATGAAAAATGGCGTACGGAATGGCCTTGCCATCGCGATCGGCAATGAGGGAACCGGTGGTGCGGGAGGGGATGTCGCCGCGTGATGGCTCATAACCTTCTAAATACGAACTCATGATGCCAGTGCCCTTGGTGTCGGTCAAAAACTCAGAGCGGTAACCGATGAGCCCTCTGGTGGGGATAGTGAATTCCAGTCTGACGCGGCCTTCACCAAACGGTTGCATATGGACCATGCGCCCCTTTCTCAGGGACAGTTTTTCGGTGACGATGCCAGTGAACTCCGTTCCGCAATCGATCACCAGGTGTTCTACGGGTTCTTTTTTAATGCCGTTTTCTGTTTTGAAGATGATTTGCGGACGGCCCACGCAAAGTTCATAGCCTTCGCGCCGCATGGTCTCGATGATCACGGCCAATTGAAACTCACCTCGACCCTTGACGATGAGGGCATCGCCCTGAGGATCAGCTTCAATCTGAATGGCCACATTATACAGGGTTTCTTTTTTGAGTCTGTCGAAGACCCTTTGTGATTGTACCCACTGGCCATCCTGACCGGAAAAAGGAGACGTATTGCCCGTGAAGCGCATGGCCACGGTGGGCTCGTCCACATGCACGCGTTCCAAGGCTTTGGGGGCCTCTTCGTGACAAATGGTGTCGCCTATCTTGACGTCGCTCACACCCGACAAAACGATGATGTCGCCAGAGACCACGTGATTGACATCCTTGAGTTGAATGCCGTCGTACACCTGTAACTTGGACACCTTAAGGCTTTGGGCCGCGCCCTGATCGCCCAGACACATGAGCTGGTCATTTTTTTGGGCTGAACCGTGAAAGACTTTGCCGATGGCCAAACGGCCTGTATAATCCGAATAACCCAGATTGCACACCAGCATCTGAAAAGGTTCCTCGTCGTCATACGTGGGGCCGGAAATATAGGACAGCATGCCGTCGAATAGGACTTTTAAATCCTGCTCAATCCCGTCGAGCGTTCGTTTGGCTACGCCATCACGGCCTATGGCATAATAGACGGGAAAGTCCAATTGTTCATCATCGGCTCCCAGATCGATGAACAGATCGTAAATTTCGTTGAGGACCTCCTTGGCGCGCGCGTCCGAACGGTCAATCTTGTTGATGACGACGATGATTTTGAGTTTTGCGGCCAGGGCCTTGTACAACACAAAACGTGTCTGTGGCAGAGGTCCCTCTGAGGCATCCACCAGTAAGAGCGCCCCATCGGCCATTTTGAGGGATCGTTCAACCTCACCTCCGAAGTCGGCATGGCCCGGGGTATCAATAATGTTAATTTTGATATTGTTATAGACCACAGAGCAGTTTTTGGCGGCGATCGTAATGCCACGTTCGCGCTCCAGATCCAGGTTGTCCATGACCCTATCTTTGGTCCTGAGTTGCTGGTGCTTGGTGAACAGGCCGCTTTGGCGAAACAGGTGGTCGACCAAAGTCGTTTTGCCATGGTCCACGTGGGCAATGATGGCGATGTTGCGGATGTGATGGTTGGTCTTGAGCGTCATGGAGACGGGCTTCTACCAGAAATAAAAGCGAAATGGCAACGGGAATATCACAAAACGGGGTCTTGTTGGTCTCCCCGAATTGCTTTTTACACGTCTGCGAAGGCATCTTCATATTTTTATTGGGTTGAGCCATTTTGCTATAGAACGTCCTGAAAATGTGTTTGCTACGCATTGTTCTCGCAAAATGGCTCCTGTCGATGGTGCTGTCCTCGACGTTTCAAAAGCAATTCGGGGAGACCAACAAAATATTTCGGCCATGGTACAAAATTTTGCGGATAACCTGTTGTGTCGCCATTGAGAGTGTGGTACTTTTTTCTCGGTGACAGGGCGTGTTGGGGTCAACACGTGGTCGCCACACAGCAACAGGAACATAAGTGCTCATCGCATTTACTCACAATCTCCAACTCACAGACAGTGAGGAAGAGGCGGAATTTGACAAACCCGAAACAATCAACGCCATCGTTCAGGCCTTAAACAATCTGGGACATTCCGTGGAGCTGGTCGAGGTTTCCGGTCCTGCGTCACGGGTCGTTTCCCTGCTTGAGTCTCTCAGTCCCGATCTTGTCTTCAATACGGCTGAGGGGAGGACGGGGAGGTTTCGCGAGGCTTTTTATCCCGGACTTTTTGAGCAACTCGGGCTTCCTTTCACCGGTTCCGATGCCTATGTCTGTACGCTCACCATGGACAAGCGCTTGACCAAGGACGTTGTGTTTGCGGCAGGTGTCCCAACCCCCAGATACCAGTACATCGATTCTCTCACCGATTGGAAAAAACCAGAACTCGCATATCCCGTGATCGTCAAACCCAATTACGAAGGCAGTTCCATGGGGATCACACAGAATTCCATTGTGACGAACGCCGATGATCTCTACCGCATGGCCGCTCAACTCATCACCCGTTTTCCTGCCGGCGTGTTGGCCGAAGAATACATCGATGGCAAGGATGTGGTGGTGCCGTTTATCGAGAAGGCCTCACCCCAGACGGGTGGCGTTTTGCCCGCCGGTGAGTATTGTTTCGACGGGGCGGCAGTCAAAGACTACAAGTACAAAATATACGATTATGCCCTCAAACAACATCTGTCACATGCAGTGCAGGTCAAGGTCCCGGCGAGCCTGACCCCGCACCAGCATCAAGAGATCATCCGGTTGTCACAGATTGTTTTTCGCAAACTTTTCATTCATGATTTGGGCAGAATCGATTACCGCGTGACCCCCGATGGCAAAATCTACTTTATCGAAATCAATGCCTTGCCCAGTCTGGAGCCGGGCGCGACCATATATGAATCGGCCGCGTGCGTGGGTTTGAAGACCACGGAATCGGTTCTGCAAACGGTTATTCAGAGCGCCGTGGAGCGTTACAATATTCAAATCATCAAGAGGAGCAGGCGGTGCAAAAAAACCTACACGGTGGGACTGACCTACAACCTCAAGAGGGTGCCCACCAATCACAATGGGGAACATGATCAAGATGCCGAGTACGATTCTGTCGAAACGATCGACGCGATTGCGGGAGCGATTGAGTCTTATGGGCATGAGGTGATCAAGCTTGAGGCAACATCCGATCTGCCATCACGCATCGACAGATTGGATCTGGATTTTGTGTTCAACATGGCCGAGGGGTTGCAGGGGCGTAATCGTGAGTCGCAGATTCCCGCCATTCTTGAACTGTACGGCATTCCTTATGTGGGGTCCGACCCCGCAACCCTTTCGATCAGTCTCGATAAAGGTCTGGCCAAGCGCATGGTGCGTGAAGCGGGTATCGCCACGCCCGATTTCGTTCTGCTCAGGACGGGCAAGGAAAAGCTTCCCAAAACCCTGCAGTTTCCCCTCATCCTCAAACCTGCGTTTGAAGGAAGTTCCAAGGGGGTCATGCCGGTCAATGTGGTGAAGGACGAAGAGACGTTGCGGGCTGTGTCCAAAGAACTCATCGAAAAATATCAGCAACCGGTTTTGGTAGAAGATTTCTTGTCGGGGCGCGAGTTCACTGTGGGGTTGTTGGGCGAATGGAGACCCAAAACGTTGCCCGTGATGGAGATTGTGTTCAAAAACAAGAGCGAAGAGTTCCATGTTTACAGTTACACACATAAACAGGCGGCTAACCCGCATGTTTATTATGATGTCCCCGCGAAGATCGATATGGCCCTGCAGAGGAATATCGAACGCGTGGCCAAGAACGTGTTCACCACACTGGGTTGTCGTGATGTGGCCCGGGTGGACCTGCGTCTCGACGAGAAGGGGACTGTGCATTTCATTGAATGTAACCCTCTGCCGGGACTGACGCCAGATTGGTCAGATCTCTGTCTGGCCGCCAAGGCGGCGGGGATGGACTACAGAACCTTGATTGGCGAAATTATGGCGCCTGTGATCAAGCGTGTGAAACAAAAAAGTAAAGGCGCCGGACTATTAAGGATGGTTTCATAACTCATGGCTGAAAACAACCAGACAAATAGCGATGAATCCGCGCTAACACCAGAGACAGTACCCGCACCGCCACGCTGTCGTGTGCGAGACTTGGGTGTGAATATCGGTTTTTTTTCCCCGGGCAAGTTTAATGCCATCACGGACGTGGCGGGTGTCAAGGTTGGCCACGCTACTATCATCGAGGGTGATGGTCGTCTGGTGATTGGCAAGGGCCCTATCCGTACGGGTGTGACGGCCATCCTGCCCAACGACAATATTTTCTACGATCGGGTTGTGGGCGGTGGCTTCGTGTTGAACGGAGCGGGTGAGGTGAGCGGTTTTACGCAGGTGATGGAGTGGGGCATGATCGAGACCCCCATCTTGCTCACCAACACGCTTTCTGTGGGGACCTGTTCGGAGGCTGTGGTGAAGTACATGGTCAAGAGGTACCCCGGCATTGGTCAGGAACACGACGTGATCATTCCGCTGGTGGGCGAGTGCGATGATTCCTGGCTCAACGACATCGCGGGTCGCCATGTTAAGGAAGAGCATGTTCAGCAGGCGATCGAAAACGCCAAATCGGGACCCGTGGCCGAGGGGAATGTGGGTGGTGGCGTGGGCATGGTGACTTGCGATTTTAGTGGAGGCATTGGGACGGCGTCACGTCGCGTGAGCCTGGTGGTGGGGACGTTCACTGTGGGTGTTTTGGTCATGAGCAATTTTGGTCGCATGAACGATCTGCGTCTCGACGGGATTCCGATCGGCCGCATGGTGGCGGGACGATTTGAACGATTGACCAAGAGAGAGACGATCGATGGTAGCATCATTGCGGTACTGGCCACCGATGCCCCCCTCATGTCGCACCAACTCGATCGCATGTGCAAAAGAGTGGCCTTGGGGATTGGTCGTACGGGTTCGTACGCGGCCCACGGTTCTGGTGAGATCATTCTGGCCTTCACCACGGCCAACAAAATACCACGCCAGAGAAAAAAAGAAATCATCGACATGAAGGTCATGCCAGACGATTTGCTGGATTCCTTTTACCGTGCTGTCATTGAGGCCACAGAGGAAGCCATCCTGAACGCCCTGTGTATGGCGAACGACATGAGTGGTATCTATAGGCGGTTCGCTCCTGCGCTTCCTTTGGATGATGTGAGGCAGGTCTTGAATACCTATCAAATTCCACAAACCAAAATCAAAAAGGCCGATCTCGTCGATAAATCCGACCAGACGAGCATCATGCAACAGGTGGGAACGATATTGAAAAAATAGATTTTTATTGTCTCGATGTGAGTTGCTCTAATTGTTTTCTTGCCCCTTCGTGCTGTGGGCAAAGATGGACAGCGTTTTCAAATGCTTGCTGTGCGAGTCTTAAATGATGATTGTGCAAATAATAGTGACCGAGCAGGTATTGAAATTGCGCAGAGTTGTAACCTTTTGAGGAGAGGTCGGCCAGGCCTTGTCCAGCCAAAGCACTTTCACCTTGTCTCATGTAAATGCCAATGCTGTTGAGCAGGGGAATGGGGCCTGGTGGGTAAACGGCCCGAGAGAGCCCATATTCTTTGAGGGCCTCATCATCGCTCAAATCATCTTCCAACCTCACTCCCCTGGCTGTGTGGTGCATGGCCAAAAATTCACATTCCGAAATTTCGTACCAGGCGGGATAACCAATGTCCATGCCGTCTGCCACTGTGGCATCGATGAGGATTGTTTCACCTCGGTCATCTTTGATTCCGAGGCACACATGGTTTATGGCACTCTTGAAATTCTCGTAGACATAAATGAGGGAACACTCAATTTCGAAATGACGGCAAATTGCATACATGAGATTGGTCATGTCCACGCAATTTCCGACAGGGTTGCTGATAAGCTCGGTGCAGGTTTGTCCGGACGGGGACTGGCTCAGTTCCCATTCCAGTAACCGCACAGCATTGAAAATCAAAGTCACTTTTTGGAATTGTGTGGCATCATAAGGGAGTGAATCCAGGTCCGTTTCGAGATCAGTCAGAAAAAAGTTTACTGGGGTGCTGGTGTCATGGCTTGTGTCAGCAAACACCCAAGGGAGAGGACTTGAATCAGTGCTGTTGCGGGCCAGTTCACAGCTGAACTCAGGCCGCCATAACGGGTTGGGACAGGCTTTTGTTATTGATGGCAAGTTCAATGATGGTGTTGTCTCCCTTTGCGCCAATATATCCTCAAGGCAATCGCCTGTGTCGTTGGGACTCACCCCTCCTTCAGTTCTGAACCTTTCTGGGGAAAATGAGAAGTTGTTGATGTCGACCATGCATTGACTCCGCCGCCATTATCGGTGACTTGACAAAAAAGTTTCGCCAAAACTGAGAGAAAAGTTATCTCTATGAATATATTGAGTAAATTATTGCATCAAAGTGATGTGTTGCAAACGTATTGCGAAAGAGATCGAGGCAGTTTTCCCTGACGATCGTGATAGTGTGATTGTGGGTTTGGTAGACGTTTTCTAAGAAAGGCCAAAATCCCAGTTTGTCTTCCAATTCTAGGGGACCGACCTCATCGAGGACAAAGAGATCGGGGTTTCCAAAATCAAGGTTCGAGATTGTTTCAAATACCGTTTGATCAAAATAAAAACGTCGCCATTTTACGGCTCCTGCAAATGGGGTGGGGCGGATAAAAGGGATGGGGCTTTGCATTTGAGATTGAATCAGCAGAGTCAGGTCATAGCCTTTGCGAGCCTGGCCGTCGAAAACGGGTAGACAGAGCCAACCAGACACACGTTGTTTGTCCCTGATGTTATCCAAGACGTACTGATACAGGCGCGAACTCTTGCCTGAGTTGACAGGATCGGTGAGAATAAAATGTTTTGGATCAGCCAATGAGGCCCCTGATGGTGATGCCGATAATGACCAGGGCGAGACTGCCTGCAAAACGATACGCGAAGGGCAGACGACTCACATTCCAAACATTTGTGCGGGATTGTGTCCATTGAATGGCGAACAAGCCGACTGCTGTCAAGGCAGTGCCAACAATGGCGTGTATGGCAGTGGCTAGAGGACCGATATCAAAGGCCCCCATGACGCGATTGAATACAAGGAGAGAAAAGGCAGCAGAGAGTACAAAGTGCACGGAAAACACCAGCGATGTTGTGGCCAACTTGGCATGGGAACGATCGAACAGCGGGAAGATCTTGACCAGCCCTGCAAAGCACAGGCCTTGCATGACAATGGCCTGCGCGGGGTTGATGATCTGAATTGAGAAGAGTGGCATGTTGAATAAAAAGACATCAGCGAATTTGAAACAGGCCGCAAGGCAGGCGGCCAGAAAAAGATGACTGGCCTTGAGCCCATTTTTTTGTGCCCAGTACAGCAGTGTAAAACCAATGGGGGCCATGATTTTACCGGCGATGGGGAGTGGAGAGAGGTGCAATAGTCCGCCCAGTGTGGCCTCCAGAAAACCCCAGAGAGAACCAACAAACAAAATTGTGATACCAACAGATAATGTTTTTTTCATAGTCATTTCCTTGTTTTGTCATCCCAGCGGACGCTGGGATCCATGTTTACGGTAATTCTGGATTCCTGCATTTCAGCCGTAGGACTGATCCCGTTTGCGGGACGCAGGAATGACACTTCGTGTTAGTTGAGCAAGAGCGGGTTGAGATTAACAAAGACTCTTTTTAAATGAAAGTACAATTTTCTTTCTTGTCGTCAGTTGTCTCTACAGGTATTCTACGTCCATGAAAACGGTCCTATTTCTCTGCACAGGCAATTCATGCCGCTCACAAATGGCCGAGGGGCTTTTGCGTGCGATGGCTTCTGATGAATATGATGTCTACAGCGCTGGGGTGGCGCCGTCGACCCTGAATCCCAACGCGGTTTTGGTGATGACGGAAATGAACATTGATATTTCAGCACAGTATTCAAAGTCCATCGATGCCTTGCCCAAGACAAAATTTGATTATGTCATCACCCTTTGTGACCATGCCAAACAGGTTTGTCCCGTGTTTCCGGGAACCCAACAATTGCATTGGGGCATGCCTGACCCGTTTGATGTGGTGGGGACGGAGGAGGAAAAGCGGAATGCCTATCGCGCGTGCCGGGATGCTTTGCAAAAGCGCATTCGTGAGTTTGTTGGCTAGTAAATTTTATTATTTCATTTCTTCATTTCTTGATTGATTCATTGATTCATCTCCCCAACACACGGATTTGCCCGACTCGGTGATGGCGCAGGAGTGGCTGTCTCCCGATGACACCAAAAGAAAATTCTCTGGCGGGAGTGACTTTGGCTTGGCTTGCGAATTCAAATCACTGCCCCAGCAGGCGATGTGTTTGTCCAAAGTGACACCGCAGGTGTGATTGCGGCCTGAACTGATTTGCATGAATTGAGTGTTGGGCGCGTTGAGTTGCTTCATCGAATGGTCGCCCCAACATAGCGCATTTTGATCCGACGTGATCCCGCACATATGATAACCGCCAGCCGAGAGACTGATGAAATCACGATCAGGGACATGCAACTGCGCTTCTTTGTTGCGTCCCCAGCACACCACATCACCTTTGGTGGTCAGTCCGCAGTTGTGATATTCGCCCGCGCTAATGGTGATGAATTCCTGGGGAACATGAGTGACGGATTGATCCGTTGTGATTTCTGCCTGTGGGACATCCGTTTGACCTTGGGAGTTGTTACCCCAACAGAGCACATGATTGTCCTCATCGATGGCGCAGGCGTGTTCCCTGCCTACGGACAGGTCGATGAATGGTCCTTCGGGGAATTGTTGCATTTCACGAGATAGTTCACCGTGGCAGGCCACTGACCTTTCAGCGGTGAGCCCGCAATAAAAACCTGCCCCTGCATCGATGGTGATAAACTTTTCGTATTCCTGGTCGTGCCCGTTATGATTGTGGCCCAACCAACTGGGGTGGCCGTCGTGGGTCAGCGTGATCGCAAAATCATTGCCAGCACTCACATCAACCAGCGCGTTGTTGGCATGTGGATTGGTGAGCAGGGTTTTGGCCAGTTCCACTCTGGGCAGAATGGCTTGTAGTGTGACAGGTTGTTCTGCCGTGATTTGCTCAGCGGGTTTGGCATTGCCCAAAAACGCCGCTTCCTGTTCAGTGGGTTTGAGTTTTTCCACGTAGGTTCTGAGCAGGGCGTTGCCTGGATTTGTGTTTTGTAACAGTGAAGCCCTCACACTGTTCCAGCCGCGCTGGGCTTGCACATAAAGGCCTTGCAGGTAGGTCGTTAGGGCGGTGTTGTGCGACATGAGGCCATTCTCCTTTTCGAGGAGTGTGTTCACAAATTGATCGCGTGCGTTTGTGTCTTCGGGTGTGAGCAGGTAGTCATCCGAAAAATATTGCTGGATTTGTTTTTCGGTATCTACTTGGTTTGCGTAACAGGCGCCCCAGGCATCGACTTCGGTTTTATTCACCAAACCTTTATTAATGATCGTTTCAGTCAGGGCGGCTATGAGGGTGCTTTGTTCAGTGGTCAAGGTCTGCTTGGAGGAAAGGCAGGCCCTGATTTCGCCCGAGAACACATTGGCCTTGCCAATATCAAAGCGCGCGCTACTGGTTAAACATTCCTCTGTGTTGGCTTTGAGCACGTCATCAAAATGGATGACACTGTCCACATCTGAAAATCGCGTGGAGAAGGGATGACAACCGCAGGCGTAGAAGAGGTCGTTGGGGGTATAGGGACAGGCAGAGTGCGGGTCGGTGGGGCGGGGTGGCGGCGTTTTCTCGGTCTGTGCGAAGGCCTGTTCGACAAATTCCTCTTGGAGACGCTTTTGTCTTTTGAGGAGTATTCCCTGCGCCAGCCTTTCGATGAGCGGGCTAATTAACGGGATCGACAGAGCCCGGACGTGACTTGTTGTTTCGTATGTCTCCAGCGTGTTTTCTGTCTGTCGATCCCGTGTCGCTGTTATGTGCGTGCTCATGGAGTGCTCCTCAGCCAAGGCATGAGTGGGTGGCCTGCGTGTTTAGTCAAGCGGGTTTGTGTTTGAATCATGGCCGCTACTAAACGGGTTTTTGCTTGAATCGGTGGCTTGTGGTTTTGGTTGCGGCTTGGGCCCAGCACTGGCAACCGGTGCTTGTGGGGAAGATCGTGCGGGAAGCCAGTCCCTCACTTGTTCCCTGCTGACACGCACAAGGTGGGTCTCACCATCCTCACCGGCAATGACAACATACAGCTCAGAAAAATTGTAGTCCTGATCCAAATGCTCGTAGAAGTCAGGAGAGTTTTGTATCAATTGTTCATACGAATAGTCCAGGTTAGAGCGGATGGTCTCTATGTCCATGGTGGTGCAGGCATTTTGTATGAGGTTTTGGATCAGGCTTGCCATGGTCATCTTTGTTTCCTCTTTGGGACCCAAAAATTCGGACATGCTATTTAGCAATAAAGGGACATACTCATCAAAAAGGGCCAAATCGAGCTGGCCAATGCCTCCTCGTGGCCAGGAACCCTTGTTGCCCCAACGATGTTGATTTTCTCCGTAATAGCCGGAGTTGTCATAATTCTCCATGATGACCTCGCCCAGGTGTTTCTGCATGACGTCTCTCAAGACGTTCAGCGAATCCTGTCTGTCTGAAGCGCTGTTGCTGAAGATATAGGTGGAAACCGCCAAGGCACACCGGCCAGCATCAAGAGTGCTGACATTATTGAGCATGTAATCCAGAAGTGACTGGGCTCTTTTTAATGGATAAACACGAGTGGTCCGCACGTCGATGATCTTGCCTGTGATCAGTTTGCCGCCGTTGCCGGGTTCCTGAACAGAAATGGTTTTGTTGATCAAACCGGTTTGTCTGCTCCACGTGATAGGCAGGAGCGAAGAGTACAGCGAACCGGGCAGATTGGCCCTCAACTCCGGGTTCAGACCAGGGTCATCATAGCCCTGACCAACCGCTGAAAAGCCGGCATAGCAGGCACTGGGATTGATGTCTCCTGCTTCATAATTCTGGTTCCAGAAATCGCGTGGATTACAGTCAAACTTGACTGAGCTTGTGGGATGCTCACCGCAAAAGGTGTCTAAAACACCGGCAAACTCACTTTGTAATCCCACAGACATTGATGGATCAATATACGTGATCGAGGGCGACAGCGGTGATTCGTTTTGTGCGCAGTTGATGCTCACTTGAGTCACACCGAGTTGTGCGAATTCGTTTTTTCCGTCACCATCAAGGTCACCCAGATCAAATTGTTCCTGTTGAACAGCCTTGACCCGAGGATCGACATACGACGATGATTGCCCTTTTAATAGTTCAGTTGCCATAACATGCTCCTTTTTGATTGTTAATAACTATCATCTTCAATGGCACCGCTGGCGGTTTTTGCTTGCGGTTTGGTTTGTGTTTTTGGTTGTGGTTTGGCGACAGTGGGTGACGCCGGTATCGATGGCGCGAGTGGCTCTGCCACCGCCACAACCTCAGACACAGCGGGTGCCGGGGTAACTGGTTTTGGAAAATATTCAAAACCCAGTTGACCATTGGCAAGCCCGATCAGCTCTACATCATGTTTGAGTTCTTCGCTGGCATAGGTGAGGGCAAAGCCGTTTTCTCGCACAGCGTTGATCACCACAGCGCGATTCGCTTTGACCCCTTCACCCGTGTGTTTTAAGGCCAATCCATTTTTTGCAACGGCGCTTCCTGCATAATCAGGTGCGTTTTTGAGTGCATCAGGGAGCAGGGCAAAGGCATTGCCAGACACAGGACCTTCAAAGGCCGCGTCAATCACGGGTTTGTCGGCCAAGAATTCCGCGGGCATGATGGCAAAAATATCTGTGCCCATTGATTTGGCCGCCGCGACTGTGAATTCGCGGTCCTGGCGTTCGTCGTCCGTCAGCAGTTCAGGATAGATTTGTTTGCCGTATTGTTCCAGTGCCACAACCTGCAGGTCGGTAGTGAACTGATCATTTGGTTTTAACATTGTCTTTCTATTCAGAAGCAAAAAATCCTTTCTGTCGAAAGACAGCTCCCTTCCTGAGCGCAGGTAAGCTTCCAGTAGTGAAGGGTCCGCCTGAAAGACGGGAAGACTTGTGTCAATAGCGGGCTTGGCTTTTGAATAAATGGATTCGCGGATGGCCACCGGATCGTTCAAATGATCTGGGTGAACCTGATCCAAGGGCACGCCTTGTCTGAGGGCGCTCAAAACAAATGCTCGATTATTTATGAGGTCCTCTGGGATGAATTGCCAAACGAGAGGATTTCTTTCCAGCGCCTTGGTCAGAGAAAATCTGTCAATATAGGCATTAAAAATGGCCTCTTTGTAGATGTCAGGCGTTGCACAAAAGGCCTCGTAGATCATTTCCTTGTCGCTGAAGAATGGTTCGCCTGCTGTGCCGAGGCTGGCACCAGTCAATTTAACGGCTTCTCGCACTACGTCTCGATCTCCCCGTAACGAGGGATCCACAGCATCCAATGGGGTGTTGGAATCCCAGTCGAGGGCATGTGGGGCCGGCGAGTTTTTCAAGACTGCCAGAACCACTTCTTTGTCTGAGCGAAATTTGGAGTCGGCGAATTCAAGTGTTACAGAGGCCCCTACTGTTTTATCAAGTGTATTGGCGCTGGCGAGGACAACATCTCTGTCATCCTTTAGCTCTGGTGACGCCCATGCGAGCGCGGCGCCAAGGCTGTGCATGGCTTCGAGGACCAGGGGTTTGTCATTTTGGAATCGCGGAAAATACCGCAATGCCTCACCATCAAGTCTGACGGTGAGCAGGGCAATATCCCGATCGTTTCTGAGTGACTCGGCAATGTGGGGTGCTACGGCGTTGATGTCGTCCCGGAATGGCAGAGTGATGCTGGTGAGGTATTCCACGACAAACGGCTTTGAGGCCCTCATGTCCTCTGGCAAATAGGCGAATACAAGTGGCAGGTGCAAGGTCAATTCCTGCAAGACCAATGGTTCATCCTTGAGTGTCTCCACAATGCGTTGGTACACATAAGGTGCAAGATAATATCCTTTCAGCGTACAAAGGAATAGTGGATTGCGAAGGAGATTTGGGTCAATGTGATCGATGGCTCTTTCGTCATTCAGAACAGCGGCTCTGGCGATATCAAAGTCGCGTTTTTCTTCCGTAGTCATGCCGGCAATATTGAGGCCACTCTGTCGTATCGCGAACAGAGCCTTGTCTTTGCTGGTTGCGGCTGATGCGCTGGTAGTCGGTCGCGAAGTGTTGTCTTCGGAATACATTTCTACAACATTAATCCCAAAAACATCGAGCCCTGTCAGAAAAGGATTGCCGATTCCCAAAGGCAATCCATCCTGCGTTGTGGTGAGAGAAATTTCATAGGCATCAAGCAAGTCGTCGTGATTTCTGTCTGTCAAATATTTGATGTCGTCACTGGTGAGGTTGTTGTCTTTACCCACTTCCGCAATATCTTCTGGTGTCGCCAAAAAGGCAGAACGCAGATGGTTCTCTACATACTCTCGTGAATTCCAGATGGTGTCAGGCAGGGTCACGCCGTTGATCTGGTAATGTTGACCATCAAGGGTGCTGGTGGTGACTGGTGTGTTGAACGCAACATTTGGAGTCAAGCCAAACCACTTGAAGGCATAACCATCAAACTGCTTTTTATGACTGGAAGGGATGCTTGCTGTGAGTTCATAGAGCAGGCGTAGTTCATCAAAAGAGATGTTGTTGTCATTAGCAAAACAGTCCAGTGTGGTGAAGAGAGCCGTTTCCTGATCAACGCCGGCCAGAACTTTATTGTAAATATTATTTATCTCAGACTTCAAACTGCTGAATACATTTTCGGGTACGATCGATTCGTTGATGCGGTATTCTGTCATAATGACTCCAATTAATCACAATCGTCTTAGTAGTCCTCATCACTGATCGCGTCCGATTTTGGTTTGGACGCCTTTGGTTTTGGTTGTGTCTGTGTCTGTGCCTGTGCTTGGGTTAGAACTGGAACAGATTTTGGCGTGGGTGTAGGTTCAGGCTCTAGAGGAACTTCCACCACAGGTTCCATGGAGATGGCCACACTTTCGAGTTCTTCTTCTGCGTTGACCGGCGTGGATATCACAGCGGGCACGGCGACAGGTGCTTTGGCAGGCCCCTTAAAGTATTCAAATCCCATTTGCTGGTTTGCGAGTCGTATCAACTCTGGGTCTTTTCTGAGGCTCTCGCTGGCATACGTCAGCGCGAACCCGTTTGATTGGATCGCCGTCATAACCACATCGCGATTGGCCTTGAGACTGTCATCTGCGTATTTGAGCATCAGACCGTTTCGTGAGACAAAGGGGACAACAAAACTGGTCTGCTTTCTTTGTTCCTCAGAGAACAGGGCGAGGGCATTGCTGGTTACGGGGCCATTAAGAGCCGCATCTATAATGGTTTTGTCATCCATAAATTTTTCTGGCATTAAATAAAAGATTTTGGTCCCCATGGATTTGGCCGCCGCGGCGATCAATTCTCTGTCGTCTCGTTCTATGTAACGCGTGGCGCCTTTTTCATTTATGTCAACAACATCATCATTTAGCTGTTCTGGATAGATCTGTTCACCAAATCTCTGCAGGGCCAGTATTTTGTGCTCTTTGCTGAGTAGCGCAAAATCGGCCTTTGTGCCGTTCCAATAGGGGCGAGACCGGAGGTGCTGTTCCATGAGCTCAGCGTTGTCATTGAATATGGGCAGGTACTCATCGACATAATCAGAGTGTTTTTCCATGGCAGAGCTTACCAATTCTTTTTCGTTCAAGAGATCTGAGCGAACTTGCTCCAGAGAGACTCCCTGATTCACCGCTTCTGCGACGCGTTCTTTGGTCACCTGAAGATCAGAATCAAGAAAGGGCCACACATCCGGATTGCGGGCCAGGGCCTCCAGTAAAAAGTTTCTTTCCGTGCGGTATTTAATCAGGCTGTCACTGGTCAGGATTTCTGGATTGGCACAGACTGCCTCAAATACAATTTGTCGATCATTTCTAAAATGATCTGATACGCCTGCAAAAAACAGGTTGTCGCCTTTAACGCGGACGGCCTCGAGCACAACCTCACGATCTTTTTTCAGAGTGTCACCAACATAAGAGAAGGGATTATGATTGAGCTGTGCTTTGATCTCTGGCCTCTGAGAATTTTTAAGCACAGCCAAGACCACTTCCTTGTCACTCTTGAATACAGGATTTGCCAATTCGAGTGTTCTGGAGGCCCCCAATTCTGTGTCTTGAGTGTTGGCACTGGCGAGCACCACATCTCGATCGTTTTTGAGCGTGGTAGAAGCCCATTGCAGTGCCGCGCCATAACTGGTCATGGCCCGCAATACGACGGGTTTGTATCCAGCAAATTGTTTGAGTTGTTCCAGGGCCCGACCGTTCACCGTGACCGCCAGCATAGCGGTGTCTTTATCTGATTTTAGTTCGGGCCCAATGCTATTGATGATGTCGGTCAGTAACTCTCCCTCCTCATTTGCCAGCTGGACACCGGTCAGGAACTCCGACACAAACGTTTTTGAATTTCTGAGAGGCTCTGGTAAAAAGATGAATACATCGGGCCATTGAATGGCCAGATTTTGTAAAAAAGCCGTGTCCGAAGAAGAGAGGCTGACCAGCCGTTCATAGATATGGCGACGCTCTTCATCATGGATGCCGCGTAAAGACTTGGCTAAATAGCTGAGAAATCTGATGTCGCTCACTAGTTCGCGATTGACGTGATCGATATTTTTCTTGTTTGCCACAACAGCATCCCGCGCGATTTCATAATCGCCACGTTCGACGGGACTGCTATACTGAAAATTCTCCCAGTCATCATTATTCTCTGCCATCGCCTTTTCCTTGCTGTTGGCCGAGGCATCTATCTTTTCGGGATTTTTTTTCATGGACTTTTCATGGATGGCATCAATGTCAATTCCGAAGTAGGACAACCCTCTGATGAAAGAGTCCCATCCCTGAGCGGAGAGGTCACGACTGTTTTTGATAGCGTCGAACTCATGTCGATCGACAGCACCGTCATTGTTGGTGTCCATCAGTGTGGCAATGTCATTGGTTGTCAGATTCAGGTCGTGTCCGACTGCGGAAAGTTTTTCGGTAGCGGAAGGTTCGGCGGCGGCGGAAGATTCGTCGGCGGCGGAAGGCTTGTTAGCGGCAGAAGGTTCGTCGGTACCAGACAAAAAAATGGCACGAAGGTGGTTGTCGATGTACATGCGGGAGTTCCAAAAGGTATCGGGCAAATCAACCCCGTTGATTTTATAGTGATCCTGAGTGCTGAGTTCTGTTGTGCGGGGTTGATTGTAACCGCCGTCAAATTCCAGGCCAAATAGCTTGTAGGCATAGGAGTCAAATGGGGGCGTGTTCAAAATGTGGTGAGAGGCACGGTAACACTTGGAGTCGAATCGCGTTGCAGCGTAAAAATCTTGAATTTCCTCACGTGTGAGCCGGTTGTCGACGAACATTTCCGCCATGCCTTGCGCGTAGACTACCTTTTCGTTGTTGGTCGTATTATCCGTGCTCGAGCTATCGGTGGTCGTGGTGGTTGTGATTTCACCAAATTCCCTGGCAAAATCATCTTTAACCTTATCAAACAGTTCCTCTGACACTTTTACGCCATTGATGAAGTAACCAATCCCCAAGGTCTCTTCGGCTTTTCTGATTGTGTTTATGATGTTGCTTCCCATAAAATCCCCTGATTAGATGTGAATCTTTTTTCTGTTGCAAAATTGTTCTTTGAGAGAGTCCAAATCCAGTCCAAACCATTTCATTGATTCGTTGAATGCGGCTGAAGAAAAAGGTCTTGTTGTCTGCTGGTCTGTGTTTGATGGCTGTGTCCTGAGGAACAGCTCCTCGGTGTCATCAATGATTTTATTGCCGTTGGCGTCCCACAACGCGAACAGCTCGGCGCTTGTGAGGCAGTGATCAGATAAGGCGACTTTGATATCAAATAATTTGGCTGTGACCATGGTGCCGAGGCTGGCTTCGAATTGTTCACGAACTCTGGCAGACTTTGAAAATATCTTGTTGCCGTTCAATTCAAAGCTGAAATCCTGTTGTTGATCATGAATGAAACGATCGACATCAAAGAAGGGGTCGAGTCCCAAAAGGCCCATGGCATAGCTGTCCTTCTCGGGCAGGCTGATTTGTTTGTGCGTGTGTGATGCGGGGTCTATTGCTTGAGGATCATCAAAAATGCTTTCGATTTCTTCACTCGTCACACAAAAATCAGAAAACGCGGAGAGGATGGAAGCAGTTTTGTAGGAGAATACTTCCAGTAACCTTTGCTGAGCATATTCAAAAGTACTTTGCGTGACGGTGTTCATGTTGAGCTGATACGTAGTCATACATATTCCTTGTAATTAAGCGATGGCGTGTTGATTCCTGTCTGCTTCAAAAAAGAAACTAAACGTGAGTTGATTATTTGCCAATTTGATCAATTCAGGATTGTTTTTGAGGTCATCACTGGCGTACATCAGCGCCGCGCCGTTAGACTTAATCGCCAGCGTGACGATGTCTTTGTTGGCTCTGAGGTCGGTGGAGGCATATCTGAGTTCCATACCCTCGTAATGGACCGCCGCAGACACAATACCGGGATTGGCACGCAGGGGATCTGGTAATTGTGAAAGACTCAGCCATCCGTACGAAAGAAGTTCCAGCAGCTTGGAATGACTGGCGGGCTGGTCATCCAATCCGAGCGAGCGCAATGTATCTGAGATGGCAGTAGGAAGGTCCGCTGGGTCGTTCCCAGTCTCAGGTTCATTTGTTGTGATGATGGCAGATGTGGGCTGAGCGGTTTCTGTGGTGGTCAGGTCAAAAGGTGTCGTGCCGGGATCGAGGAAGACTTCATTGTTTATCACTGGCTCGGGAGTTGTAGCGACTGCGGGTGCCGCATTTTCAGGAAGCTCAGAGGTGGTTTGTGTTTCCGGAACAGGCATTGAGACAATATCAGGCCGCTCAGTGGTGACAGTGGTTTCACCAAGAGTGACTGCTGTGAGTTCTGTTTTGGTATCAGAGTGAGTTGTGTTGACCACGGCATCACCGAAAGTGGTCACAACCTGCTCTGACGTGGTGTCAGTTGCCTGATCAATGGAATCAGCACTTGTGGCCACCGTAGTCTGATTTACAGGATCCGGGTCAGACAGGATTTCTTCAGAAATCAATTGCGGGGTGATTGGTTCAAACACGGGTTCCTCAACAGGCACTGGTTTTGTGAGGGTCTGGTAATCCAGTCCAAACCAGGCGAGCGAGTCATTCAATTGTGACACTTGTTTTGTGGCAAAATCTCCCTCTTCATTGAAGACATTGTCATCACAGTTTTGCCATAGCGTCAGCATTTCCGCCGAGGTCAAGGCACGATCCGAGAACATCTGGGTGACCGTATTTGCCAAGGACGGGAATATCTCTTTAAACTGCTCTGCCAAATCGTATGGTTGGTGCAGTCGACCTGACATTATCCATTTTGGCCGCTGAGCCTGTGATTGCGAAAAGATCGTGTTACCATTGAGATCAAATGACGCGTAAGAGTGCATGACACGATCCATATCACCATTGTATTGTACATATTTGTCTGCGTAATCATTGTATCGTTTGAATGCGGAGAAGGGTGAGCAAGCCAGCAATTGAAAACCCAATGCATCTGGCATTCGTGACAGCGCCTTTTCGTAGCGCTCAACTCCGGCATAACCTGTGGTGTACCATTGTGGGAAATACAGCGAACGCATTTCATCGGGTGTCACCTGCTCATCCTCAAATATATCGTAAATGGTTTCTGTCTGATCCGGGCGCTCCTGCAATAATCGTTTTTTTGCATACTCATAAGTTTCTTGGGTCACTGTGTTAAGATTGAGTTTATAGTTTGTCATATTTTTTCTCCCTGTTTCCACAATAAGCAAGGCGCGTGCCAAAGATGAGATTATTATTTTTGTGAATGATTATCAGTGGGATTTCATTTATTTGACAAATGCCGATTATATGAGCTGTGCTAATTCCTTAACACTTGTCCAAATTCGCACGCGATAATGTCCAGAAACTGCGACACAGATATTTCTTGCCTCCGGCTGGCGTGGCCAAATTATTGAGTTTTCTATCTTGGCGGGTTTGGCACGCGCCTTGCTATGTTGAGAGGCAAGGAGAATCTTTATGCCCGTTTCAGCCACCAATAAAACAGCGAACAGTCAGGTTGTTTCCACTTCTCTCTTGTCGACAGATGATGAAGATATCCGTCAAAGGGAGTGTGCCGATACTCCGGCAGAAGTTTTTTCTGCTTGCAGGGGTTGTCATCCTGTCGTGGAGACATTTTCCAATTTTTCGCATCTGTATCCCATGAACGAAACAACCAGACAGGTCATGTCTTCGTGTGTGACGACAGCTGCCGGTTTCAATATCAGGTCGTTTGATTTGTTTAAGGCCAATGTGAGTGTTTGTACCGAAAAAAAAATCCTGCTTGATGAGGCGCAAAAGAATGCCATGGGGAGGGTGCTCGATGCGCTCACTGCCGAGGCCGCGTCGAGTACACGCGCAAAAGCGTGGGATGCCTGTGCGGAGAGAGTGATTTCAGCCGGAAGGGGTGCGACTCCGGAAACGGACCAACCCAGTCAAACCCCTGTTCCCTCGGAGCCACTCGTACCTGATTTGCAAACACAAAAAAAGTAAATCTGTTGCCACTGTACCAACAAGGAGACTCCCATGACGACGACCACAACAAAGACAGCCGCAGCTCCTATCTATGTCCAACCAATATCATCCTTGAGGGGGAACCTATATCGCAAAATATTTAGTGTAAAAAGATGGGGTTAATGGCGCGCTTACAGTGTTGGCAGTCTGTCCAAAATCTAAAACATGTGTCCAAGGACAGACACGGTGATGTCCAATTACATCGACAGATGCAAAATGTTCATTGCAGTGATGTGGCTGAATCATTGACGTTTATTGATTGAAGCAAATGGCACCGAATTTGCTAATGATGAGAGTGGTGGAGGAATTATGGGTATGACCAGCGTGCTAAAATCACAACATACAAGTGACGCCGTTACTGACGGGCGGTTATTGTCAGACGAACAAATGCGTTTGGACACATGTCCAAATATCCCTCAGGATGTTTTTGTGCAGTGTGGAGGGTGTCATCCGATCATGGCCGCGTTTGCAGACTTTGAGAGGGTTTATCCCATGAGTGAAACCACAAGGCAGGCTGTATCATCCTGTTTCAAGTCCTCTGCCACCTTTAATGTGCAGACATTACATATAGTGAATGCAGGGCTTAATCTGTGTACGGAAAAAAATATTTCTCTGGATGAAGCCCAGAAGAATGCCCTCATCAGGTTATTGGACACGTACATCAACGGGATCGTGACGAGCGACTACGCCCAACAATGGGATGCCTGTGCCTCACAAGTGTCCCGGAAACGGCTCGAGGCTATTGAAAACGCACCATCAGTGGAGCCACCTGCGCCCCTTCCACTGACTGTGCCAGCGGGGACATCATCTACGAATGATGCTGAATTGAAAACAACACCCACCCGGAGGAATCCATGAGTTCTATTCAAAACCAAACAGAGATATCACCAGATTGTCAGGCAACCGATCCCTATGCACCTTATTTGTTTGATGTCGATGCGGGTGTGCAGTTTGTGGCTGTGAGTCGCTCGGCCCTCAGTGACATCGATCGCAGTTACGGAACAGGTGATGGTGCAGTGCAGGGTTGTTTTAATAAAACAAATTTCACCGTCACGGAGAGGTCTGCGGGCGATCAAACAAATTTCTCCGTCAGGGACAGGTCGGCGGGCAATGAGTCGAGTTACGAACGGGCAGTCGGTTATTTTTCATTCAGTCGGGGTTGTGTGGATCAAGTGGCCAAGCGATTTCTCGATGCGAACAGAGACAGGGTGTGGAACAAAATGTCTCAGGCGGATCTGCTCTCTCTCAGGGACCGCTTTGCCAATCCGACCAGTGATCGCAAACTGATTGTTCCGCTTTTTGGAGATATCGCCAATGAATTTGAAGTCATCTTTTGGGATTTCTTCAGTCCTCGGTGTCTACCACCTATACCACCCAGAGATAGTTGGCAAAAATACCCTGGGCAGGATGTGTTTCGAGTCGAACTTGATTTTGCGGATCCCACCAAAAGGGCCCAGCAAAATGAGGCGCTTTATAACTATGTGACTTATGTGAATCACTGGATCACTCAACAGTCCAGAAAGCCTGGTGTTGATGAACCTGATTATTGTCCTCAAACCATCACACCAAAGTTGATCGCCGATCAATTGGGCAGTGTTGATCTTATGAATTTGTACTATTTTGCCATAGGACGGCTACAGGAAGAAACACGAGCCTTTGCTGACTCCATGGAGGTCAAAAAGGTGTTGGCTCCCGAAGTCGAGAGCGGCATTTCGGAAATCCCCGGTGATTGGTACGAGTATTATGCCCGCGGAACCAATATCCCCCAATTCTTGAGTCAAGGTGAATACCAGAGTCTTCTGGATTTCTCGGGTGACAATAAAATCACATATGATCGTTTGGCCGAACTGAGCGAGGTGGACGGTCACACAATGCCGTGGCTGGAGGAACTGGTGCACTCGCTCGACCCGCAAGAGAAGGCCGAACTTGCGAGTAGCATTCAACATTTTCAGAATGAAACTTGGTACGCAGATTTTACCGTTGATCTGGGAGTGGAGGGAAAAACACCCGTCTCCGTGTTTGTGGATTCCAAAACTGGGCTTTGTGTCATTCGGTTTGAGCATGCCGGTAGAGAAATCACCATTGAGTCTGAAAATGATAAACACGATGCTGGGCGGATGCCGTTGCTGGATTGCACTGATGATATTGACAAGAGTGATTGGGCACTAAGGACCAAGGCTGAGTGGATATTTAAGCTCATTGCCCTGCAATTCAAAACGAGCGAGGAAATTCCGACTTATTGTAGGGAAATATTTGAAGAGCAGTACGATTATGATGCGGATATGAGGCGTTTGGTATCACGGTTTTAAGGTGTAGCAAGAAGGAGTTTTATATGAACACAATCATCAACACAGGCTTGGCGAACAGTGCGTTTAATCCAATGGCGTTGGCCAACCCGCAACCGCATGCCAGGTCTTTGTCAGCGGCCCAGACATTTAGGGCACGAACATGTGCACCGGCTACATCTCCGAGACAGTCCACCATGACAGCCGTGTATCAACACGTCAAACGGTTTGTGGCCGCAGGCAGTGCCCTGTTTGCCGCGAGTGCCGCCCATGTGGCACATGCCAAGAGCGCGGCTTTCACGCCCACGGTTTGGTCTCAGGTGGCGGAACAGGGGTACAATCTGTCATATTATCTGTCGCACCACGATGGCGCCGCGATGGGAGCGACGGCGGTTTTGCTGGCGGGGG